>ENA-OUQC01000030-OUQC01000030.1-human-gut-metagenome-genome-assembly--contig:-NODE-30-length-153411-cov-20.249928_pt1 | contig 153411 bp, 155 predicted proteins | sample MGYA00237942_ERZ548815 | MGnify/ENA primary metagenome ERZ548815 (study PRJEB26490, sample SAMN05194722) | human gut metagenome | biome: terrestrial biome; feature: human-associated habitat...
CGCCGCGGCTCCCGGCGATGCCATAGCGGCTGCGGGAGGCGCCGTTCCGGGAGGGGCAATGCCCGCGTTTCCGGGGCTGCCGGGCGCGCAGCCTATAAACAGCGCAGCAAATGCTTTAAAAAATTCCCTGCCCGGCTTTGCGGCGGCCGCAGGACCGAAAAGGAGACACAAATGCTGATCGCAGGCTTTCGCAAAACTTCATTCATTGATTATCCGGGACAGCCGTGCGCGGTGGTCTTTACCCCGTATTGCAACATGAACTGTTCCTACTGCCATAATGAGCAGATCCTCCGGGGCGATGTGCCGCTCATCTCTGAGGATGAAGTCATGGACTATCTGGAAAAGCGCGCGGGACTGCTCAAAGCCGTTACGATCTCCGGCGGTGAACCGACATTGCAGCAGAACCTGATCCCGTTCATCGAAACGGTGAAGACGCTCGGTTATGCGGTGAAGCTCGATACCAACGGCAGTAAACCCGATGTGCTGCGCGAACTTTTGCAGAAGAAATTGCTGGATTACGTTGCAATGGACATCAAGGCGTCGCCCGAACGGTACGACGAAGTGACGCGCGTGAAAAACGATCTGGACGCGATCCGCAGGAGCATCACGCTTCTGCGCAACAGCGGCGTGGAGCATGAATTCCGCACGACCTTTGCACCGGAACTGACAACGGAGGATGTTGTAAAGGCGGCAGAACTGGTCAAGGGGACGAAGCGTTTCTATCTTCAGCAGTACCGCCCGCGGCATGAGGGCGACCCGGATGCGCATGTTCCCTCCTATGTGCGCGAGACTGCGGCAGCGGTCGAGACGGCGGTTGGCGTGTGTACGGTGCGCGGGCTCTGAGAATCCGCGGTCTGCGCGTATGACAGCGTGCATAAAGCATGCCGTTATTGTATACCCTGCGGAAGAAGCGCCATCCTAATAGCATGGATGCTGCAAGTTTTCAATGGCTCGACACCGTCTGCGGGCCTTACGCACTGCTTTGTCAGACGGAAGGAATGCTTCTGCCGGGCGCGGAAACCATTCTGTGCGGCGCTGTGCGCGAAACGGGTGCGCCGCTCTTGTATGCGGATGCGGCGATCCGAACGGGAAAGGACGAGCTTCCTTTATATAAGCCGGATTTTGCACCGGATACGCTGCTGCGGCAAAACTATGTCGGGAGCCCGCTGTTGCTCTCAAAGACACTGCTGCTGTCGCTCGGCTGCGCGCCAGAGCGCATGAATGCGGACGAGCAGTTTGCCCTGACGCTTCGAGCGATGCTGAACGCCGCACAGACGGTACATGTCCCGCATGTACTGTTTGCAGGCGGGCCGCCGCCTGCTCCGCGTTCCGTGCATCCGGTGGAGACAGCGCTGCTGCGGCTTGGCAGACGCGGTATCGCCGCACTGGGAGATGTGAACGACAGGTTTGCGATTCGGTATGCCTTGGAGCGGAAGGCGCGGGTCTCCGTGATCGTCCGAAGTTACGGGGATCCGAATGCGCTGCGGCGCACGCTGGAATCCGTGGAGCTGTGTGCAGGCGAAACGGAATATGAGATGATCATTGCAGCGGGAGGGATCATTCAAAGCGCTGCGGCGCAGTATTATCGCGCGCTCGAACGGCACGGGGCGGCACGAGTCGTGCGCTGCCCGGGCGAGGAAAACGACGCAAGACTGAAAAATATCGCCGCAGGCTGTGCGAGCGGCGCCTATCTTCTTGTTATGGATGCAGGAACGGTCGCAAAGACGCCAAATACGCTGCTGCAATTCCTGCTTGAGGCGCAGAATTCGGGAGCGGGTGTGATCGCGGGCTGGGTGGAGGACGAGCGCGGCCTGCGGCATTCCAGCGAGCTTACCGTGGATGCGCAGGATATCCCGCGTCCCGTGGGGGCGGAGGAGGAGACCTTTGCAAATGCGGGTTGCACACACAATGCAACGCTCCTTGGCGGCGCGATCTTTGTGAGCGCGGAGGCCTTCGGCGCGGCGGGCGGGTTTGACGAGACCTTCGACAGCTGCTGGTGCGAGACGGCGCTGTCGCTCACGCTTGCGCAGCGCGGACGGCGAAACGTTGTCACGCCGGACGTTTGCTTTCAGAAAACGAGCGCTGTTGTCCGACCGCTTTCAAGGCGAAACCGCGAGCGGTGCGGCGATATGTTTCGTGCGCTGCGGGTGCAGGGCGATCCGATGCGCTCGCAGAATCCGGCATATCTTGCCGCAATCCGCAGCAAAACGGGGGATGCGGAGAAGGGACAAAAAATTGAAAATTATGCTTGACAGAACGGGCGGAATCCTGTAATATATTTCCCGTAGCCGCGCTCGGTTCGTCTAGTGGCCTAGGACACCGCCCTCTCACGGCGGTAACAGGGGTTCGACTCCCCTACCGGGTACCAGAAAAGCACGATGGTTTGATACAAAACTGTCGTGCTTTTTTCATACGATGCCCGGCGCGGCGGGGAAACCGCGAAAAAGGAAAGGCGCGCGGAGGAGGAAGAGCGTATGCTGGCCAGAGCAACAATGCAGGATATCCGGGATTACGGCGATTGGGCTTACAGCCTCGCGCTGGATCCGACCCGCTCCGGCTATCCGACCTATTGCGACGGCATCAAAACAAAAGCGGAGTTTTTGACTGCGGCGAAACAGGCTTTGATGAGAGAAACGGAGGAATTGCTTCTTTTTCGCATGGATGGAGCCGTAGAGGGGTGGATCTCTTTGACGTGGATCCCGGAGGATGGGTATCTGCAAGTCGACAGCTTCAATATCCGACGCGGAACACGGCATGCACTGGAAGAACTGCTGACGCTGCTTGAACGGCACTATTCAGGATATACGGCGCATTTCGGGTTTCCGGGGGAAAACCGCGACGCGATATGCTTTCTTCGCTCACAGGGGTTTCGGTGTATCGAACATGCATGGAACCATACGTTCGTCTTTCAGAACTACCGGGCGACGGCGGACGCAGAGGGGATCGAGAGGATCACACGGCAGAGCTTTGACAGGTTTTGCGCAGTATACCGCCCGGATCCCGATACATACTGGGATTGCGGCCGCATCTTTGAAACGCTGGAGGATTGGACGATATTCGTAAAGGAACAGAATGGCGCGCCCGATTCCGCGATCTTTCTGCGCGGCGAGGGCGCACGTTGCTGCGAGGTTTACGGGGCGGCGTTTGCGGACGGGGAATTCCACGAGCGCTCGTTTTGCGAACTGCTGTCCGCCGCCCTCAACGCATGCAAACGCATGGGCGCGCGGTACATGACATACCTCTGCGGAGAAGAAGAAAGAAAGGCCCTGCAAGAATTCGGATTCCGATACATCGGCGAATACGTTTTGTACGCAAAATCCCTTTGATGGGGCGCGTGGAACGAACGCTCCGGACCACAGTCCGCGCACATAGGCGTGGCCGATCGCCGCACGGGGCGGACGTCCGAACCGGGCAGCGAGTGCGGATCATGGAAAAGGAAGCATACGGCCGAGCGGACGGGACGGCATGGATACGCAGACGTGAAAGCATAAAAATTCATTCAATATGGTCAAATCATTAAGAAATATTAGACAATTCAGTGGAACACATAGAACGAATACAATGAAATACTATGCAAATCTCTCTCGTTTTTTTTCGCGAAAAGGTATTGCATTCGCAGAAGAGATTTGATATATTATATGATAAATTATTCTTCGGTACAACTGTATACCGAAATGCGATATGAGATGGGTGTGTTCGAGCCGTTCGGCTCGGACGGTTCGACGGAAACGACGGCCGGAATACGGCGCCGGATTCCGGAGTGAGTGGAAAGACGGGGTGAAGAGAGTTTGAACACGAAAATGCTGATGTACATTCTCAAACGGCTGGGTCTTGCGATCCTGACGATTTGGGTCGTCATTACGGTCACATTCTTTGTGATGCACGCTGTGCCGGGCGGTCCGTTCCTCAGTGAAAAGGCGGTCTCAGAGGCGGCGCAGAAAGCGCTTGAAGCAAAGTACGGGCTGGACAAACCGTTGTTTGAACAGTATATTACCTATCTCAAGGATATCGTGACGCGGTTCGACTTCGGTCCTTCTCTGAAACTGCGCGGCCGACAGGTCGTCGACATCATCGGCGACGGCATGAAGACCTCCGCAAAGCTCGGTCTGATCGCCGCATTTTCGTCGCTCATTGTCGGCGTGGTGCTTGGGGCGACCGCAGCGCTTCACCGGAACAAGCTGATCGATAAGGTCATCATGGTCATCACGACTGCGTTCGTGTCCATGCCTTCGTTCATTATGGGCTCGCTGCTGCTCGTGCTGTTTGCCATCACATTCTCGCTGCTGCCGGCCAACGGCACAACCCCTGCCGGGCTTGTTCTGCCGGTGATCACGCTCGCACTGTATCCCATGGCGTATATCACGCGTCTGACCCGTTCGTCCATGCTCGACGTGCTCGGCCAGGACTACATTCGCACGGCGCGCGCCAAGGGCGTTTCCGGCATGAAGGTCATTTTCGGCCACGCGCTGAAAAATGCGCTCATCCCGGTCATCACATATTTCGGACCCATGCTTGCTTATATCGTGACCGGCTCGCTCGTGGTCGAGCAGATTTTCGCGGTACCCGGCATCGGCCGCGCATTCGTGAGCAGCATCACGGGACGTGATTATCCCCTCATCATGGGTACGACGATCATACTCGCGGCGCTGATCGTCATCATGAACCTCGTGAGCGACATCCTGTACAAGGTTGTCGATCCGAGAATCAATCTGGAGTAAGGAGGCAGAAGCATATGATGAGCAAAAAACCGTTCAGCCTCCATGTCAACCTCGATGCGTTTATGCCCGCAACCGACGAGGAAAAGGCGTATATGGTGCAGATGCGTCCATCCACGACCTTCTTCCGTGACGGCATGAAACGGCTGCTGAAGAATCCTGTTGCGACGATCAGCATAATCATCATTCTGATTATCGCACTGTCGTCGATCTTCATTCCGATGATCTGGCCGTATTCCTACGACTCGATGCTCGGCGTAACGCCCGGCAAGCCGGTCGATGCGTCCTATAACAACCTTGCGCCCTTCGCCTATGGCAAGACGGAGCAGAAGAAGCTCGACGCGGGGGAGACGGTGTTCCCGCACGTGTTCGGCACGGACTCCGCGGGACGCGATTACTTCATCCGTATCGTTTATGGAACGAGGATCTCGCTGGCGGTCGGTTTCTTTGCAAGCATCATCGTTTTGATCATCGGCATGACGATTGGCTCGATCGCCGGATACTGCGGCGGCAAGGTGGATCTGATCATCATGCGGATTGTGGACATCATCTATTCCCTGCCCGACATGCTGATGGTCATTCTTCTCGCATCCGTGCTGAAGCTGACGATCGGCGATGCGCTCGAGGGGACGGCGCTTGCCAAAATCGGCAGCAATATCATCAGCCTGTTCATCGTGTTCGGCGTGCTGTATTGGGTCTCGATGTCCCGTCTGATCCGCGGCCAGATTCTATCGCTGCGCGAGCAGGAATATGTGCTTGCGGCGCGCGCTGCGGGCGCAAAGGGCGGCTGGATCGTCAAAAAGCATCTGCTGCCGAACTGCATCAGCGTCGTGATCATCTCGACCGCGCTGCAGATTCCGAACGCGATTTTTACGGAGAGCTTTCTGTCCTTCCTGGGCCTCGGCGTCAACGCGCCCATGCCCTCGCTCGGCTCGCTGGCTTCCGACGCGCTGAACGGTCTGAAGTCCTATCCATTCCGGCTGATCATCCCGGCTGTGGTCATCTCACTCATCGTGCTCTCTCTGAACCTCTTTGGCGACGGGCTGCGCGACGCATTTGACCCGAAGCTGAAGGACTGAGAAAGGGGCGAGCAGATATGGCAATGTTAGAAGTACGCGACCTGCACACCTCCTTCTTTACCCCGGCCGGCGAGGTGAAAGCGGTCAACGGGATCTCCTTCAATCTGGATCACGGCAAGGTGCTCGGCATCGTCGGCGAGTCCGGCTCGGGCAAGTCCGTGACCGCGTATTCGATCATGCAGATTCTCGCAAACACCGGAAAGATCGTGTCGGGCTCCATCAAGTTTGACGGGCAGGAGCTTGTAAACGCGGGCGAATCCGTCATGAAAACAATCCGCGGCAATAAGATCTCTATCATTTTCCAGGATCCGATGACCTCGCTGAATCCGACGTATACGATCGGACATCAGCTGATGGAAGCGATCACGCTGCATACGGGACGCAACAAGCGGCAGGCGCATGAACGGGCGATCGAGATGCTGAAGCTCGTCAACGTGAACGAACCGCTCAAGCGTATGAAGCAGTATCCCTTTGAGTTGTCCGGCGGTATGCGGCAGCGCGTTATGATTGCAATGGCGCTCGCCTGCGAACCGGACATTCTGATCGCGGACGAGCCCACGACTGCGCTCGACGTGACAATCCAAGCGCAGATCCTGGAGCTCATGCGGTCGCTGCAGGAAGAACTCGGCATGGCGATTATCATGATCACGCATGACCTCGGCGTCGTTGCGCAGATGTGCGACGAGGTCATCGTCATGTACGCCGGCTCCATCTGCGAGCAGGGTACGGCGGATGAGATTTTCTACAACCCGAAGCACGAGTACACCAAGGGTCTGATGCGCTCGATCCCGACCGCAGATACGGCCGGGCAGAAGCTGCGGCCCATCTCCGGAACGCCGATCGATCTGCTGAATCTTCCGGAGGGCTGCCCCTTCGCGCCGCGCTGTGACGCAGCGATGAAGATTTGTCTCAAACAGCGCTGCGGGCGGATGCAGATCAACGACTTTCATCAGGCGGCCTGCTGGGTGAACATCAGGGAAGGCGTCGAAAACGGCTCGATCGTGCTGGAACTCGAGCCTGCGGAGACTGCACAGGAAGGCGGTGCGAACGCATGAGTGAACGGAACAATCTGCCTTTGATCGACGTGCGCGATCTGAAGCAGTATTTCAACATCAACGTCGGCATGTTCAAGACAAAGCCGCTCAAGGCGGTGGACGGCGTGTCGTTCTCGATTAAAAAGGGGGAGACGCTCGGGCTTGTCGGCGAATCGGGTTGTGGAAAGACAACGGTGGGCCGTTCCATCCTGCACTTGTACAAACCGACCTCCGGCCAGGTTTTCTACAACGGAAAAGAGATCAGCACCCCGAAGGAGATCCACGACTTCCGTAAAAAGGCCACCATGGTCTTTCAGGATCCGTACTCCTCGCTGAACCCGCGCATGACGGTATCCGATATTATCGGAGAGCCGCTGGATATCCACAAAGCCTATGCGACGAGGGCGGAGCGGCAGGCGCGCATCCTTGAGCTCATGGAGCGTGTCGGCCTCAACAGTGAACATGCGTCCCGCTATGCGCACGAGTTTTCCGGCGGACAGCGCCAGCGTATCGGCATCGCAAGAGCACTTGCTCTGAACCCGGACTTCATCGTCTGCGACGAGCCGGTCTCCGCGCTGGACGTTTCCATTCAGGCGCAGGTCATCAATATGTTCGACGAGCTGCAGGACGCGCTGGGGCTTACCTACCTGTTTATCGCGCATGACCTGCTGGTCGTCCGGCATATCAGCGATCGTATCGCGGTCATGTACCTCGGAAAGATGGTCGAGCTTGCGGATGCCGAGGAGATCTACGATCATCCGCTCCATCCGTACACAAAATCGCTCATGAGCGCCGTGCCGGTTCCGGACCCGAAGATTGCGCGCGCCAATCAGCGCATCGTGCTGTCCGGCGACATTCCGAGCCCGCTGAACGCGCCCTCCGGCTGTCCGTTCCGTACCCGCTGCGCCTATGCGGAGGCCTGCTGCGCGGAATCCATGCCGCCGTTTGAGGAGATCAGCAGCGGCCACTTTATCGCCTGCCACCGGGCGAAGGAGATCGACTGAGCCGCAGGACGCTGTGCGTGCCGAATGCGGCGCGCGCAGGGAAACGCACGATATTTGACACGGGATTCCCTGTTCCGTTCAAAGAACGAACGAAACGGTACCGCTTCAAATATAGATAGAAGGAAGGAAGGAAATCAATCATGAAGAAATTGCTTGCTTTGTTGCTTGCAGTGGCGATGGTGCTCTCTCTGGTCGCCTGCACAAAGACGCCGACAACCGAGCCGACCGCCAAGCCTACTGCTGGTGAGCCCGCAGCGGCCATGGGACCCAGCTCTATCGCCGTCTGCCTCGCATCCGAGCCCGACACCATTGACCCCGCGCTGAACTCCGCTGTTGACGGCGCAACGCTTGTCGCGCATCTGTTCTCCGGTCTCGCCAAGTGGGACCAGGATGAAAACGGCGCGCTCGTGATCGCTCCCGACGCTGCAAAAGAACTCGTTGAGGGCGTTGTCAATGAGGACGGCACCGTGACCTATACCTACACCCTGCGCGACGGCCTCAAGTGGTCCGACGGCAAGGATGTCACCGCCGCCGATTTCGAATATGCCTGGAAGCGCGCTGCCTCCACGGCGCTCGGTGCAGACTACGGTTACATGTTCGAAGTTGTCAAGGGCTATCCGGATGAGCTCGCAGTCAAGGCACTGGACGAGAAGACCCTCGAAGTGACGCTCGCCAACAGCGTTGCGTACTGGAACGAGCTGCTTGCGTTCCCGACCTACTTCCCGGTGCGTGAAGATGTTGTTGCGAACGAAGCTTGGGCAACCGACGCTTCGACCTATGTGAGCAACGGCGCGTACAAGATGACCGGCTGGGAGCACAACAGCGTCATCACCCTCGAGAAGAACCCCGATTTTGTCGACGCAGATCAGATCACGATGGATAAGATCGAGTTCTATCTCTCCGACGACGCCAACAACATGCTGACCAACTTCGAAAACGGCAGCTGGCAGCTCATCGACGACGTTCCGACCAACGAGATCGCGAACCTTAAGGTGAACTACCCCACCGAGTTTGTCGTTGCGGGTCAGATCGGCACCTACTATGTCTGCTGGAACATCAACGAGCAGATCCTGCCCGCTTCCAGCACGCTGACCGGTGCTGAGGCAGAGGCTGCAAAGGCGGAGATCCGCAAGGCGATCAGCCTGCTGTTCGACCGTAACTACATCGTTGAAGAGATCGCCCAGGCCGGACAGATCCCCGCGTCCTCCTTCGTCGCCATGGGCATGACGAACCCGGACGGCTCGCAGTTCTATCAGACTGCCGGCGGCAATGACGGCTACTACGGCTACTACAACGTTTCCGCCGATGCGCTTGAGTCGAACTTTGCATCCGCTATCGAGACGCTGAAGAAGTACTACACCTTCGACGAAGCGACCCAGATGTTCACCGACTTCCCGACCCTGACCTACCTCTACAACACCTCCGACAGTCACAAGGCGATCGGCGAATACCTCCAGAACGCGCTTGCAACCGTCGGCATCACGATGAACCTCGAGAACCAGGAATGGAACACCTTCCTGAACACCCGTAAGAACGGCGATTACTCCATCGCGCGTAACGGCTGGATCGCGGACTACAACGATCCGATCTGCTTCCTCGATATGTGGACGACGAGCTCCGGCAACAACGACGTCCAGTTCGGAAAGGGCGATCACGAGACCGTCGCGATCTACAACCTGGATCTGACCGCGCTTGGTTATGACGTCAAAGTCGAGAACGGCACCTGGGCACAGACCTATGACGTGCTGATCTCCCTGATCAAGAGCTGCACGGACAATGAGGTCCGCTACCAGCTCATGCACATCGCTGAGGATCTGCTCATGTCCACCGGCTGCATCTGCCCGCTGTACTTCTACACGGACATCTACATGCTGGATGACAGCGTCCACGGCTTCTTCTCCAACCCGCTCGGCTACAAGTACTTCATGTACTGCACGATCGAGAAATAATCGGGCCCGAAACGAACCGAAGGAACCGTCCCATTGGGACGGTTCCTTTTTGTATTCGGATATGCTGGGCGCAGCCCGAAGAGCGGCATGCCGAGGGACGAATTGCAACGGCGCAGGGATTCTGCTATACTGAAATCGAAAAGAGATCAGAACAATTGCACTTCTGAAAGAATCATGCGGAGGGATACCGATGGCAAAGTATATCATGGCGCTCGATTCCGGCACGACGAGCAACCGATGCATTCTGTTCAATCGCAGGGGCGAGATCTGCAGCGTCGCGCAAAAGGAATTCGCGCAGTCCTATCCGAAGCCCGGCTGGGTGGAGCACGATCCCGTAGAGATTTGGAATACGCAGCTGGGCGTTGCGCAGGAAGCCATGAGAAAGGTCGGCGCGCGGGCGGAGGACATCGAGGGCATCGGCATCACGAACCAACGCGAAACGACCGTCGTCTGGGATAAGCGGAACGGCGAGCCCGTCTATCCTGCCATTGTCTGGCAATGCAGAAGGACGGCGGAATACTGCGACGAGCTGCGCGGACGCGGCCTGTCCGAGCGGATCAGGGAGAAAACCGGGCTCATCATCGACGCGTATTTTTCCGGCACGAAGCTGCGCTGGATCCTTGAAAACGTTCCGGGTGCGCGGCAGAGGGCGGAGCGCGGCGAGCTGCTGTTCGGCACGATCGACACATGGCTCATCTGGAAGTTGACGGGCGGCCGCGTGCATGTGACGGACCCCTCCAACGCGTCCCGCACGATGCTCTACAATATCCGCGAACTGCAATGGGATGCTGCGATACTGAAGGAGCTGAATATCCCGGCGTGCATGCTGCCCGAGGTCAGACCGTCAAGCTGCGTTTACGGCGAGACGGAGGCCTCCCTCTTTGGCGCGCCGATTCCGATCGCGGGCGCTGCGGGCGACCAGCAGGCGGCGTTGTTCGGGCAGACCTGTTTTTCGCCGGGCGAAGCGAAAAACACCTACGGCACCGGGTGTTTTCTTCTGATGAATACGGGAGAAACGCCGAAGGATTCCAAGAACGGACTTGTTACAACGATCGCTTGGGGGCTGGACGGAAAGGTCGAGTATGCGCTCGAGGGCTCGGTCTTTGTCGCGGGGGCGGCGATCCAATGGCTGCGCGACGAAGTGCGGCTGGTCGAATCCGCGTCCGACACGGAGTACTTTGCGGCGAAGGTGTCGGATACAAACGGCTGCTATGTCGTACCGGCATTCGTCGGCCTCGGCGCGCCGTATTGGGATCAGTATGCGCGCGGCTGCATCGTGGGCCTGACGCGCGGCGTGAACCAGGCGCACCTGATCCGCGCAACGCTGGAGTCGCTCGCATACCAGACGAACGACGTACTGCGCGCCATGGAACAGGATGCAGACATTCGCCTCGCCGCACTGCGCGTGGACGGCGGCGCGAGCGCCAACAACTTCCTCATGCAGTTTCAGGCCGACATCAGCGACGCGCCTGTGCAGCGGCCTGCGTGCGTGGAGACTACGGCCATGGGCGCGGCATACCTTGCGGGACTTGCCGTCGGATACTGGGAAAACAAGGAACAGGTGCGCAGCAATGCTGTGATCTCCCGCGTATTCACGCCCGACATGGGGGAAGAGCGGAGGGAAATGCTCTTGAAAGGCTGGCGCCGCGCAGTGAATTGCGCGCGCGGCTGGGCGAAGGACTGAGCCCGCTTTCGGACGTGAGAAAAGGAAGTTCACATTTGAAGTGGAGCAGAGACTTTGACAGTATTTGTCGGACTGTGCTATACTTCATTTGATATGCATGAATACACGCGCGGCTGTACATGGAATAGCCGCCGAAAGGACGCAGAGAAACCATGAATCTCCGCTATCGACTGCTTGGCGCAGTCACTCTGTCAATGACGCTTGCCGGTCTGTTCACCGGCTGCTCGCTGCTCGGCGGTCCCGAGGCGTCCCCGACGCCGGAACCAACGCCGGAAATCACGCCGGAACCGCAGCAGGTCGTGTTCTCGGCGGTCGCGACGCCCATGCCTGCGGCGATCACGCCGACGCCGACGCCGGAACCCACGGCAACGCCCATTCCGTTCTCGCAGTATGCGCCGACGGTCAACATGACCTATGAGGAGCTTGTCGGGAGCACGGACGACATGAGCAAGAAGGGAAGCGAGCTGCTCAAGGATGGGTATCCCGATCCCAAGACCTACTATATCATCGTAGATAAGCAATGGCAGGTCGTGCTTGTGTACAAGCGCAGTGACGACGGTACGAAGTGGGGACAGCCCGACTATGACCAGCCCGTGCGCTACATGCTTTGCTCGACCGGCAACCCGGACTCGGAGCATGGGCATGAAACGACGAGCGGCAAGTGGGCGATCGAAAAGCCGAAAGAACGGTTTTATCAGTTTGTAAACCTTGAGGCGGCGCAGTATCTCACGCTCATTCACAGCCGCACCTATTTCCATTCGATTCTGTACGATAAGGCGCGCGATCTCAGCACGCTCGTTCGTTCCTCTTACGACGACCTCGGGAAAAAGGCGTCCCATGCCTGTATCCGGCTGACCGTGCCGGACGCCCGCTGGATTTGGTACAACATCGGCTACGGCACAACCTGCGAGATCCGCGACGGAAGCATTGACGACGCGGTAACGCAGAACATCCGTGCGCAGCTGAAGCTGCCGCCCTCCGAAAAGGGGATCCGCCTGAAGGCGGGTACGGCGCCCTGGACGGACAACTGGTCCATCGAAGACGTCGAGCATGTGCTGCCCTATAAGTATGAAAAAGCGCCGCTGCCGGACATTGGCGACGGAAAAGATGAGGATGCGGGCTCGACCCCGTCTGCGGGCGGCGGCTCCGGCGGCAGCGTTCTTGTAACGCCGGATCCCTCGGTCGGCGGCATTACGCTGCCGGATCAGGGATAACGGACGCAGCCGCAGCGGCGACAAGTGAAGAGCAAAAGAGAAATGAACGAAAACGGACGGTCATATTTGTCCCGACATTGCGCCGCAAGGTGCGGTATTTGAACAAATATGGCCGCTTCGCGTTCGAACAAAGCGGATACGAATGCAGAGGACACAAAGGAGGCCACGAAATTATGGAGGCAAAGCCCAAACGGAGATTGCCGCTCATACTGCGGCTGCTGATCACGATCGTACTCGCCGTCATCCTGCTGGCAGCTGCACTCATTGCCTATCTCACGGCTGTGGAGTTCCGCCCGGATGCGGAGCAGCCGGCAGAGACGGTGGCTGCGCGGGGCGCGGATCTTGAAAGCGCGGTGCCTGCAACGCCGTATACCCTTCTCTCGTTCAATACGGGGTACGCGGGCCTTGGCGAAGAATCCGATTTTTTCATGGACGGCGGCAAACAGACCGCGCCGCGTGATCCCGCCATTGTTGAAAAGAACCTTGCAGGCATTCGTGCCATCCTTGAAGCGCAGAAGTGCGACTTTCTGTTCTTGCAGGAGGTCGATCGGAATGCAAAGCGCAGCCGGCGCATCGATGAGGCGGAAATGCTCGCATCCGTCGGCGCTTACAGCGCAGCGTTTGCGCCGAATTATGTTTGCGCCTATGTGCCATACCCGATTCCGGATACCATCGGCAGGGTCGAGTCGGGACTGCTGACGCTTTCCGCCATACAGCCGGCAGAACAGACGCGCGTTGCGCTTCCGGTGCCGTTCTCGTGGCCGCTCCGCATCGCAAATCTCAAACGCTGTCTGCTCGTGAGCAGAGTGCCGGTCGCGGACAGTGAAAAGGAACTGGTGCTCATTAATCTGCATCTGGAGGCCTACGATGACGGCGCGGGAAAGATCGCGCAGACAAAGCAGCTCGCGGAACTGCTTGAGACAGAGTACGAAAAAGGTAACTATGTGATCGCAGGCGGCGACTTTAACCAGACGTTTCCGGGGATTGATTCCGTGCGATATGCCATGCATGACCCTGAGAATTGGACGCCGGGTGTGATCGAGGCGGATATGCTGCCGAGCGGATGGAAGATTTTAGCGGATGATCGCACGCCCACCTGCCGGCTGCTCGACCGGCCGTTCGACAGGGAGGCGCCCGATTCTATGCAGTACTATGTGATCGACGGGTTTCTTTGCTCGCCGAACGTAACGGTGCTGTCGCTGGAAACGCTGGACGCGGGGTTCCGCTATTCCGATCACAATCCCGTGCTTCTGCAATTCGAACTGCAAAAATAAAACATTCGCATATGCGCTCCCTCCTGCGGCATACCTTTGTTGCAGGAGGGTGTTTTTATGGCGCAGGATCATTTTTCCATGGAACCGTTTGTGACGGACGGATATACGGAAAGCCGGCCCGCCGCGCCGGCACGCAGCCGGATGCAGCGGAAGAACAAGCGGCAGAGAGAGGGCGGGATGCTCGTTCAGACGGTGATCTGTATCGCAGCGTTGCTGCTGTTCATCGGTCTGGAGCTGTTTGTGTTTAAAAAGGCGGAGGCTGCGGAGCCGGTCAACGCGTCCCCCCGGGAGCAAACGCAGGGGACGGAGAGCGGATCGGGTGAGGATGAGGAGACCCTCGGCAGATTGCAGTTCGTGAATGGCAGAGTGTACAGCGTGTTTCCGAAGAGCCCGCGTTGGGCGCTGCCGCTTAAGTCCGATTCCGTCGAAAGCCTGGAAGAGGAACGGCTTTTGAAGCTCACGGCGGAACCCGGCGAAAGCATCCGCGTTTCTGCCGCGGGACAGGTGCGAAAGGTCGGAGAGGATCCGAATTACGGAAGCTTTGTGCTTGTGAGCCACGGAAACGAACTGGAAAGCGTCTACTATCATCTGGACGGGATCTGCGTAGAAGAAGGGCAGCCGCTTCGCGCAGACGATACGCTGGGCAGCGTAGGAGCGGACGGCTATCTCTATGTCGCGGTGCTGGAAGAGGGAACGCTTCAGCGCGTGTTCCAATACTATACGGCGCCCGCGGGGACTTAATATGCGGTTCGGACTGCTCGGGGGGACGGAGCTTCGCGTGCACCCGCTGCTTCTGCCGGTACTTGCGGCAGCTTGCGTGCTCGGGAAGCTCAACGCGCTGCTCGCCGCACTGCTGGCGATCGTACTGCATGAAACGAGCCATGCAATCCTATGCTATGCCTTCGGCGTGCGTGTGTACGCATTGGAACTTATGCCGTTCGGCGCAGTGGCGCGGGTGGACAGGCAGGGCATGATGGGTCAGGCGGAACTGTGTATCGCGGCTGCGGGACCTGTCACAAGTCTTGTTATCGCGGGCTGTACGGCGATGTGCGCCGATCTGTTCCCGCGGACGATGCCGCTGCTTAGAACCTTTATGACCTACAATATCGTGCTTGCGGCGGTCAATCTATTGCCTGCGCTCCCGCTCGACGGCGGACGGGTGCTGCGCGCGCTTTTGCAAAAACGCATGACGCTGCATACGTCGAGCGTGCTGCTCTCCGGACTCGGCATTTTGTTCGGCACAGGATTTTTGACGCTTACGGTCTGTTGCGCGCTGCGGGAGATCTATAATCTCACGTTTCCGACGATGGGACTGTTTCTGATCGTGGCAGGGATCCGCGAACTGCGGTTGCTGCCGGAGACGGAGGTTCGGGCATACGTTCGGCGGCTTGACGCCCTGCAGCGCGGGGCGGGCTGTCAGGTGCGGCTGCTGCTCGCCCATGCTTCTATGCCCGCATCGGAAGCGGTGCGCCTGCTGGAACGCGACAGTTTCAATGTGCTTCGCGTCGTGGACGAGAAAATGCGGCTGCTCGGAGAGCTGGATGAAAGCGCGCTCCTTCGCGGCGTTGCAGTCTATGGCGGGGAGCGCAGCGTGGGGGAACTGCTCACATTTGACCGGGAAGGTTGAGTATGTTATGATATAAGAGGAAGTTTATGGAGGTAAGCATGCTCAATCAGGAAACGTTGGACAAGCTGTATGCAGCGGTAGAAAAGCCGGCGCGCTATCTTGGCGGCGAATGGAACGAGATCGTGAAGGACGAGGCGGCTTTGCGCTTTGCCATGTGCTTTCCGGATGTGTATGAGATCGGCATGTCGCATCTGGGGTCGCGCATCCTTTACCATGTGCTGAACGAACAGCCGGAGATTGCCTGTGAGCGCGTGTACGCGCCTTGGACGGACATGGAACAGCAGCTCCGCGCCGAAAAGCTGCCCGTGTTTTCGCTCGAAACAAAGCGGGGACTGCGCGAGTTCGACGTCGTAGGCTTTTCGCTGCTGTATGAGATGTGCTATACCAACATCCTGACCATGCTGGATCTTTCCGGCATACCGTTCCGCGCGGCGGATCGCGGCGAAGACATGCCGCTCATCGTTTGCGGCGGTCCCTGCTGCTGCAATCCGGAGCCGATCGCGCCGTTCATGGATGCGATCATGGTGGGCGACGGCGAAGAGGTGATCGTTGAGCTTGCAAAGACCGTGGAACATGCAAAAGAAGCGGGCGAGGATCGAAAAACGCTTCTGAAGCGTCTCTCAAAGATCGAGGGATTGTATATCCCGTCACTGTATACAGTGACCGAACACGGAACGCTCCCCCTGGAGGAAGACGTTCCCGCCACGGTCACGCGCCGCACGGTCAAAGACCTTGACAGCACGCCGTTCCTTGGCAAGCCGGTCGTCCCGTATATGAACATCGTTCATGACCGCGTTTCGCTCGAGGTCATGCGCGGCTGCACCCGCGGATGCCGGTTTTGCCAGGCCGGCTATATCTATCGCCCTGTGCGCGAACGAAAAAAGGAGACGCTGCTGCGCCAGGCGCAGGAGCTTGTGGACTGCACGGGCTACGACGAGGTTTCGCTGCTCAGTCTCAGCACGGGCGATTACTCCGAGGTGCATTCGCTCGTACCGGAGATCATCGACAGCATGGAATCGCAGAGGGTCTCGGTCTCACTGCCATCGCTCCGGCTGGATTCTTTCCTGAAAGAGGATCTCGAAAAAATGCAGTCCATCCGAAAGGCAGGTTTGACCTTTGCACCGGAGGCCGGGACGCAGCGCCTGCGCGACGTGATCAACAAGAACGTCACGGAGGAGGATCTGCTCCGCGCGACGACGGACGCGTTTTCCTGTGGCTGGACGGGCGTGAAGCTGTATTTCATGCTGGGGCTTCCGGAGGAGACAGACGAGGATATTCTCGGCATTGCCGACCTTGCGAAAAAGGTCAGCGACGCATTCTACCGTCTGCCCAAGGAACAGCGCGGCAAGGCGCTGCGCCTGACGGTCAGCGCATCGACTTTCGTGCCGAAACCCTTTACGGCGTTCCAGTGGTTCCCGCAGGTGCCGCTCGACGAGATCCGCCGCAGACAGGCCATCCTGCGCGACGCGCTGCGCGGCATTCGCGGCGTACAGTTCCAGTGCCACCTTTCCGATCTGTCCGTGCTGGAAGCGGCATTCTCCCGCGGAGACCGCAAGCTTGCGGATGTTTTGGAAACGGCATATGAACGGGGCTGTCGGTTCGACTCCTGGTCGGAGCATTACCGCCCGGACGCGTGGCGGGAAGCGTTTGCAGCACACGGCTGCACGATCGAGGATTACGCGCAATGGGCGCCGTCGCTCGACGAGACGCTGCCGTGGTCGCATATCGACATGCTGGTCACGGAAGACTACCTGAAACGGGAATACAAGAAAGCCATGCAGGGCGTCACAACGCGTGACTGCCGGCAGGGCTGCAACGGTTGCTTTGGAGGTCGCCATGCGGATGCTTGCAGTCTATCATAAAACGGAAAGCGCACGTTATATCTCTCATCTCGATGTGCAGCGCACCTTGCAGCGTGCATTTCGCCGCGCCAAGCTTCCGCTGCGCTTCTCCGAGGGATTCAACCCGCATCCGGAGCTTTCCTTTGCCTCTGCGCTCGCAACGGGAACGACGAGCGATGCGGAGTGGTTTGATGTGGAGCTGACGGAGCGCATGCAGCCGGAGACGTTTCTTGCACAGGTCAACGCCGTGCTGCCGCAGGGCATCCGGCTTTCGGACGCGCGGGAGCTGCCCGCGGGCATCAAGACGCTTTCGACTCTGACACGGGCCGCGGAATACGAGGTACAGACAACATTTGCGCGCACGATGACGCGCGAAAAAGCCGAAGCGGCGTTAGAATCGCTGCTTTCCGGCGACATTATAGTGAATAAGCGGACCAAGGGCGGGATCAAACCCGTGAATATCCGTCCGCAGATCATAAGGGCGTTCGTGGAAGACGTTGAGGGGAATGCGATGACCCTCCGCGTTCTGGGCAAATTGCAAGCCGATGGCGGACTGCGCGTCGAATTGATGATGGGCGCGCTGTTCGATTGTTTGGATGCACAGGGCACGCTGCGGATCCACCGCGCGGCCATGTATTTTGACGCAGATGGCGTTTTGCCGCGCATTCCCTTAGAGTAAAAGAAGGGAAGAGTATGAACAAAGAAATATTGGTGGATGCAAACGGGTTTTCGACCCGCGTTGCGGTCGTGGAAAACGGCGCGCCGGTCGAACTGTACGTCGAACAGGAGAGTTCGCAGCGCCTTGTCGGCAACATCTACAACGGCAGAGTGCAGAATGTTCTGCCGGGCATGCAGGCGGCGTTTGTCGACATTGGCCTTGAGCGCAATGCGTTCCTGTATGCGGGCGACATTGTGCTGCCCGACGACTCGGATGACGAGGTGGAAACGCCGAAGGAAACGAAGAGTATTCGGGACCTGCTCAAGCCCGGCCAGACCATCATGGTACAGGTCGCAAAGGATCCCGTCGGGACAAAGGGCGCGCGCGTGACGACGCACATCACGCTCGCGGGCCGCTCGCTCGTGCTCATGCCGACGATGGATTATGTCGGCATCTCCCGCCGCATCGAGCGGGATGAAGAGAGGTCGAGACTGCGCAAGATCCTGAACGAGATCAAGCCCGACGGCATGGGAGTGATCGTGCGCACGGCATCGGCAGGCAAAAGCCGGGAGGCATTCAAAGAGGATCTTGACGGCATCGTCAACCTGTACAGGGAGATCGAAAAGCGCGCAAAGAACAAAAAGGCCCCGGCGCTGCTGCACGAGGAACAGTCCCTGCTGTTTCGAACGGTGCGCGATCTGCTGATGAAGGATGTTGACCGCGTGTTCGTGAACGAAACGGGGACGTTCGAGCAGATCAAGGAGATCGCGGACATGATGGCGCCGAAGCTCAAACCGCGCATCCTGCTCAAGGAGAGCGAGGCGCTCTTTGAACGCTATGAGACGGAGAGCAAGATCGATAAAGCGCTTGCCCGCAAGGTTTGGCTGAAGAACGGCAGCTACGTCATCATCGACCGCACGGAGGCGCTGACCTGCATCGACGTCAACACGGGAAAATTCGTCGGAAAAGACGATCTCGAAAAGACGATCACCGCGACCAACTGCGAGGCGGCGGTCGAGATCGCGCGGCAGCTGCGGCTCCGTGACATTGGCGGCATCATTATTATCGACTTTATTGATATGGAGCGTGAGAGCAACCGCACCATGGTGCTGAACACGCTGAAAAATGCGCTGAAGGACGACCATACGCGCTCGCATGTATTCGGCTTCACGCACCTGGGTCTTGTCGAGATGACGCGCAAAAAGACGGGGCGCAGCCTCGGAGATACGCTGCAAATCATCTGCCCCTATTGCAGCGGCGATGCGCATGTGCTTGCTCCGGAGACCGTGATGGGCAAGGTCAAGAAGCAGACCATGCAGGTGCTCAAGGGCAGCAACAACAAGCGAATGCTCATCGAGGTACATCCGGACGTGCTCGCGGCGATGGAGTTCGCGGAGAAGAAGCATGGCCGCGTGTTCCCGGAGGACGCGGGCGGCAGCTATTATGTGCGCGCAAACCCGCAGCTGCATATCGAGAAGTTTTCGGTACGGCCGCTTGCGGAAAAACGCCTTGCGGAAGCGAAAAAAGAGTGCAAAATCATCCGCTGACGGGCATTGACAGCGGTACCTGGCTGTGATATGATTTATCGGTGAGCCGCACTGGGACGGTCGAAGTATGCAGTTTTGCATCACCGCGCTCGGGCGAGTCTGGTAAGAGGAGGTGCAGCACTGTGTATGCAATCATTCAAACCGGTGGAAAGCAGTACAAGGTCGAAGCCGGCGACGAGCTTCTCGTCGAAAAGCTGGATGCAGAGGTGAACGCTGAAGTCGAATTTGACGTTCTGCTCGTGGCAGACGACGCCGGCGTCAAGATCGGTACGCCCGTTCTGGACGGCGTGAAGGCCAAGGCGAAGGTTGTGGAGCACGGCAAGGGCAAGAAGGTCATCGTCTTCAAGTACAAGCCGAAGAAGAACATCCGCACGAAGCGCGGCCATCGTCAGCCGTACACCAAGGTCGAGATCCTTTCGATCGGGTAAGGCGAGATGATCCGGATCGTGATGCTCCGGCGAAACGGTGCGACGCTCGGATTCGAGTGCAGCGGTCACGCCGGATATGCGGAAGCGGGAAGCGACATCGTGTGCAGCGCGGTCTCCGCGCTCACGGCGGCAACGGCGAACGGACTGACCGAGGCGGCGAAGATCAAAGCCTCTGTCACGGACGACGGCAAAACGCTTCGATGTGTCCTGCCGGAAACGGTGGGGGAGCGGCAGGCGCAGGACGCGCAGCTGCTGTTCGACACATTGGAGATGGCGCTGTCCGGCATCCGCAAAGACTATGGAAAGTATTTGAAAATTTCTGACAGGGAGGTGTAACAGATGTTGCAAATGAATCTGCAGCGTTTTGCGCATAAGAAGGGCGTCGGCTCCTCGCGCAACGGCCGTGACAGCGAAAGCAAGCGTCTCGGACCCAAGCGTGCGGACGGTCAGTTCGTGCTCGCGGGAAACATCCTCGTCCGTCAGCGCGGTACGCATTTCCATCCCGGCAATAACGTCGGTATCGGAAAGGACGACACCCTGTTTGCAAAGATCGACGGCGTGGTCCACTTTGAGACCAAGCACGGCGGCAAGAAGCAGGTCAGCGTATACGACGAGGCGGTCGGCGAGTAAGCCGAAAACGGAATTTATTGCAGACAATGCGCTTTTGTGGGCAACCATGAGAGCGCATTTTTTGTGTACCGAACTGCGCCTTCTGCTGACCGCATACAGTCAACTCACCGGCGACATCATGCAGACCAACATCGAGGAATCGGATGTACCCATGGTGCAGGTGTCAGAGCACTGGGGAGCGCGTGAGAGCCATGCGCTGTGGCAGGGGAAGATATTCACGGTCGAGCAGTTTAAGGCTGTATGCGGCTATGGTGAGCCGTCAAACCCGGATCACATTTACTCCTATAACTGCCGCCATACGCACTACCCGTACTGGCCGGGGATTTCCGAGCCGATTGCGTACCAGCGGGAGCCGGGGCCGTTTACCGTAAACGGCCGGCAGTACACCTACTACGAAGCCACGCAGAAGCAGCGGGCGATGGAGCGGCAGATTCGCGCCTTGAAGCGTGAGGTGAATGCCGGCGGCGACAAGGCGACCTTGGGTAGCGAAATTCGACAGCGGACGCGGGAATACAAGGCGTTTTCGGATGCTTGCGGTATCCGAGAAAAACTTGAAAGATTGCACGTTTTAGGGTATGATAGGAGTACATCAGCGAGGGTTCAGAAAGCCGTAAAAATCGAGGATATCAGGAAGCTGATTAAATCCGATGCGGTTACAAAGAAAGTGAACGTTCAGAAACAGAACCGCCACATTCTTGGATCCCCTGGATATATCGAAGGACGGAGTTATATCTACGGAGATGTGGAGACCGCGCAGGCTCTTGTTGATCGATACCACGGGACAGGAACGCCTGTTCTTTCGAAAAATCAAAAATGGACCAACAAGGAAGTCGTTGAAACAAATAGCGTCATTGGGCGTGTTGTTGATCCGAGTTCTGGAGAAATCAGCGGGAGCAATCGAATCATGATCCACTACAGCTTGACGGGTACGCACGTCGTTCCTACCAAGAGGGGGTAAGTATGAGTTTTCAAAATTATTTGGGTAAAAGAGCCCGAATTACAGACGTTGACGGGGAGGTTTTCGTCGGTACTATAGTAGTTGTTACCCCTGCAATCGATAACGAGGAAAACGAAGCCAGCCTTTGCATTAACTCTATGGGGCTGTGGATCGAGTTCTTTGAATCTGAAATTGATTCTTTCGAGATTCTTGAGGAGTAGCGACGGGCAACTTCAAGGCCGTTTACCGCGTCCTGTCCGCATTGAAAAAGGCAATGGACCCGCCGGGGTTCGACGTGCAGCAGATCGGGCATGGGGCGCTCGGCGCTACGCATGAGGCGCTCGGCGTTACGCAGGAGCGATGGTGCCGGTACATGGAGATGATGGCAGATGTCGGGTACATCAAAGGCGTAGAGCTTCAGCGGTTCATCACCGGCGAGACCTCGGTGGACGCGCGGGACATTCGGATCACGCTCAAAGGCTTGGAGTACTTGCAGGAAAACGGCATCATGCGGAAGCTCTACAAAGCCGCCAAAGGCATAGCGGACATTGTTCCGTAAAACTGAATCAACGATTTCACAAATGAAAGCAACGAGTACCGTTGCTTTTTTATTTGCGTCGGCGGACGTAAAGCGCGGAATCTTGGCGAGAAAACGCCGTAATAAAATCGTATGGGAGGATAAAAACATGAAACGCGAAGAGATCAAGACCATTCTGGGTGAGGGCGCCACGGATGAAGTAGTAACCAAGCTGCTGGACGCTTTACATGCAGAAATCGAGCCGCACAAGACGGCGGCGAAAACGGGGATCGCAAAGCAGCTTGAAAAGGCGAACGGTCTGCTGATCGCGGCGTTTTTTGCACCCGGCTTTACAAAGCCGAACGAGGCCAAATGACGCCGCCTGTTCCACACAAAACGCCGAGGTATGAACGAGCTGTAACGATTCCGTGAATTGCGGGGCAATTTTCTTGCGATTTTTGCCCGTGACAGCTACACTTTGAATGGAATCCTGTTGCGTATAAAGGGGAAATGACGTTATGAAACGTAAAGCGCTCTGTCTGCTTTTGATCCTTGGCCTGGTGCTGTCCGGGCTGCCGCTCGACGGGAGCCATGCGGCCTCCTATGAGACGGGCGTGATCAACGCGGACGGCGTTGCATTCCGAAAGGGCGCTTCCTCGGACAGCGGCCGCATCCGAAGACTTCAAAAGGGGACGGTCGTCGAGATCCTTGCAACGAATGTGAATGCGGAGTGGCATAAGGTCAAGTACAAGAGCGAAACGGGCTATGTGAACCGCATGTATGTGGATCTGAAAAAGGCGGAAGACGCGGACGCAAGCTATCGCGGAACGGTCGTCAACTGCAAAGAAAACGTCAACGTCCGGGCAAGCGCGAACAAAGACGCCGAATTGGTGGGACTTGCTGACAAGGGCGCGACGTTCCGCGTCACGCGGGCGAATCTGGCGGGCGGCTGGCACGAGATCAGCTATAACGGAAAAACGGGGTATATCTCCGCCGATTATCTCGAACTGTCGCGGGAAGGCGCGAGCGGACAGCTCCTCTCGCTGAGCGTCAGCGGCGGGACGATGTCGCCGGCCTTTTCGCCGGATGTGTACGGTTATGTGATCGATGCGACGAGCGGCGACGTTCGGATCAGTGCCGAGGGCGCGAAGGGCGCAAAGGTCAAGATCGGCGATTCCGGCAAAAGCACCGTAACGGTTTCCATGCCGAGGCACGGGAGCAAGACCGTGCGCATCTCCGTTGACGGAAAGGTGAAATACAGCCTGTACATCGTGCGCGGCGCGATCACAGTGGGGACATGGAACATCAAGCGCGGCAACGGAAATCTCACGGAGATGGGATGCCTCGTGCAGGCGCAGCAGCCCGACCTCATGGGTGTGCAGGAGGTCTATCGCTGCAAGAGCAAGACGGTCGTTGATAACCTGCTCTCCCTGCGCACGAAGGAGATGCAGAACACGAGCTTTGCCAAGACCGTTTCCTACGCGAGCGGCGGCGAATACGGCATCGGCCTCCTGTCGGCATATAAGATTGAGTCTGCGGAGACAAAAACGCTCTCAAGCGACGGGAACGAGCAGCGCGTGCTGCAAAAGATCGTCGTCAAGATCGACGGACATCGGGTCTCCGTATATAACACGCACTTTTCTTACGAATCCGCGGCGACCCGCTCCAAGCAGTTTGCCGAGGTCAAGAAATGGCTGGACGCGGACACAAACAAGTATAAGATCCTCTTTGGAGACTTTAATGCGAAGGCTTCCGAGTTTTCGCAGCTCGGGAAGGGATATACCGCGCTGAACGCCGCAGATACAAGGTTTTATGACTATGGCGCGGGGCTCATGTCAAAGAGCGAGATCGACAATATTGTGGTCACAGATAATATTACAGTTTTGAATGCACGAATGATCGATGAGCTGCTGTCAGATCACAGACCGATCTTTGCGTATCTGACGCTGGACTGATCGAGAGAAGCGAATGCGCTGCTGAAACAAAAAGCGGCGCATTTTTCATACGCCGCATCTCCGCAGTTTCCCCCTGCCGTTTTGCTGTTCTGCGGAGAAACCGTTTGCTTCTGGAATCTATTTTAGCGCAGGAACTTAAAAAAGCAAGGCGGGCAATTTAGCGGAAAATGTCGATGATATATGATCTTGATCGAAGCCGCGCAAAAAAAAGAACCCGCATCCTTTGGAGAATGCGGGTTGATGTTGTCAAGGGTGATACGGATCAGAGCGCATTGGCCGCTTTGCCGTCGCAGCCGAGCACGTCCACGATCTTGTGCGCGACCATTTCCTTGATCGCCTGACGGGCGGGCTTGAGGTACTGGCGCGGGTCGAAGTGGGACGGGTTTTCCGCGAAATACTTGCGGATCGTTGCGGTCATGGCAAGACGCAGGTCGCTGTCGATATTGATCTTGCAGACGGCCATTCTTGCAGCTTCGCGTAGCATGTCCTCGGGAACGCCGATGGCATCGGGCATTGCGCCGCCGTATTTATTGATCTCCTCAACGAACTTCGGGATAACGCTCGATGCGCCGTGGAGCACGATCGGGAAGCCGGGCAGACGGTTCTCGACCTCTTTGAGAATGTCGAAGCGGAGCTGCGGCTTCGTGCCGGGCTTGAACTTGTAAGCACCGTGGCTCGTGCCGATGGCGATGGCCAGAGAGTCAACGCCCGTGCGGGTCACGAAATCCTGTACCTGATCGGGATCGGTGTAGGAACCGTCGCCGATGGCGACCTTGACGTCATCCTCGACGCCTTCCAGACGGCCGAGTTCACCCTCGACGACAACGCCGTGGTCATGCGCATACTCGACGACCTGACGGGTCAGCTTGACGTTGTCCTCATAGGCGTGATGCGAACCGTCGATCATGACGGAGGAGAAGCCGCCGTCGATGCAGCTCTTGCACAGTTCAAAGGTATCGCCGTGGTCGAGATGGACGCAGATCGGCAGATCCGTTTCGATGCAGGCAGCCTCGATGAGCTTCATGAGGTAGGTGTGGTTTGCGTACTTGCGCGCGCCGGAGCTGACCTGAAGGATCAGGGGGGAGTTCAGATCTTTCGCGGCCTCGGTGATGCCTTGAATGATCTCCATGTTGTTGACGTTGAATGCGCCGATGGCATAGCCGTTCTTGTACGCATCCTGGAACATCTTGGTACTGGTGACGATAGGCATAGTATCTCCTCTCCTTTGGATGTATTTTACCGCGGATATTATACCCCAAAGGTCGAAAAATTGCAACGCAGACGAAATTTGGTTATAATGAAAAAAGATTCAGTAGGAGGTGACCAGGATGAAAGAGAAGAGCCTTTCCCTCATTGTCCCGGTTTATAATGAGGAAGAAGTGCTTCGGGCATCCTATGAGAGAATGAAGGCGGCCATGGAGACGACGGGGTATCCCTTCGAGATCCTGTATGTGAACGATGGCAGCCGCGACCGATCGCTGGATATTCTGCGAGAGATCGCGGCGCAGGATCTTCGGGTAAAGGTGCTGTCGTTTTCAAGAAACTTCGGGCATCAGACCGCCGTGACCTGCGGCATGGACGCTGCAAAAGGAGACGCGCTCATCATCATCGATGTGGATCTGCAGGATCCGCCGGAGCTCATCCCCGAAATGGTGCGGCGTTGGGAGCAGGGCGGCGAGATCATCTACGGCAAGCGACTGAAGCGCGAGGGCGAGACGCTGTTTAAAAAACTTACCGCGGCGGCATACTATCGCCTGCTTGCTTGGATGAGCGCGTATCCCATTCCGTTGGATACGGGTGATTTCCGCCTGATCGATCGGAAGGTCGCGGACGTGTTCCTGCAAATGCGGGAGCATAACCGCTTTTTGCGCGGCATGTCGGCCTGGATGGGATTTCGATCCGAGCCGATCGAGTATGAGCGGCATGAACGCTTTGCGGGCAGCACAAAATATACGCTGAAAAAGATGCTCCGGCTCGCCATGGACGGCATCACGGGCTTTTCCGATAAACCGCTGACACTGCCCGGCATTCTTGGGATCGGCATTTGCGTGACCGCAGGATTGGGATTGATCGCGCTGATCGTGTGCGCCTGCACCTGCGGCGCTGCGCCGTGGCTTTGGGCGCTGGACGGCGTTGTGCTGCTGCAGGGGCTGACGCTCTGCTGCATGGGCTTGCAGGGCATGTACTTCGGAAGGATGTACGACGAGCTCAAGGGCAGGCCGCTGTACATCGTGTCGGAAAAGATCAATGTCGATTAAACAATCATTTTTTATCGAAAGAAAAAAGATTTAGCTTGCACTTCCCGCGGGAATGTTGTAAGATACCAGAGGCTTATAGGTTTAAAAGAAGGATTATTTAGAAGGAGGCTATTCTTTATGGCTATCAAAGTTGGCATCAATGGCTTTGGCCGTATCGGCCGTCTCGTGTTCCGCGCTGCGGTCAACAACCCCGAGATCGAGATCGTCGGCATCAACGACCTGATCACTCCGGATTACATGGCGTACATGCTCAAGTATGATACGATCCATGGCCGCTTCGAGGGTACGGTCGATTATACCGAGAACTCTCTGATCGTGAACGGCAAGTCCATCCGCGTCACCGCGGAGAAGGATCCTGCGAACCTGAAGTGGAACGAAGTCGGCGCAGAGTACGTCGTCGAGTCCACCGGCCTGTTCCTCACGAAGGAAAAGGCGGCAGGCCACATTGCGGCAGGCGCAAAGCATGTCGTCATGTCCGCGCCGTCCAAGGACGATACCCCGATGTTCGTTATGGGCGTCAACAACGAGTCCTACACCTCCGACATGCAGTTTGTGTCCAACGCATCCTGCACCACGAACTGCCTCGCGCCGATCGCGAAGGTTCTGCATGACAACTTCGGCATCACCGACGGCCTCATGACCACGGTGCATTCCATCACGGCGACCCAGAAGACCGTTGACGGCGTTTCCATGAAGGATTGGCGCGGCGGCCGCGGCGCTTCCTACAACATCATCCCGTCCTCCACCGGCGCAGCCAAGGCAGTCGGCAAGGTCATCCCGTCCCTGAACGGCAAGCTGACCGGTATGTCCATGCGTGTTCCGACGCTGGATGTTTCCGTCGTTGACCTGACCGTCAACCTCGCAAAGCCCGCCAAGTATGACGAGATCTGCGCAGCAATGAAGAAGGCTTCCGAGAACGAGCTCAAGGGCATCCTGGGCTACACCGAGGATCCGGTCGTTTCTTCCGACTTCATCGGCGATCCGCACACCTCCATCTTCGACGCCAAGGCCGGTATCGCCCTGACCGATACATTCGTGAAGGTCGTTTCCTGGTACGACAACGAGTGGGGTTATTCCAACAAGGTGCTCGACCTCATTACCTACATGGCAAAGGTCGATCATAAATAAGACGCTCTGCCGAAGGGGGTCTGGCCATAGGAAAACAACGGCCCCCGCACGCGCAGCGTTCACAGAACGGACAACAGCCGCAGCAGCCTTTCTGCTGCGGTTGTTTTTTTGCGGAATGACGTTTCCCGTGTTATCATGTCAATATCGGGCATATCGGTCGAACCCCGACGGGCTGGCGTCCTCCGGTTCTTTCTCTACGGAGCGCAGAAACCGTGTCGCTTCGCCGTATTCTACGCTGCATGGGTGTGAAGCCGCCGTATTTTATGGGATAATTCAGGAGAAGGGGAGGCGAATAAATGGATCAAATCAAAATCGGGAGATTCATTGCCGATGAGAGAAAAAGAAAGGAATATACCCAGAAACAGCTTTCCGAACGATTGGGGATCAGCGACAAGACGATTTCAAAATGGGAACGGGGCAACGGGTTTCCGGAGGTATCCCTGCTGCTGCCCCTGTGCGCTGCGCTGGAGATAACGGTGAATGAGCTGTTGTCCGGCGAAAGGGTATCCGAAGAAGAATATCGCAGAAAAGCGGAGGAAAACATGGTAAATCTGGTCAAAGAAGCGCAGGAAAGCAAAAAGAAAATCATCCTATCAGCAATGGTTGCCGGGCTTACGCTGATTGCAGCCATTCCGTTGTTTCTTCTGGCGGGAGCGCTCGCCCTGGAAACGTGGCTGCGGATTCTGCTGATCGTTACAGGAGCGGTTGTGGTGTTCGGCGGGATTGCGATCGCGTGCATTCTGGATATAGAGGCAGGCGCATATGCGTGCCCCGAATGTCACCATCGGTTTGTACCGGATATGAAGTCCTATCTTATGGGGCCGCACACGATCACCAAACGAAAGCTGGTCTGTCCATATTGCGGGGCGCGCAGGTACTGCAAAAAGGTCCTGACAAAGTAAGGGGTTATACGATCAGGCCAATGGCGCCCCGATTACGGAGATCGGCGGCGCCCCTTTGCTGTGGAGGGCGAGCCGCCCGGCCCGAACCTCGCTGCGCGGGGCGAAGTTCAAAATGCGTCCGTAAGAACATGATCGAAGTATTCGCCGGTTTTCGGGTCGGCAAAACGCTTGTCCAGAAAGGGCGAGTAGGTATAGGTCTCGATGCTTCGCGCGATGGGGTCAAAGCGCAGCAGACGCAGATAGCCGTATTCATTCCGCCTGCCCTGCGGATTGAACATAAGAGAATAGACGGTGCGATCGGGCGTACCGTCTTCGTCGTCGTCGAATTCGTCGGTACGCATACTGTCGCCGCGGCTGTGACCGCAAAGCACGAGCCGCACGTTCGGGTTTTTGGCAACGATGCGCTCCTGCTCTTCGCGGCTTTTCACAAAGACCTCGCCGGAATCGTTGAGATAGCGGTGAAACAGCACGATGCCGACGCGGTCCCGATGCGCGGAAAGCGCGTCGTTGATCCAATCATATGCGCCCTTGAACCGCCGGGCAGCGTCAAAGCTTACGCCGAGCACGATATAATCCGTTCCGCCCGCGGAAAACAGGTCATAATAGATGAGTCCGTCCGCAAAGGTTTTGTCTGCGGGAAGATCATTTAAAAAATCACACTGGAGGTAGCCCTCGTAGCTTTTGGCCCGCACGCCGATGTCGTGATTTCCGGCGATTGGGTAGAAGGGGACCATGCCGCGGAATTTATCGAGCGCAAGGTTGAAATTGTCCCACTGGTAGGGCTTGAACCCGTTATCCACCAGATCGCCCGTGTGAATAACGCAAAGGACATTCTCCCGTTCAAGGGTATCCCGGATCCAACAGCCCATGCTGTCCAGCGCTTCCGGCGCGGAATAGCTCATGGCCTGCGTATCGGTCATCCAGACGATGGAAAACGGCGTCGGGATTGGCGTAGGAGAGGGCGTCGGGATCGGCGTCGGCGCGGGCGTTGCGCTTTGCACAGGCGAAGGAACAAAAGAGTTCTCCGCGGTCTGTTCCGAAAAAGCGGCGCTTGTGCAGCCGACAGCAAGACCGGCAAGCAGAAAAAGGAGAAACAGATAGCGGATATGTTTATTCATCGTGTGACTGCTCACTTCCGTCAAGACTTGTCAAAAGCATACCATGGATTTCCCGGAAAATCAAACAAGTCCGGAGGCTGCGGCGCAGACGGCGCGGGCGATTCTTGCAATTTGACGCGGCTTAGGGTATCATAGATAAGGTCTATTATGGGGAATTCTGAATTGAGAACGCTTGGAGGAACGACGCTATGGCCTACCCGCGGGAACTGATCCGCAATTTCTGCATTATCGCGCACATCGATCACGGCAAATCCACGCTTGCAGACCGCATGATGGAGCTGACCGATACGGTCGCGGCGCGCGACATGGAGGAGCAGCTGCTCGATTCCATGGATATCGAGCGCGAGCGGGGCATCACCATCAAGGCAACGGCTGTGCGCATGTTCTATACCCACAGCGACGGCAAGCGATACATGTTCAATCTCATCGACACGCCGGGCCACGTAGACTTTACCTATGAAGTCAGCCGTGCGCTTGCCGCCTGCGAGGGCGCCGTGCTCGTCGTGGACGCGACGCAAGGCATCGAGGCGCAGACGCTTGCAAACGTGTACCTTGCCGTGGACAACGGCCTCGAGATCATGCCTGTGATCAACAAGATCGACCTGCCGTCCGCACAGCCGGAGCACGTCGTGACGGAGATCGAAGATGTGATCGGGATCCCGGCAGAACACGCGCCGAAGATCTCGGCAAAAAGCGGACAAAACGTTGCGGAAGTGCTTGCGCAGATCGTGGATCTCGTGCCGCCGCCCAAGGGAGACCCCGCCGCACCGCTCACGGCGCTTATCTTTGACTGCGTGTACGACAACTATAAGGGCGCGCTGTCCTTTGTGCGCATCGTGGACGGCGTTGTGCGGCCGGGCGACCGCATTCGTTCCATGGCGACGGGACGCGAGTTCGATGTGACGGAGGTCGGCGTGTTTACGCCGCAGCTCACGCCGACGGACGAGCTGACCGCAGGCGAGGTGGGATACATTTCCGCCTCCATCAAGAGCGTTGCGGAAACGAAGGTCGGCGATACCATCACCTCTGCCGCGAACCCTGCAAAAGCGCCGCTGCCGGGATACAAACAGGTCAACCCGATGGTGTTCTGCGGCATTTATCCTGCGGACGGTGCGCATTACGATGATCTGCGGGACGCGCTCGACAAGCTGAAGCTGAACGATGCGTCGCTGTCCTTTGAACCGGAGACGTCCGTGGCGCTCGGATACGGCTTCCGCTGCGGCTTTCTCGGACTACTGCACATGGAGATCATCCAGGAGCGGCTCGAGCGCGAGTTCGACCTTGATCTTGTAACGACTTCGCCCTCGGTCATCTATCGCGTTCGCATGATGAACGGCGAAGAACGCATGATCGACAATCCCTCGAACCTGCCGCCCGTGACGGAGATCGAATATATGGAAGAGCCCATGGTGAACGCCAACATCATGACGCCTTCCCAGTATGTCGGCACGATCATGGAGCTCTGCCAGGACAAGCGCGGCATCTTCCAGGACATGGATTACATCGAGGAAACGCGCGTGTCCATGCACTATATCCTGCCGCTCAACGAGATCATCTACGACTTCTTCGATCAGCTGAAGTCGAGGAGCCGCGGCTATGCGTCCTTTGATTATGAGCTGCGCGAATACATGCGCTCGGATCTTGTGAAGCTCGATTTCCTGCTCAACGGCGATACCTGCGATGCACTCTCGACCATCGTACACCGCGATAAAGCGTATGCGAAGGGACGCGCCGTTGCCGAAAAGCTCAAGGAGGTCATTCCGCGTCAACAGTTTGAGATCCCGATCCAGGCCGCGATCGGCGGGAAGATCATCGCACGGGAGACCGTCAGCGCCGTTCGCAAGGACGTGCTTGCAAAGTGCTACGGCGGCGACATCACGCGAAAGAAGAAGCTGCTTGAAAAGCAGAAAGAGGGCAAGAAGCGTATGCGCCAGGTCGGTACCGTGCAGGTGCCGAGCGAAGCCTTCATGAGCGTGCTCAGGATCAACTGATGGAACCCGCTGGCATTTATCTGCATATCCCATACTGCGTAAGAAAGTGCGCCTATTGCGACTTCGTGTCCTTCCCGGAACCGGGTGGGGTGCCGGAGCCGTATGTCGGCGCACTTTTGCGGGAGATCCGTCTTGTTGCGGAGCAGACGCCGAAAAGACGGTATGCGAGCGTGTTTTTCGGCGGCGGCACACCATCGCTGCTCAGCGGCGAACAGCTGCGACGCATTCTTGAAACGCTCGGAGAAGCATTTGACATTCTGCCGGATGCAGAGATCAGCATGGAGTGCAATCCCGGCACGGCGACGGAGAAAACGCTTTGCGCCTATCGCGCGGCGGGCGTGAACCGGCTTTCCGTCGGGCTTCAGTCCGCAGACGACGCGCTGCTTGCCCGTATTGGCCGCATCCATGACTATGCCGCATTCTGCCGCACTGCAGCATGGGCAAAGCGCGCGGGCTTTGAGAATTTCAATGTGGACGTCATGCACGGCCTGCCGGGGCAGACGGCGGCGCAGTATCTCGATACGATCCGCCGCGCGGCGGAGAGCGGGGCGACGCACGTTTCCGCCTACGGACTGATTCTTGAGAAGGGGACGCCGCTGTACCGTGCCGTGCTTGCAGGGCGTGAAACGCTGCCGGATGAGGACGCGGTCGCGGACATGCAGGACGCGGGTATTGCGCTGCTTGAACAGTGCGGCTTTGCACGCTATGAGATCTCCAATTTTGCGAGGGACGGGCATGTATGCCGCCACAATCTGAACTACTGGCGCAACGGCGAATACTTGGGCTTCGGCATTGCGGCGCATGGCTGCCTGCGGCTGGACGGGAAGTGGACGCGCTTTTCTAACACGGAGAGCCTTCGCACATATGATGCAAAGCTGCAAAAAGGCTGTCTGCCGCGAAACGAGACACTGCGCTTGCCGCCCATCGAGGAGATGTTCGAGACGGTGATGCTGGGGCTCCGCACGCTTTCGGGCGTGTCCCTGCGCGAATTTTTCAGACGCTTTGACGTGCGCCTGGAGGAAATCTATGCAGAACCGGTGGCGCAGCTGAGACGTGCGGAATGGCTCAATGAAACCGCCTATTCTTCGGGCTTTTTGGCGCTCAATGGAAAGGGACTTGACCTTCAGAATGCGGCGCTGCAATTCTTTCTTTCCTGAATTCACCGGATTGTCACATTTTTGTTCAGTCCCTTGCTTGACTTTACTGCCGGGGAGTGTTATTTTTTTGCTTAGAGATTAGCACTCGACACAAATGAGTGCTAACAAAACGGAAGGGCGGTGACTGGCGTGAAGCTCGATGCAAGAAAGCTGAAGATTTTGCAGGCGATCATTGACGAGTATATTCTCTCGGCAGCGCCGGTTGGCTCGCGGTCGATCAGCCGCACGGCGGGGTTCAACCTTTCCAGCGCGACCATCCGCAATGAGATGGCCGACCTTGAGGAAATGGGCTTCCTCGAACAGCCGCATACCTCCGCGGGACGCATCCCGTCCGACAAGGCGTATCGGCTGTATGTGGATAATATCATGAACCGTGCGGCGCTCAGCGAGGACGAGATCAAATACATCCGCTCTCATTTTACCGGGAAGGTGGACGAGGTCGAATCCGCGCTCAAGCAGACCGCGCAGGCATTGTCGGATATTACGCAGTACACGGCGATGGTGCTCCCCCCCGAGCTGGACAACGACCGGCTGCGGCACATCCAGCTTGTACCGCTCATCGAGGGCAAAGCGCTCATCGTGGTCGTAACGGACACGGGGTTTGCAAGGGATGCGATCATCCGTGTGGATGAGCATATGACGCCGCTCGAGCTTGAGCAGATCTCGCATCTGCTGACAGATCGGTTGCACGGGTGCCGCATGGATGCGGTCGGGGATCGGATCCAGCAGGTGCTGTCCGAGGAACTGTCGGGCAAGCGGGCGTTTCTTACGAGCGTTGTGGATGCGATCTCGAGAAAGATCGCACCGAAACCGCACGATGTGGAGTTGTCCGGCACGGTGAACATGCTGCACTATCCGGAGTACAGCGACCTCAACAAAGCGCGTAACTTCCTGACCGCAGTGGAAGGCCGCGAGGCGCTCTACGGAATGCTGAAGAAAGCCAGTTCTCTCGAGTTTACGATCACGATCGGGCAGGAGAACGAGCATGAACCGCTCAAGGACTGCAGCGTTGTGACCGCGACGTACCGCATGGGCGATACTCCGATGGGAACGCTCGGCATCATCGGCCCGACGAGAATGAATTACAGCAAGGTCATCTCGGTACTGGAGTACATGAGACGGAGTCTCGGCGAGGTCCTGACCAACTACATTGAGGAGGACAAATAACCTTGTCAAAGCATAAGAAAGAAGAAGCGGTGCAGACGGCGCAGGAAAGCGTCGAAACACCGGAAGCACCGGAAACGGCGCAAACGGACGCAGAGCAGACGGAAACGAAAACGGCCGAAGAGGCCGCGGAGCCCGAAAGCTACACGCTGACCGCGGAGGAGTTCAAAACCGTGCAGATGCACATTCAACAGCTCCAAAAGGAAAAGGACGAAACGGTCGCGTTGTTGCAGCGTAATCAGGCGGATTTTGACAACTATCGCCGCCGCAATGCGTCGATCCGCTCGGACAGTCTTGAAGAAGGGCGCAGAGAGTGCATCAAGGAACTGCTGCCCGTGCTTGACAACTTTGATCGGGCAATGGCAGCGGACAGCGGCGACGAGGGCTGGCGCGAGGGCATCGTGCTCGTGCAGCGGCAGCTCATGGATACGCTCGGAAAGCTCGGTCTCAGCGAGATCGATGCGACCGGCGCATTCGATCCCAATTTCCACGAAGCCGTCATGCAGGAAAAGGCAGAAGGACGGCAAAGCGGCGAAATCCTCGCGGTGTTCCAAAAGGGATATCGCGTTGGCGACAAGATCGTGCGTCATAGCATGGTCAAAGTCGCAGAATAATAAAGAAAAGCTTGAAAGAAAGAAACAGGAGGATACAGTTATGGGTAAAATTATCGGCATTGATTTGGGTACTACCAATTCCTGCGTTGCTATTTTGGAAGGCGGCCAGCCCGTCGTGATCCCGAACTCGGAGGGTTCCCGCACCACACCGTCCGTCGTCGCGTTTAAGGACGGCGAGCGCATGGTCGGCACGCTTGCAAAGCGTCAGGCGATCACGAACCCGGAGCGCACGATCTCGTCGATCAAGCGCGACATGGGTTCCGACCGCAAAGTGCATATTGACGGCAAGGACTACACGCCGCAGGAGATCTCGGCCATGATCCTGCAAAAGCTCAAGCAGGAAGCGGAGAGCTATCTCGGCGAACCGGTCACGCAGGCGGTCATCACGGTGCCGGCATACTTCACCGACAGCCAGCGTCAGGCGACGAAGGATGCGGGCCGCATTGCGGGTCTCGAGGTGCTCCGTATCATCAACGAGCCGACGGCTGCCGCACTTGCATACGGCATGGATAAAGAAAAGAACCAAAAGATCCTCGTGTACGACCTTGGCGGCGGCACGTTCGATGTTTCCATTCTTGAGATCGGCGACGGCGTGTTCGAGGTTCTTGCAACGGCGGGCAACAACCGCTTGGGCGGCGACGACTTCGACCAACGCCTCATGGACTATATCGCGGATGAGTTCAAGAAGAGCAACGGCATCGATCTGCGCTCCGACAAAATGGCGATGCAGCGTCTGAAGGAAGCTGCCGAAAAGGCGAAGATCGACCTCTCCGGCGTGGCGCAGACGAACATCAATCTGCCGTTTATCACGATGGACGCTTCCGGCCCGAAGCACCTCGACATGACGATCAGCCGTGCGAAGTTCAATGATCTGATCAGCGACCTGATCGACAAGACCCGTATCTGCGTCGAGAAGGCAATGACCGACGCAGGCCTCACGACCGCGCAGATCGACAAGGTCATTCTCGTCGGCGGTTCTTCCCGTATTCCCGCTGTGCAGGAGATGGTCAAGAAGATCACCGGAAAAGAGCCCTTCAAGGGCATCAACCCGGATGAGTGCGTCGCTATCGGCGCGGCCATTCAGGGCGGCGTTCTCGGCGGCGAGGTCAAGGACATTCTGCTGCTCGACGTTACGCCGTTGTCCCTTGGCATCGAGACCGTGGGCGGCGTGTTCACGCGCCTGATCGACCGCAACACGACCATCCCGACGAAGAAGAGCCAGATCTTCTCCACCGCCGCAGACGGCCAGACGAGCGTCGAAGTGCATGTGCTGCAGGGCGAGCGTGAAATGGCGCAGTATAACAAGACTCTCGGCCGCTTCCAGCTTGCAGGAATCGCACCCGCACCGCGCGGCGTACCGCAGATTGAGGTCACATTTGATATCGACGCGAACGGCATTGTTCACGTTTCGGCAAAGGATCTCGGCACGGGCAACGAGCAGCAGGTGACCATCACGGCCTCCAGCAATCTCTCCGAGGAGGAGATCAAGCGCGCGGTCGACGAGGCGGAGCAGTTCGCAGGCGAAGACAAGAAGCGCAAGGAGGAGGTCGAGGTTCGCAACCAGGCTGACCAGCTTGTGTATACCACCGAGAAGAGCATGAAGGAAATGGCCGACAAGCTCGATGCAAACGACAAGGAGTCTATTGAAAAGGCACTTGCAGACCTGAAGAAGACGCTGGAAGGCAGCGACATCGAGATGATCAAGACTGCGACCGAGCATCTGACGGAGGTCAGCTACAATGCATTCGGCAAGGTGTATCAGCAGCAGGCCGCACAACAGCAGGCCGGTCAGCAGGCTGGCGGCGCGAACTACGGCGCGCAGCAGGGCGGCGCAAACGAGCCGCATGACGACAACGTGGTCGACGCAGACTACGAGGTCGTGGACGACAACAAATAAACCCGCCGAAACGAACGGCGGCAAATGCAGACGGACGGAGGGCGCACACCGTGCGCCCTCTGCCTGAAGGGGTGAGGGGCTTTGGCAGAGAAACGAGATTATTATGAGGTGCTCGGCGTACCAAAGACGGCGACCGAGGCCGAGATCAAGAGCGCATTTCGCAAGCAGGCAAAAACCTGCCATCCGGATCTGCATCCGGGCGATAAGGAAGCGGAGGCGCGCTTCAAGGAACTGAACGAGGCTGCGGAGGTGCTGTCCGATCCGGATAAGCGCGCAAAATACGATCAGTTCGGCCATGCGGCATTTGATCCGACGGCGGGCGGGCAAAACCCCTTTGAGGGCGGGTTCGGCTTCGGCGGATTTTCCGATATTTTCGACACCATGTTCGGCGGCGGCTTCGGCGGTTCGTCTCGCTCACATAACGGCCCCGTCCCGGGGAACGATTTGCGCTATAATTTGACGCTGACGTTTGAAGAAGCGGCGTTCGGCGCGAAAAAAGAGATTCTGATCCCGCGCGAGGAAAGCTGCGAGGCCTGCGGCGGCACGGGCGCGAAGCCCGGCACGGAGACCGTTCGCTGCACGACCTGCGGCGGCACGGGGACGGTGCGTACACAGCAGTCCACGATCCTTGGCTCGTTCACCTCGACGCGTCCCTGCTCGGCGTGCAACGGTACGGGTAAGATCATTAAGGAACCCTGCTCGGAGTGCCGCGGAACGGGTCGCGTCCGCAAGAATAAACGCATCGCAGTGAACGTTCCGGCGGGCATTGACAACGGACAGACGATCAGCCTACGCGGCGAAGGCGAAGCGGGGCAGCGCGGTGGCCCGCGCGGCGATCTCTACGTGACGATCAACGTGCGCCCGCATAAGCTGTTTCGGAGAAAAGGGTACGACCTGTTCTGCGAAATGCCGATCAGCTACACGACTGCGGCGCTCGGCGGCTCCATCGTTGTTCCGACGCTTTCGGGCAGCGTAAAATATACCGTGCCTGCGGGAACGCAGTCCGGCGCGACGTTCCGCCTGCGGGAGCAGGGCGTACAGCGGCTCCAGAGCAGCGGCAAGGGAGATCTGTTCGTAACGGTCGTTGTGGACGTGCCGAAGCACTTGACGGACGAGCAGAAAGAATTGCTCGAAAAGCTCGCGGAAAGCTTTGGCGACGCACAGCCGCGTCCGACGCGGCGGAGCATTTTCAACAAGAAAAAATAAAAGCAGATAAAAACAACAAAGGACTGCGGAGTGTGCGCCGCAGTCCTTTTCTGCTGTGAAGCCAAACCGTTCTGCTAATTGCGGAACAAACGATACAGCGCATCAAGTTCCCGCTGATTCTTAATGATCTGTACCTTGTCCGGATACCGCGCCGCAACGAGTCGAAAGGATTCCATGCGCGCAGGGGCGCAGCCGTCTAGGAGGATCCAGCGGAGAAAGGCGAAATCGAGCCGTTCCGAACAGCCGGGCGCGACGCTTTCCCGCACCCGCCCGTGATAGCGGATCCTGCGGCGGATCAGGCGGAACAGACGGCTGATCCGTGGAAAGAGCAGGATAATGATGCGGTCGGAGGCTTCGAGCCGTTCCGCAAAGGAATACATTTGATAGTTTCCGTCAATCACCCAGCCGTCCGGATGCGCAGAAAGAAACGCCGCGACTGTTGCAGCGGCGTCCGCATCGGAGCGCTCGATCCAGTATTCCGAAAAATGCACCTGATCCAGATAGAGCAACGGAAGATGCAGACGATCGCTGAGATATTTTGCAAGCGTTGACTTTCCGCTGCCGCTCAAACCGAGAATTGAAACTTTCATAGTTTACCGATGCAGCTCATAGAGATCCAGATAAAGCTGCTTTCCATGTTTGGAGCACACATCCTCGTGCGCGATCTTTTGCGCGTTCAGTCCCTCAATGAGACGGACGCTCGCGGCGTTTCGCATGTCCGTTTCATAGTGGAACCGATGATAGCCCCGTTGTACAAGAAACTCGACGAGCAGCAGGAGCGCTTCCCGGCCATATCCCTGCCCGCGGCAGGACGTTGTAAGCCAAAGCCCAAGGTCGACCGTCTGCCCCCAAAGGCCGTGCGCCTCGACGCTGCCCATAAACGTGCCGTCCTTGGACACGATGAGCCGCACAAAGCCCATGCGCGCCTGTTCGTGCAGATAGCAGTCGTGAAAGTATTCCGCGGCGTCCCGAATGTGCGGAAACGTCTCCGCAAACTGATAGCGCGCGGCTTCCGCGTCAAAGCCGTTCAGATAGTCCCGAAGATAGGCCGCACGGAGCGGGATGAGCGTCAAACGCTGTCCTTCGATACGGTCGGTCGTCAAAATCCAGTCGTTCAGTGGGATGTTTCCTCCAGAGTAAAGAATGCCTGCTTGCCGCGGCTGTCCATGAGCTGCAAAACAAGCGGTGCGTCGGTGGGAACGGTATAGGACTTCGGCAGGTTCGGCACGCAGTCCGTTAAAACGGGCAAAAACCGTTCGCCTTGCGCCGTGCCGATCGCAAGATAGATGACGGGATGCGTTCCGTCCAGCGACGCAGCGGAAACAGAAACACAGCAGCCGTGCCTTGACGGCTCGGTTGTGTATGAAAGCAAGTGGGCCTTACCCTCCGGCGCTTCCATCGCGGCGTTATATTGGATCGACAGCGCGGCCTGCGTTTCAGCATCTCCGTTTTCCGGAGAAAGCAGCGTGGAAACTCCGCCGCGGCGGAGCTGACGCAAACGCAGACAGTACAGCGCAAAGGGCGAAGCGTCTGCCGCGACGAATCTGCGGCCGAGTTTGCTTGCCGCCGCCGCGGTCGTACCGCTGCCGGAAAAGAGATCCATAACAAGGTCGCCCTCTTTCGAGGAAGCGCGGATGATCCGCTCCAGCAGAGCTTCGGGCTTTTGCGTGGCGTAGCCCACACGCTCGCGATCCTTCTGCTGCAAGTGCTCGATGTCTGCCCAAACGTCTGTCGGGTAGATCGGCGTGTCCTCATAATAGGTATAGAGCTTGCCGCCGGAGCGAATGGAAAAACAGACGCGCCCATTCTCGTCTACATAGCGCTTCATGTGATTACGTTTCTGTGCGCCGCGCGGCTTGCCGACGGAGCGGATGTCGAAATATACTTTACTGCTTTTTCGGTAAAAGAGAATATTGTCGTGTTTTCTCGGGTAATAGCGCGTGCTGCGCCCGCCGGTCTTGTAGCTCCAAATGATCTCGTTCATGAAGTTGCGGCGACCGAAGATCTCGTCCAGCAGCAGCCGGAGCACAGCGCTCATACGGTAGTCGATGTGCAGATACAGCGCGCCCGTTGGCGCAAGCATCTCGTGACAGCCGCGCAGGATTATTCGCATCCAATCGAGGTATGTTTCTTCCGAAAGCGTATCCGAAAACGCGGGGAGCGTGAGCGTTTTTTTGCCGCGTCCGAGCTTCAGGCGGAAGGAGTCGCCCGTGCCGAAGGGCGGGTCAAGGTAGATGAGCTGGATCTTCCCGCGGTAAGCGTCAACGAGCGACGGCAGCGCATCCTCAGCGCGCGACAAAACAAACCGCCCCGGACCGCCGTAGCGGTGCAGTTCTTCCGTGCATTGGATACGCATATTGATACCTCCGACGAATTCAGCGATTGTCGGTCACATGCTCTGCTGCGTTGATGTGCGTTTGGGCACAGCGCTTCGCGCGTTCCGCGTCGTGGGCTTTGAGCGCTTCATAGATCTCACGGTGCTCGCCGAGGGATACCGGCGCGCGGCCTTCGACGGTCAGAGAATTCATGCGCTTTGTGCGGATGATCTGATGCAGGTTTGTCAATAAATTCCGTATGGCATTGCTGCGGCAGGCGTCGTAGATGATTTCGTGAAACGAGGTGTCCAGCCGCACGAGATGCTCGACGTTATTCTTTCTTGTATAGAGATCCATAAGCTCCAGGATTTCATCCATGCGTTCGAGCTGTTTCTCCGTGATACGCTCGGCCGCCCAGTAAGCGGCCTGTCCTTCGAGCAGCGCGCGGATGGTGTAGATATCGGACAGGTCCTCATCCGTCACGCCGCGCACCATGACGCCGCGGTTGGGCAGAGAAACGACGAGATCCTCACGTTCGAGCTGCTTGAGCGCTTCACGCACCGGAGTGCGGCTCACGCCCAGCTCTTCTGCGATTTTCATCTCGATGAGCAGATCGCCGGAATGATACCGTCCGTCTGTAATAGCTTCATATAGATGGTGATATACCATATCGGAAAGCGAAGAAAACTCCTTCGCATCATACAGCATTGTCATGTTCCGTACTCCTTCTATAGTATCTTACATTGTTGCGCAGAAAAAAACAAGACATGACAAAAACGCAGAGCAAATTACGATTCTGTCGGCTTCTGTCAACGCGATGATTGCAAGTCTGTTTGTCCTGAGGAACACATATAGTGTTGCAAACGGGAGGGACATGCAGCATGGAACAGCAAGGCTGGCGGCGGGTGCTGCCCTATCTTTCGGATCGGGTCGCGGCGCTGCTGTCCGAGGTGCCGGACACATTGCCGATTGAGGAACTGCGCCTGCGCGCGGGACAACCGCTCGAACTGTGCTATGCCGGAAGAGACCGGCTCTTGTATGCGCCGGGCGGCAGGCCGGGCGCGACGGCACAGGACTGCGAGGAAACACTGCGTCGTATCACGGAAAACTCGCTCTATGCATGGGAAGAGGAATTGCGGCGGGGGTTTCTGACGCTGCCGGGTGGATGCCGCGTCGGTTTGGCGGGCCGCGCGGTGCAGGAGAAGCAGGGCGTTTCCCGCTTGGTGGACGTTACGGGACTGTGCATTCGGATCGCGCGCGCAGTAAGGGGCGCTGCGGAGCGGGCTGCGCCGTATTTGCTGGACGGGCAGGGCGGGCTGTGTTCTACGCTGATCGTTTCCGCGCCGGGAGCGGGAAAAACGACGCTGCTGCGCGACCTTGTACGGATCGCTTCCAGCGGCGCTCAGGGGCTGCGTCCCGCCCGCGTCTCCGTTGTAGATACGCGCTATGAGCTTGCGGGAGCGGTACGCGGGGAGCCGCAGTTCGATCTCGGGCCGCGAACGGACGTGCTGTCCGGCTGCGGCAAGGCGGAGGGTGCGCGCATGATGATCGCAGCCATGTCGCCGGAGATTATCGTGGTGGACGAACTCGCGGCGCCGGATGAGATCGCCGCCATGACCGAGGCTGCCGCCTGCGGCGTGCGCGTTCTTGCAAGTACGCACAGCGGGAACGCCGCGCTGCTGCGAAAACGGACGTCGCTCAGACTGCTGCTTGCTTCCGGACTGTTCGAACGCATCGTGCTGCTGAGCCGTCGCCGCGGTCCCGGGACCGTGGAAGCGGTGCTGGACGCAGACTGGAATGAAATCACTACGGAGGAATTGCCATGCAGAAGATCTTTGCCATCCTGATCGTCTTTTTCGCCTGTACGGCATTTGGCGCAAGGAGCGCCGCAAGACTGCGGCAGAGAGCCACCTTTCTCGCCGCGCTGGAAACGGCGCTGCGAAGATTTTTGCTCGCTATGGAATATGAAAAGAAACCGCTGGAACGTCTTGCGTCGAAACGGGTCTACGGCGAAGCACAACCGCTGTTTGACGCGTTTGCGGAAGCGCTGTCCGCGGGGGCGCGGCCGGAAGCGGCGATGCGGCAGGCTGTGCAGGGGACAAAGGACGGTGCGCGCGCATGGCTGCCGCTCGGTGATGCAGAGGCGGCGCTGCTTTCGGAATTTGCCGCGATCGTCGGTACGCCGAGCGCAGGAAGATATGCGGAGGGCGCGGAGCCGGTGCTGCAGCGTCTGCACACGGCCGTTGAAGCGGCCGGCGCGGAGGAACGCGGGAAAGGACGTGCATACCGCGCGACGGGGATACTCTCCGGCGCCGCGATCGCGATCCTTATGCTTTAACGGAGGGGGGAAGGCATGGACGTGGAGATCCTCTTCAAAATCGCCGGCGTCGGCATCATTACGGCCGTTGTGGTCCAGCTTCTCAAGCAATCCGGAAGGGACGAGATGTCTATGGTCGCAACGATCGCCGGACTGATTATCGGCTTGCTGATGGTGCTCGGCATGATCGACGAGCTGTTCACGAGCGTGCGGCAGGTGTTCAAGCTGTATTGAGGAGCGGTGATGCAGGTGTTTACGATCGTATCCATCGGCGTGCTCGGCGCGATCCTTGCGCTTACGGTGCGCCAGTTTCGCCCGGAGGCAGGGCTTTTCATCGGCATTGCGACGGGCGCGCTCGTATTGCTGCTAACAATGGCGGAGCTCACAGGCGTTTTGGATGCGCTGCGGGCGCTTGCGGCCGATTACAGCATTCCCACAGAATATGTCGGCGTGCTCGTGAAGATCATCGGCATGGCGTACCTCGTTCAATTCGGCGCGGAGATTTGTAGGGACGCAGGCGAAAGCGCCATAGGCTCGCGCGTGGAGCTGGGCGGCCGGGTGCTGATCCTGTCGCTGACACTTCCGGCGGCGGTCGCGGCGGTCAAGGCCGCCGCAACGCTCCTGCGGGAGACCGCGCCATGAACGGAAAGCGGGTCTGCGCGGCAGTATTGCTGCTGCTCGTTCTTTTGCCGTTCGGACGCGCGCTTGCGGCGCCGGAGGAGGACGAGAAACAAACCGGCGGCACGGACGCGGGCATTGAGGAGGGCGTTTCGGCATGGATGGATGCGCTCGATACGGAGGCCTGGGGCGAACTGCTTGCACTGCTTCCGGAGGAAGCGCAGCAGCTTTGGAGCGGAACGAACCTGCTCGGACAAATCGAAGCCTATGCCATGGGGCGCGATCTCCCGAATGCGGAGGACGGATTCTCGGCGCTGCGATCTGCGCTGCTGGATGGGGCAAAACGGCAATTCCCGCTGCTGCTTTTGCTCGTGGGGATCGCGCTGCTGTCCGCCTTTGCACAGACGCTTTCCGCTTCGCAGGATACGGCAAAGACTGCGGCCTTTGTTTGCAGATGCTTTGCGCTTACGGCGGCGCTCGCCGCGCTTGCGGGCAGAACACGGGCCTGCATGGAAGCGATGACGAGCCTTGTAAAGTTCATGGAACTTGCGCTCCCGGCGCTGTTTACACTGCTGACCGCAATGGGTTCCGTGGCGACGGTCGGAATCTTTCAGCCGGCAACGGCGCTGCTCTGCGGCAGCGTGGCGGCCTGTATGCGCACGGTCGTTTTGCCGCTTGCAGTGATCGCAGGCGTACTTTCCATGATGGACCGCCTGAGCGAACGGGATGTGCTCGGCGGGCTTGCCGGAACGCTGAAACGGACGGAAAAGTGGATCATCGGCGCAGTGACGACCATATATATCGGTGTAATGACCGTGAGCGGGATCGGCAGCTCCGGACTGGACGGGCTGACGGTCCGAACGGCAAAATATGCCGCTTCCAGCATGGTTCCCGTGGTGGGCGGCATGGTGTCCGGCTCGTTCGATACGGTACTCGGCTGCGCGTCGCTTGTCAAAAATGCGCTCGGCACGGCCTCCATCCTGCTGTCCGCGTCCATCGTGCTCGTGCCGGTGGCGGAGACCGCCGTGCTCGCGCTGCTGTTTCGGCTGTCCTCCGGGCTTTCCGGCGCAGTGGCGGATAAGCGGCTGACCGGGATTTATGACGGCGCGGCGGACGCGCTCCAATATGTGGTCGCAAGTCTCGTCGCCGTGATGCTGATGTTCATGGTGACGGTAGGCTTGCTGATGGCTTTGACAAATTATGTGACGGGAGGCGGTTGAACGTGGCAGCGCTTGCGGAACTTGCCATGCGGCTGTCGGTCATGGCGCTGCTGCTGGGCGCGGGCGAGAGCCTGCTCCCGACAGGCGGCATGAAGCGGACGGCGGCGCTTGGCGCGGGGCTTGCGTTTGTATCCTATACGGTGAAGGAAATTGTGGGCATACTCGGACGATTGGGGGTATAAATTTGCAGAAGGAGAGAGAAACGGAACGGGGCGACGGACTGCTGAACCGTCTTGTCAAGCGGCTGCGCGGCAGCAAGAGGCTCGAGCTGCTCGTCTATGCGGGGATCGCGGCGCTCGTTCTTGGTCTGTACCTGTCGGGAACGGGAAGGTTCGGCAGATCCGCGGAAAAGCAGAGCGGCAAACTCACGGAGCAGACCGCCGCGGAAACGGGGCAGAGCACAGAGGAACGGCTAAAGGCGGTGCTGTCCACGATCCGCGGCGCAGGTCAGGTGGAGGTGATGATCACATATGAGACAGGGAAAGAGATCGTGACGGCCATGACGACAAACACCAACACCAGCAGCTCGGAGAGCCAAAACGGCGGCGAGGCCAGCAGGTCAAGCCAGATGAACGAGACCTCGCAGCCGGCCACTTACAACAGCGCCGACGGGAACGAACCCATCGTACTGTACGAGAAGGAACCGACCATCCGCGGCGTTATCGTCGTCGCGGAGGGCGCGGCGGACGTCACGGTACGGCTCGATCTGCAGCGCGCCGTGCGCGCGGTACTGGATATTCCGGTCTCGGCGATCGAGATCTTTGAGCGAACGGGCGAGAGCAGTTTGAACATTGGATGATGAAGGAGGAAATGAACGGATGAAACGTTGGAGCAGCGAAAAACTCAGGTGGAACAGAAAGCTGATCACGCTGGGAGCGGTCGCCCTGCTGCTGATGGGCGCGATCGCAGCAAACTTCTTCCTCGGAGGGAAAAAGAAGGCGCCGGCACAGTCTGCGGCCGCTGCGGCGGAAACGGCGACGGATCCGGCGGTATCCGCAAGCACGGGCGTCGCGAACTTTTTCGATACCTTCCGCAGCGAGCGCGACCTGACCCGCGCGCAGGAGATCAAGTATCTTGATATGATCGTTGAGCAGGGCGCGGATGCAGAGACGCTCGCGGATGCGCAGCAGCAAAAGCTGAACATCGTGAATTTCATGGAAAAGGAACTCACGGTCGAGAGCCTGCTCAAGGCAAAGGGATTCAACGACGCGGCGGTTACGCTTCACGCAGGCTCGGTGAACGTCATTCTTTCGGCGGAATCGCTAACGGACGAACAGGTGGCGCAGATCCTCGACATCGTAATGCGGGAAACGGGCGAAGGCGCGGAAAACATCAAAGTCACTACGGCGCAGTAAGAAATCAGGCGAATTTCTGCTGCGAAAGGCTTGACGCTGGCATTGATGGGATTATATAATATATACATCAAATTATCGATGTCAGTGAGGTATCAGAAGATATATGGAATACAAGGCAATCGCTGACCGTGTCGGTCCGCGTACCGGCGCCACGCAGGAATGGGTGTGCCGGGTGCTGCGCGCCGGCATCGTTAACGGCGAGCTTCCAGGCGGCATGCAGCTCAAGCAGGACGAGATCTCGGCTGCGCTGAACGTCAGCCACATTCCCGTGCGGGAGGCGCTGCGGCAGCTCGAAGCGCAGGGACTTGTTCAGATCCATCCGAACCGCGGCGCGTCGGTCAGCAAGCTCACGCGAAACACGCTGCTTGACATGATGGAGGTGCGCGCCACGCTTGCGGTTATGAAACTTCGAAACAGCGCGCCGCGTCTGACGGAAGAGGACTATCGGGAGCTGGAGGCCATTGTTGCGGAACAGAAGCAGGAGAGCGAGCTGTTCCGTACCGAAGAGCTGAACTATCGGTTCCATGACATTCTCGGCAGCCGCGACGACAACGCTGTGGCCGACAAGATGATGGATCTTGTGCATTGCAACATCGACCGCTATGTACGCCGCGGGTTCTATGAATCGGAAGAACACCGCAAGCGGAGCATCGGCGAGCACGAGAAGATCGTTGCGGCATGCCGTGCGGGAGAATACGAGAAAGCGGCGGAGCTTCTCCGGGCGCATATTCTGAACGCAAAGGACTATATCCCGGCAGAGATCCAGTAACGATACAGCGGGAAGCAGCCCTCTCGTCCTCAATAGAGGCGGGAGGGCTTTTTTGCTGCCTGAAAAGACGACGTTGCGGGATGTGGAATGGAATCTGTGAAAGCGGCAAGAATGAAGCCATGCGTGGAATATGGATTGCGGCGCTCGGCCTATTGCCGCTGCTCCTGCTGATCCCCGTCCGTTTTGCGGCCGAGGGCGGGACAACGACCGGTAGGGGCAGACTGTGTCTGACCGTTTCCTGGCTGCTGTTCAGGATACGGCTGCATGTTGATCTGTACCTGCTGGATGCACCGCAGCTCACGGCGGTCTTGCAGATCGGCCGCGGCACACAAAAAGCGTTTCCTCTTTCCGGCGGCGGAGGAAAGCCGTCGCGTGTTCTGCGTGCGCTGTACCGTTCGCTCCGTGTGGAACGGCTGGCGTTTTGCTGGCGCGTCGGCGTTCGGGACGCGCCCGCGCTGACCGCGCTCTGCTGCGGCGCGCTGGAGCAGGTCGGCGATCTCGTCCGGTCGATGCTGTTCGGCAAAACCGTATTTTGCCGCGCGCAGATCCGGGCGATACCCGTCTTTGACACCGACCAACTCCGACTGGATGCGCGGGGTATAGCAAGCTGCGTTCCTGCGCAGATTATAGCTGCATTGCTCAGCGAAGGGAAGGAATAGCTATGGCACACCCGATTGAAAACATTTTACGCACCACCATGGAACAGCTCAAGCTGATCGCAGACGTGAATACGGTGGTGGGCGCTCCCATCATGACGTCGGACAATACGATCGTACTGCCCGTCTGCAAGATTTCGTTCGGCTTCATCTCCGGCGGCGGCGAATACGGTCAGCAGAAAAGCCCGCTGCGCAAGGCGGGGCAAGCGTTGGAGGAGACGGAGAGCGGCTATCCGTTCATCGGCAGTTCGGTGGTCGGCGTGACCATGCAGCCGGCCGCGTTTTTGACCGTACAGAACGGACATGTTTCCGTGCTGCCGGCCGACAGCGACGGCACGCTGGATCGAATCGTGGATCGCATACCGCAGCTGGTCGGCGAGGCGGAGCGCCTCATTCAAAACATCGGGAAAAAGAAGGAAAGCGGGGAGCAGGCGCAATGAAACGGTTCGCCGCGGGACTGCTTGCACTGCTTCTGCTCGGTGCGCTGCCGAAAGGAAACGCACAAGCGGCCGCAGAAACGCCGGAGGTCGCGGCGGGCGGCGCGGCGCTCATGGAGATGGATTCCTGCCGGATGCTGGCGGGCTGGAACGAGCACGTGAAGCTGCCCATGGCGAGCACCACGAAGATCATGACCGCGCTCCTTGCGATCGAGCGCTGCGAGCTTGACCGTGTGGTGAAGATCCCTGACGCCGCCGTGGGCGTGGAGGGATCGAGCATGTATCTTGCAAAGGGCGAAGAGCTCCGCGTGATCGACCTGCTCTACGGGCTGATGCTGACGTCGGGCAACGACGCGGCGGTCGCGCTTGCCATTGAGATCGCGGGGTCGGAGGAGGACTTTGCGCGGCTGATGAACGAGCGCGCGGAGGAATTGGGCTGTACAGAAACAAACTTTGTTACGCCGAACGGCCTGCATGACCCTGAACACTACACGACTGCGTATGACCTGTGCCGTATCGCCTGCGCGGCCATGCGCTCGGAAACGTTCCGCACGATCGTTTCCACGGAGTACTATCAAACGCAGTCGGGCGATAAAACGCGTACGCTGAAAAACAAGAACAAGATCCTGTGGCAGTACGACGGCGGGAACGGTGTTAAAACGGGCTTTACGAAAGCGGCGGGGCGCTGTCTCGTGTTCTCGGCAGAGCGAGGCGGGACGCAGCTTGTGGGCGTGGTGCTGAAATGCCCGGGCATGTGGGACGAGGCAAAAAAGCTTTTGGATTTCGGCTTTGACAACTACCGGACAAGACGGCTGATCGAGGCGGGATTGCGCGTGGGCTTTGTCGCCGTGCGCGGAGGCGAAAAAAAGGGTTTGGAACTTTCGGCAAAAAACGATATACTGTATCCGTTATCCGTGGACGGAACGGATACGCTGCGCTGGACGCTGGAAAGCCCGGACGAGGTCGCCGCGCCCGTGCAGGCCGGAACGGAACTCGGACGGCTGAAACTTTACTGCAATGACGAAATGGTGTATGACACTGCGCTGTACGCCGCGGAGACTGTGGAAGCGGCGGCATATCGGTTCTACATTGACGAGATCCTTGAACGGTTTCGGGCGGGGTAAGTGCGCGATTTAGCGGTACGGACGGAATGGGGGAGGAAACATGGAACGACTGCAAAAATTTATGGCGGAGGCGGGCGTCGCTTCAAGACGCGCCTGCGAGGAGCTGATCCGGCAGGGCCGCGTCACGGTCAACGGAGAAACGGCGTCGCTCGGCCGCTCTGTCGAGCCGGAGCAGGATCGCGTGGAGCTCGACGGCAAGCCGGTTCAAAAGGAACAGCGGCGCACCGTGATCCTGCTGTATAAGCCGCGCGGCGTGGTCTCGACTTCCTCCGACCCGGAGGGGCGGCGCACGGTGCAGGACTATTTTCGCGAGATCCCCGAGCGGCTGTATAACGTCGGGAGGCTGGATCTCAACAGCGAGGGTCTTCTGCTCATGACGAACGACGGCGCGCTCGCAAACCGCCTGACGCATCCGAGATACGGCGTGGAAAAAACGTATTATGCCGTGTGCGATGGAAGGCTGACCGCCTCTGAGGCGGCAAAGCTGACAAACGGCATTGAGCTCGAGGACGGGGTAACGGCGCCGGCCCGCGTCGACGCAGTCAGAACGACGCAGCGCGGCGACACATCGTTTTTGATCACGATCCACGAGGGGCGCAACCGCCAGATCCGGCGGATGCTGGAGGCGGTCGGCCATAGAACGCTGCGCTTGAAGCGGGAGCGCTTTGGACCGCTTTCCCTCGGAACGCTTGCGCCGGGCGAGTGGCGGAAACTGAGTGACGAGGAGATCAAAAAACTTGAAAACGCGCTGGGACTGTGATCCCGGCGCTTTGTTATTTGCTCGGAGCATGGCGGAAAGAAAATGCAGGAATCCCTGCAAACGATCGATTTGTTTGGCGGCCTCAAGAAAAATTTGAATAAATTCTTTCAAATTTTCAAAAAATAAAAAGGAAATATAGGAAAAGCGTCGAATATAGAGAATATGGGCTAGGATGAGAAGTAATTTTAAAGCTCAGCGAGAAATCTTCTGGGAGGTAGTTATGACCGGTATGCCTGTATGGCTCAGCACCACGCTTCTTGGCTTGGGCACTGTTTTTGTCGGGCTCATCTGTTTGATTTTTATTGTCAAATTGATGAGCTTTCTTTTTGGACTTTTTTCGGGAAAGCATGCCGACGCGGCGCAAGCCCCGACCCCGGCGTCCGCGCCGGAGCAGATCGAAAACCGCCAGCAGTTTGTCGCGGCGGTTTCCGCAGCCATCGCGACCGTTATGGGAACGGACGTGAGCGGGCTTCGGATTACTTCTATCAAAAAAGTGAAATAATAGAACGGAGGGTATTGTTTTATGCGTAACTTCTTGGTCAATGTCAACGGCACCTCGTATCAGATCAGCGTCGAGGAGATCGACGGCAAAGCCGCGCCCGCGCCGGCAGCAGCTCCCGCGGCGCCCGCACCCGCGGCCGCACCTGCGCCCGTCGCAGCGGCGGACAAGACCGTCAGCGCGCCGATGCCCGGCAATATCCTTTCGGTCAGCGTGAAGCCCGGCGACGTCGTGAAGTCCGGCGACACGCTCATGATCCTCGAGGCCATGAAAATGGAGAACGAGATCCTCGCGCCCGCGGACGGCACGATCGATCAGGTATTCGTTCAGAAGGGATCCACCGTCGAGACCGGCGCCGCGCTCTGCTCTCTGAAGTAAGGAGGGGCGCTCATGCTGGAGTTTTTGAAATCGACCGGGTTTTATCTGATTTCTCAGACGCCCGAACAGCTCATCATGATCGCGGTCGCGTGCCTGCTGCTGTACCTCGCGATCGTGAAAAAGTTCGAGCCCCTGCTTCTTTTGCCGATCGCATTCGGCATGCTCTTGACCAATCTGCCCGGCGCGGAGATGTACCATGAACAGATCTTTGCGAACGGCCATGTCGATTGGGCGTTCCTCGGCGATCCGAAACAGTGCGGTCTGCTCGATTACCTCTACCTCGGCGTCAAGCTCGGCATCTATCCCTGCCTGATCTTCATGGGCGTGGGCGCAATGACGGACTTCGGTCCCTTGATCGCGAACCCGAAGGGCCTGATTTTCGGCGCGGCGGCGCAGCTCGGCATTTACATTGCGTTTATTCTCGCGCTTGCCATGGGCAACTCCGCGTGGTTCACCAATACGCTTGGCATCGACTTTACGGCCAATGCTGCGGCGTCCATTGGCATCATCGGCGGCGCGGACGGCCCGACGGCCATTCTCGTGACCTCCAAGCTCGCGCCGGAGCTGCTCGGACCCATCGCAGTCGCGGCATACTCCTATATGGCGCTCGTGCCGGTCATTCAGCCGCCCATCATGAAGGCGCTCACCACGAAGGAGGAGCGCATGATCGAGATGAAGCAGCTGCGCGAGGTCTCCAAGACGGAGAAGATCCTTTTCCCGATCGTCGTGACCATCTTTGTCGCCTTCCTTGTTCCGTCCGCAACGCCCCTTGTCGGCGCGCTGATGCTCGGCAACCTTGCGCGTGAAAGCGGCGTGGTCGACCGTATTTCTAAGACCATGCAGAACGAGCTCATCAACATTGTCACGATCTTCCTCGGCCTCTCCGTCGGCGCAACGGCGACCGCCTCGACCTTCCTTACCTGGAAGACCATCGCGATCATTATCCTTGGCGTCATCGCATTCGGCGGCGGCACGGCGGGCGGCGTTCTGCTCGTGAAGTTCGTGAACCTGTTCACGAAGGATAAGATTAACCCCCTGATCGGCTCCGCAGGCGTTTCGGCTGTCCCGATGGCCGCGCGCGTGTCGCAGGTCGTGGGTCAGAAGGAAAACCCGAAGAACTTCCTGCTCATGCATGCCATGGGTCCGAACGTGGCCGGCGTCATCGGCTCCGCGATCGCGGCGGGCGTGTTCCTCTCGCTGTTCTCCTAATTGCCGACGGGAAGGAGTAAGAACCAATGAGCAAACTCTATATCACCGATACGATTCTCCGCGATGCGCACCAGTCGCTTGCCGCGACCCGTATGCGCATTGAGGATATGCTGCCAGCGTGCGAGATCCTGGACTCCATTGGCTATTGGTCGCTGGAGGTCTGGGGCGGCGCGACATTCGACGCCTGCCTTCGCTTTCTGAACGAAGACCCGTGGGAGCGTCTCCGCACGCTGCGCAAAGCGCTGCCGAACACCAGACTGCAAATGCTCTTCCGCGGCCAGAACATTCTGGGCTATAAGCACTATGCAGACGACGTGGTCGAGCAGTTCTGCCGCAAAGCGATCGAAAACGGCATTGACGTTATCCGTATCTTCGACGCGCTGAACGATCCGCGGAACCTTGAGGCCGCCATCCGTTACACAAAAAAGTACGGCGGCGTTTGTGAACCGGCGATCAGCTATACGATCAGCCCGGTCCATAACGAGGACTATTTCGTGAACCTTGCCAAAGAGCTCGTGCAAATGGGCGCCGATGTGATCTGCATCAAGGACATGGCAAACCTGCTGCTGCCCGACGCCGCATATTCTCTTATAAAGCGGCTGAAGTCGGAGCTCGACGTGCCGATCCACCTGCATACGCACAACACCACCGGCACGGGCGACATGACCTATCTGCGCGCCGCGCAGGCGGGTGTGGACATCGTGGACTGCGCGCTGTCACCCTTTGGCAACGGTACGTCGCAGCCCGCAACGGAGCCGCTCGTCGCAGCCTTGCGCGGGACGGAGCGTGACACGGGGCTTGATCTTAACAAGCTCTCCGAGGCGGCGAAGGTGTTCCGTCCGGTCGCGGAGCGCATGATCAACGACGGGACCATTTCCGTCAAGTCCCTTCGTGTGGATACGAATACGCTGCTGTATCAGGTGCCGGGCGGGATGCTCTCCAACCTGATCTCACAGCTCAAGCAGGCGAACGCCGAAGACAAGTACTACGACGTGCTCGCGGAGATCCCGCGCGTGCGTGAAGACTTTGGATATCCGCCGCTCGTGACGCCCACGAGCCAGATCGTCGGTACGCAGGCCGTGCTGAACGTGCTTTCCGGCGAGCGCTACAAGACCTTCACAAAGGAATCCAAGGGTGTGCTGCGCGGCGAATACGGCCGTCTGCCCGGGAAGGTCAACGAGGCGGTGCGCAGGAAAGCCATCGGTGACGCCGAGGTGATCACCTGCCGCCCGGCGGATCTGCTGAAGCCGGAGCTTGAGACGTATCGCGAGGAGATCAAGGATCACATCCGTCAGGAGGAGGACGTGCTGAGCTATGCACTCTTCCCGCAGGTCGCGATGAAATTCTTTGAAGCGCGGGAAGCCGCCGAAAAGAAAGCGAACGAGCCTGAGGATGCGGTCAGAACACTCTATGTGGAGGATCTGAGCATCTGATGAAACACATCCCGAACATTCTTTCCGCATTGCGGATCGTCATGGTCGGCGTCTTTGTGGGACTCTTTGTGACAGGGCAGTTTACCGCTGCCCTTTCCGTGTATGTATTGGCGTTCTTTACGGATGTGCTCGACGGACGTTTGGCGCGGCGGAACGGCTGGATCACCAATGTCGGCAAGCTCCTTGATCCGCTTGCGGATAAGCTCATGGTTGTTGCGGCGCTGTTCTGCATCGCTTACGGCAAGCAGCGCACGGTTTATTATGTCCTGTTCGGCCTTGCACTTGTTAAGGAAGCGTTGATGGTATTCGGAAGCCTTGTCCTTTTGAAGAAGCGGGTCGTGGTCTATGCGGACTGGTTCGGGAAGATCGCTACGGGGCTGTTCGCAGTCGGCGTGGTGCTCTCGCTTGTCTCCTTCCTTGCTGCGGAGACGGAACCGCTGAATCTCTATGTGCTGATGGCCGCGACCGTTCTGTCGTATGTCGCGCTCGGACATTATTCCGTCGATTATTTTATCGACCGGCGAAAACTGCGGGAAAAGCCCGCAGAAAGGGACGCTTAGGACGCAAAAAGCCCTTGCAATCGGGCAAACATTGTGCTATACTCGCTATCGTAGGAAGTGTGATGAACGAGGAGAGTGGGAAAAAATCCCACTCTTTCGTTTTCAGGATCGAATCAGAGCAATGCGCCCATTGAGAAAGTGAGGGTATGATTGAAGACGACAGAGCTTGTGGAATCGTTGCTGAAAGATACCGTTGAGACGCTTGGATTTACCCTGTGCGACGTCGAGTTTCAAAAGGAATACGGCAATTGGACGCTCACGCTGTTCATCGATCGGGACGGCGGCGTGACGATCGACGACTGCGAGCAGGTCAGCCGCGCAGTAGACCCCATTCTCGACGAAGCGGATCCCATTGCGCAGCCATACTATTTGTCCGTCTCTTCCTTGGGATTGGACAGACCGCTCAAACGCGACGCGGACTATGCGCGCAATCTCGGAAAAGAGCTTACGGTGCGCCTGTATGCGCCGCGGGACGGAAAAAAAGAGTTTCTCGGCGTTCTCGACAGCTTTGATGCGGAACGCTTCATACTAAGAACGGAAAAGGGCGAGAGCACGGAGTTTTTGCGGAAGGACGCGGCCCTTGTGAAACCGTATATCAGGTTTTAAGTATCGTATGAGATTTTGATTGAAGAAAGGAAACGGAGACAAACCATGAACGCAGCGTTTATCGAAGCATTGAACGCATTGGAAAAAGATCGCGGCATCAGCAAAGAGGTGCTGGTCGGAGCGATCGAGGCGGCGCTGATCTCCGCCTATAAGAGAAATTACGGCACATCCGCCAACGTTCGGGCCGAGGTGGATGCGGAGACAGGAGATATTCAGATCTTTGCCTCCAAGACGGTCGTTGAAACCATCGAGAATCCGCACAACGAGATCTTGCTCAAGGATGCAAAGAAAGTGAACGGCTTGTACGAAGTCGGCGATGTGCTGGAAGAAGAGGTCAAGACGAAGGATTTCGGACGCATTGCGGCGCAGACGGCAAAGCAGGTCGTCGTGCAGCGTATTCGTGAAGCTGAGCGCGGCAACATTTATGAAGAATACGTCGAAAAAGAAAACGAGGTTTTGACCGCGATCGTACAGCGCGTGGAAAAGAGCGGCGCATATGTCGAGCTGGGAAAAACGGACGGCTTCCTTGCGGCGAGCGAAATGATCCCCGGCGAGACCTATGAGAACAACCAGCGTCTGAAGGTCTATGTGCTCGAGGTGCGGCGCGACAACAAGGGGCCGCAGGTGCTCGTTTCCCGTACGCACCCGGGCCTTGTGAAACGTCTGTTTGAGCTGGAGGTCCCGGAGATCCAGAGCGGTGTTGTGCAGATCAAGTCGATCGCACGCGAGGCCGGGTTCCGGACAAAGGTCGCCGTGCATTCCAACGATCTTCAGGTGGACGCGGTCGGCGCCTGCGTGGGTCAGCGCGGCGCGCGCGTGGAGCGGATCGTGAATGAGCTCCATAACGAAAAGATCGATATTATCGAGTGGGATTCCGATTCCGCCGTCTATATCGCAAAAGCGCTGAGCCCTGCAAAGGTACTCATGGTGTATATCAACGAAGAAGAAAAAGCGGCCAAGGTCATCGTTCCGGACGCACAGCTTTCGCTTGCCATCGGAAAAGAAGGGCAGAACGCACGCCTTGCCGCAAAGCTGACCGGCTGGAAGATCGATATCAAGAGCCAGTCGCAGGCAGAGCAGGCCATGGATTCCGTGTTCGCAGACGATACGGAAGCGCTTGACATGCCGATGATGGAGGAATAAGCTTGCAGAAGAAAGTTCCGATGCGCATGTGCGTTGCGTGCCGGCAGATGCAGCCGAAAAAGGAACTGCTCCGCGTTGTACGTACGCCGGAGGGCGAGGTCCTGATCGATCGCACCGGCAGAAAGAACGGCCGCGGCGCATATCTTTGCAACCGGCGCGAGTGTTTCGAGAAGGCTGTCAAAACGCGGGCGCTCGAACGGGCGCTCGAACAAAAGCTCGACGAAGAGCTGATTGCCTCGCTGGAGCGGGAGTTCCCGACATGACGCCGGAGGAGAAACTCCGCGGTGCGATCGGCCTGTCCATGAAGGCGGGCAAGTGCCAGTCCGGGGATTTTCAGGTGGAACGCACGCTGAAACGCGGCGGGATCGTGCTCGTCCTGCTGGATGCGGCGTGCTCGGAGGCCACGCGCGAGCGCTATACGGCGCTGTGCGGGAAACGCGGCATACCGCTGCTCACCGTCAGAGAGGCCGGGGACTGGATCGGGAAGCCGTCGCGCAAAATTCTCGGCGTAACGGATGATAATTTTAAGAGGATGATCATGGACGCGTATGACCGCGTCGAACGGAATAAAACCGGGGGTATGAGCTGAGTATGGCAAAAACGAATTTTCTTGAAACGTCAAAGAATCTGCAATCCGACATCTCGGCGCTGATCGAGCGGATGACCTCGTCGCAGAATACCATCGGCGAGCTGCTTACGAGCGCCAAGACCGCGGAGCAGGCTTTGCTGGAAAAGGAGGCGCAGGAACGGAAGGAGCGCGAGGAGATCGAGCGCAAGAAACGCCTGGAGGCCGTACTTGCATCGACCGAGGATCTTGCGTTCCACGTCGGCGGCACGGACGATGAAGCGGAATTCGTTGAAACGCCGCCCGCGCCGGAGGCAAAGCCGGAACCGGCCGAACAGCCCAAGCCGGCGGAGGAGCCGCCCGTACCGGAGGCGCCGCAGGCGGAGGAGGCGGTGAAGGCGGAGCCTCCGAAGACGGAACCGCCGAGGAAGGAAGAGCCGCAGGAGAAGAGACCCGCGCCCGCTGCCGGCTATGAAGCGCATCCTATCCGTCAGGAGACGGCGCGCCCGCAGCAGCGCCCGCAGCAGGGCGGCTACCAGCAGCGCCCGCAGCAGAGCGGCCAGCGGCGCCCGCAGCAGGGCGGCGCGGCAAGACCGAACGCGCAGGGCGGCTTCCAGCAGCGCAGCGCGCAGCCCGGACGCGGCCCGGTCATTCCGGCAGCGCCCGCACAGCCGGCAGGCGGCAAGGAGCGCGGCAGTTTTGACCCGAACCGCGGAAACTATACCCGTTCTTACGATTCCGATAAGAAGGGCAAGAATAAAAAGGCGATCCAGCGCGAGGCGGGACCGGATGCGCGCAGCTGGGACGAGGATTCCCCGAAGGGAAGCCGCCGCCCGAAGCGCGGCAAGCAGCAGGCGCAGGTCCGCCGTCCCGAGCCGGTCGTGATCGAGAAAGCCGTCATCACCACCGAGATGATCTCCGTCAAAGATCTGTCCGAGAAGATTGGAAAACCTGCGGCCGAGATCATCAAAAAGCTGTTTATGCTGGGCATCATGGCGACGATCAATCAGGAGATCGATTTCGACACCTGCGAGCTCATCGCATCCGATTACGGCATCGAGCTCGAGCAGAAGCTCGCCAAAACCTTTGAAGAGGTCCTGAGCGACACGGCGGACGATACCGACGCGCCAGAATCCCTCGTTGAGCGCCCGCCGGTCGTGACCATCATGGGGCACGTTGACCACGGCAAGACCTCCCTGCTCGACGCCATCCGCGACAGCAGCGTGACCGAGGGCGAAGCGGGCGGTATCACGCAGCACATCGGCGCATATACCGTCATGTGCAACGATCGCAAGATCACGTTCATCGACACCCCGGGTCACGAGGCGTTCACCTCCATGCGCGCCCGCGGCGCACAGGTAACGGATATCGTCATCCTGGTCGTTGCGGCGGACGACGGCATCATGCCGCAGACCGTGGAAGCCATCAACCATGCAAAGGCTGCCGGCGTCCCGATCATCGTTGCGATCAATAAAATGGACAGACCCGAAGCCGATCCGGATCGCGTGAAACAACAGCTCACCGAATATGAGCTCGTGCCGGAAGAGTGGGGCGGCGAGACGATCTGCGTCCCCGTGTCCGCAAAAACGCACGAAGGACTTTCCAACCTTCTCGAGATGGTGCTGCTTCAGGCAGACGTTCTGGAACTCCGCGCAAACCCCGACCGACTCGCCAAGGGCATCATTATTGAAGCGAAGCTCGATAAGGGGCGCGGCCCCATCGCGACCGTGCTTGTACAGAACGGAACGCTGAAGAAGGGCGATACCATCGTAGCCGGCACGACCTATGGCCGTGTGCGCGCCATGATGGACGACCGCGGCAGAGTGGTCTCCGAGGCTGGACCGTCCATGCCGGTCGAGGTGCTGGGCTTTAACGAAGTGCCGGATGCAGGCGATACCCTGAATGCGGTCGAGGCAGATAAGCTGAGCCGTCAGGTCGCGGAAGAGCGCCGCGACAAGATCAAGGCCGCACAGCTCAAGAACCTTTCCAAGGTTTCTCTGGACGATCTGTTCAATCAAATGGCGGAAGGCGAGCTGAAGGTGCTCAACATCATCGTTAAGGCGGATGTCCAGGGCTCCGTCGAGGCGGTCAAACAGGCGCTGGAAAAACTTTCCAACGACGAAGTCCGCGTTAAGTGCATCCACGGCGGCGTCGGCGCGATCACCGGTTCGGATATCATGTTCGCATCCGCATCCAACGCCATCGTCATCGGCTTCAACGTCCGTCCCGACGCAACGGCGCGTGCGGCCGCAGAACGGGAGAACGTCGATGTGCGGACCTACCGCGTGATCTACAACGCCATCGAGGACGTGGAAAACGCGATGCGCGGCATGTTCAAGCCCGTGTATCAGGAGGTCGAACTCGGACGTATCAGCGTGCGCGAGACCTTCCGCGTTTCGGGCGTCGGCACGATCGCCGGTGCGTATGTGCAGGAGGGCAAGGTCACAAGGAACGCGCAGGTGCGCGTTGTCCGTGACGGCATCGTGCTTCACGACGGCAAGATCGGATCGCTCAAACGCTTTAAGGACGACGCGAAAGAGGTCGTCGCAGGCTATGAGTGCGGCATCAGCATCGACAACTTCAACGATATTCAGCAGGGCGATACGATCGAGGCGTATGTCGTGGAAGAGGTCAAACGGTAAAAGGAGAACAACATGTCCGCGATCCGCAGCGACAGAATGAATGAAGAGGTCAAAAAGACCATGACGGCGATCATCCGGGAGATGAAAGATCCCCGGATCTCGCCGATGACGACGTTGACGACCGTTGAGGTCACGAACGATCTGAAATACGCAAAACTCCGCGTTTCCGTCTATGACGAGGACGAAGCGGTGCGGCGCGGAACGGTCGATGCGTTGAACCATGCAGCGGGGTTCCTCCGGCACGAACTCGGACAGCGGATGCTGATCCGCAGCGCGCCGGCGCTGAAATTTCAGCTGGATGATTCCATCGCATACAGCGTACACATCGCAAAACTGCTGAACGATCTGCACGTGGGGGAGGAAAACACATCCGACGCTCCCAAGGCAGACGAGGATTGACGCGAGAGATATATGCACGAGACCGCAGTACAATGGATCAAGGCGCAGGAGAAAATTCTTCTTGTTGCGCATGTTTCGCCGGATGGGGACACGTTGGGTTCCTGTCTGGCTTTGTATTTGGCGCTTGTGTCGCTCGGCAAGAGCGCGCAGGTCTTGTCGGAAGACCCGGTGCCGCAGGCATACCGGTTTTTGCCCGGCGCAGCGAACATCAAGCGCCCGGAAGAGATGAACGAGGAAAACGTTCCGGCCGTGATCGCCGTGGACTGTGCGGACAGGCTCCGCATGGGAACGGCAGAGCCGCTCTTTGACCGCGCGAAGACCACGCTCAACATCGATCACCATGGGACGAATACCGCATTTGCCGAAGTGAACGACGTGCGCCGTGCGGGCGCAACGGGCGAGCTGATTTATGAGATCATCCGTTTGCTGAATGTACCCGTCACAGAGGATATGGCCGTGTGCCTTTATACGGCGCTCGCGACCGATACGGGCAACTTTTCTTACAGCAATACGACGCCGAACACGTTCCGCATCATGTCGGAGCTGCTCGAGACAGGCTTCCCGCTGCCGGAGATCAACCGAATGCTGTTTCGATCGACGCCGCTGCGCAAGCTGAAGCTGCAAGCGCGCGCACTGGACAAGCTCGAACTGTATTGCGGGGGGAGGGTCGCGATCTCAGCGCTCTCACTTTCGGATTTTTCGGACTGCGGCGCGACGGCAGAGGATCACGAGGGCGTGGTCGATCTGCTGCGCGACATCGATACCGTCGAGGCATCGGCCGCTCTCCGCGCCTGCGAGGATGGGACGGTCCGCGTCAGTCTCCGTGGAAAACGCTATGCAGACGTCAGCCGCGTGGCTGTCGCGCTTCACGGCGGCGGACATAAGCTTGCCGCAGGCTGTACCATCTGCGGCTCGCTTGAAGCGGCCAAGTCAGCCGTGCTTGCAGAGCTTCGCAAACTGTTTCCGGAGGAGCACGTTTAGTGGAGGGCTACGAGGGCATCGTAACGGTGTTAAAGCCGCCGGGCATGACGTCCAACAACGCCGTCTATGATGTGCGGCGTTTGTTTGGCGTAAAGCGCGTAGGCCATCTTGGAACGCTTGACCCGGGTGCAGCGGGCGTGCTGCCCGTGTGCGTCGGACGCGCGGCAAGGCTGTTTGATTACCTGGTCGATAAGGAAAAAACGTACATTGCGGAGATCGCGTTCGGAATTGCCACCGATACCCAGGACAGCTACGGCAAGGTAACGGAAACCGACCCGAACTGCCGGGTGACACGCGAAATGCTGGAGGACGTTCTGCCGAAGTTTGTTGGGAGGCAGAAGCAGACCGCGCCAGCCTATTCGGCATTGAAAGTTGACGGGCGAAAGATGTACGATCTTGCCCGCGCAGGGGAAGCCGTGCCGGAAAAGATTCGTGAGATTACGATCCATGGTCTGCGTCTCATGGAGCAGACGGGCGACAATCGTTACTTGATCGAAGTTCGTTGTTCAAGAGGCACATATATCCGTACGCTCGCGTTCGATATCGGCGCAGCGCTCGGCGTTCCGGCATATCTTGCCTTCCTGCTGCGTACCGCGTCCGGCAGTTTTACGCTGGATACCGCCTATTCCGTGCAGGAGCTCGAACAGCGCAGGGAGAGCGGTACGCTTTCGGAAACGCTCATGTCCTGCGAGGAAGCGCTCAAGGCTTACCCGGCGGTGTCGCTGCCGGAAAACCGGCGCATCCCGACGATGAACGCGCTGGAATCGGTCTGTCGTGCGCCGGACGGGATCGTGCGCGTCTATGCAAACGGATTTCTGGGATTAGGCGAGGTGCGGGACAATCGTGTCCGGCTGACTGTACACCTGTATTGAGGGAATGCTATGGAGACGCGGAAACCCGCCGTCATTGCGCTCGGCATGTTTGACGGCGTACACATCGGACATCAGGAACTGCTCGGAACTGCGGCGTCGCTTGCAGATGCACTGGATGCGGTGTGTTGCGTCTATACGTTTGAGAACCACCCGGCAGAACTGCTCGGACGGCATGTTGAGCTGCTGACCGGCGCAGAGGAGCGGCGCGCGCTGCTTTCCATGTTTGGCGCGGATGAGGTATACATGGAGCGTTTTGACGAGACGATCATGCACCTCTCGCCGGAAGCATTCGTCCGGCGGCTCTGCGGAGCATGGCATGTTCGCGGCGTCGTTGCGGGATTCAATTATACCTTTGGCGACCGGGGCGCGGGCACGTCGGATACGCTGCGGGCGCTGGGAAAAGAATTGGGATTTTCCGTGATGATCGTTCCAAAGGTCTCGGTGGATGACGAACCGGTGTCCAGTTCGCGGATCCGGTCGCTTCTGCAAACGGGAGATGTGCGCATGGCCGCGCGCTTGCTCGGACGTGCTTACGCCGTTTCCGGCATGGTCTGTCCCAATCGGCAAAACGGAAGAAAGATCGGTTTTCCCACGGCGAACCTGCTGCCGGAACCGGGCCGCGCGCTGCCGCGCCATGGCGTTTATGTGACGGAAGCGATCACGGACGCGGGGACGTTCCGCGGCGTGACGAATATCGGCGCAAACCCGACGGTTCACGGCGACCGGGTCACGATCGAGACCCATCTTTTGGGCTTCTCCGGCGAACTCTACGGCAAACATCTTGAAGTGCGGTTTCTTGAGCGTATCCGCGGGGAGCACACGTTTGCGTCGCTCTCGGAATTGAAAACGCAGATCCGAGAGGATGCGAATGCTGCGGCGCGATACGGGAAAGAATGAGAAGAAAATGTGCGATAGCCTGTTTACAAGACGGAAAACGCATGGTATACTAGATAAGATTTCAACCGCTTACATAGTTTCGCGACACTCCGACGCCATACTCTGTTCGCGGGGATACTAGAAAAAATGGAGGAACATACCCATGACCAAACAGGAAATCATCGAAGCGTATGCCCTGCACGAGGGTGACACCGGTTCTCCCGAGGTTCAGATCGCGCTGCTCACCGAGCGCATCAACCACCTCAATGAGCACCTCAAACTCCACAAGAAGGATCATCACTCTCGCAGAGGCCTGCTGAAAATGGTCGGTCAGCGCCGTGGCCTGCTCAACTATCTCAAAGAGAAGGACATCGAGCGTTACAGAGCGATCGTCGCAAGCCTGAACCTCAGAAAGTAAAAGAATCGGCGGGGCTTTTCCCGCCATTCTTTTTTTGTGTGTTTCACGGGCTTTGCCGCTCTTTTTGAACAGGTTTTAATGAAAAAAGAAGATAAATAACAGAAGGAGCATGCAACATGCAAGCAAGAACATTTGAAATGCAGCTCGGCGGCCGCACACTGACCGTCGAAACCGGCAAGTATGCAGAACAGGCCGGCGGTTCCTGCCTCGTGCGCTGCGGAGACACCGCGGTGCTCGTGTGCGCGACCGTAGCAAAGACCGCACGCGACGGCGTGGATTTTCTCCCGCTCAGCGTCGAATTCGAAGAGAAGCTCTACTCCGTGGGCAAGATCCCCGGCGGCTTCATCAAGCGCGAGGGCCGTCCGAGCGAGAAGGCCATCCTGACTTCCCGCCTCATCGACCGCCCCATTCGCCCGCTGTTCCCGAAGGGATTTTACAATGACGTCCAGGTCATCGCGACCGTCCTCTCCGTCGAGCAGGACGTCCAGCCCGAGATCCTCGGCATGATCGGTTCGTCCATTGCGCTGTCCATCTCCGATGCGCCGTTCATGGGACCGACGGGTTCCGTGGCAGTCGGCATGATCGACGGTAAATACATCCTGAACCCGACGCTCGCAGAGCGCGAGCAGAGCCGTCTCAGCCTGACCGTTGCAGGAACGAAGGACGCGGTCATGATGGTCGAAGCGGGCGCAAAGGAAGTCACCGAGGCAGAGATGCTCGGCGCGATTCTTTTTGCACATGAGGAGATCAAGAAGATCGTTGCGTTCATCTCCGAGATCCAGGCAGAGATCGGCAAGGAGAAGCGCCCGGTCGAGATCTACCACCCCGATGAGACGTTGACCGAAAAGGTCCGCGCCTATGCCTTTGAAAAGGTCCGCTGGTCGCTCGATACCTTCGACCGCAAAGAGCGCGAAGCACGTTCACAGCAGGTCAAGGAGGAGACCATCGCGGCGTTTGCAGAGGAATATCCCGAGTCCGCGAAGGATATCGACGCTATCCTCTACGCCATTACCAAAGAGATCGTCCGCGACAAGATCATTAACCATGAGATTCGCCCGGACGGTCGTAAGTATACCGAGATCCGTCCCATCTGGTCGGAAGTCGGCATTCTGCCCCGTACACATGGCAGCGCGGTCTTTACCCGCGGTCAAACGCAGGTCATGACGGTCGCGACCCTCGGCACGATCGGCGAAGCGCAGATCCTCGACGGCATTTCCCCCGAGGAAAGCAAGCGCTACATGCACCAGTACAATATGCCGCCGTACAGCGTCGGCGAGACCCGCATGATGCGCGGCCCCGGCCGCCGCGAGATCGGCCACGGCGCGCTCGCAGAGCGTGCGCTCGAGCCGGTGCTTCCCTCCGAGGAGGAGTTCCCCTACTGCATGCGCCTCGTCTCCGAGGTCATCAGCTCGAACGGTTCCACCTCGCAGGCCTCCATCTGCGCGAGCACGCTGGCGCTCATGGACGCGGGTGTTCCGATCAAAAAGCCGGTCGCGGGCGTTGCAATGGGTCTCATCAAGGACGAGAGCAACGGCAACATCGCGATCATGACCGATATTCAGGGCCTTGAGGACTTCCTGGGCGATATGGACTTCAAGGTGGCAGGTACGCGCGACGGCATTACCGCCATACAGATGGACATCAAGATCAAGGGTATCGACGAGCAGATCCTGACCCGTGCGCTCGAACAGGCGCGCCAGGGCCGTCTGTTCATCCTCGACCGCATGATGGAGACGCTGGCAGAGCCCCGCGCAGAGCTTTCGCCCTATGCGCCCCGCATCATTTCCTTCTCGATCAATCCGGATAAGATCCGCGAGGTCATCGGCAGCGGCGGCAAGACGATCAACAAGATCATCGCAGACACCGGCGTCAAGATCGACATCAACGACGACGGTACCGTGTTCATCGCATCGGTGGACGCCGCATCCGCAGCGGAAGCAAAGCGCATCATCGACGGCATCGTGAAGGACATCGAGGTCGGCGACGTGTATCTCGGAACGGTCGTCGGCATCAAGGAGTTCGGCGCATTTATCAATCTGAAGCCCGGCACCGACGGCTTGCTGCACATCTCCCGCATCGCCAACAAGCGCGTAGAGAAGGTCGAAGACGTGCTGCAAATGGGTGAGCAGGTGCTCGTCCGCGTCATTGATGTGGATCCGAAATCCGGCAAGATCAGCCTGACCCGCAAGGATCTGTTGCCCGCCGATCAGAAATAACCCATAGCCCAACGCGTAGAAACAGGGGGCGCAGGACGGCCTGCGCCCCGTTCCTATATTCATAAGACCACCGCATCGGGAATATCCATGAATAGGAATGTCTCATGACGGAGGTTCACATGAATCGGGAAAAAGCGGTGGAAACCATGATGAACAGCGTGAACGTGCTCATCATCCTAATGATCGTGCTGTTGTATGTTGCAACGGGAACGACCGTCGGGGACGACGCGGTGGCTGCGCTGTCGAAGGACACGACGGTATATCGCGGCACGGCCGAGGGCAGCGTTGCGCTGGAATGCGCCGTGAGCTGGGACGCCGCAGCGCTTCCGGAAATGCTGGAGGTGCTGGAGGCGGCGGGCGTTCACGCCACGTTTTTCGTAAGCGGACAGTGGGCGAAGGACAACGCTCAGCTGCTGGAGCGCATCGCGGAGAGCGGACACGAGATCGGCACCATGGGCTATTACCCGACTTTTGACGGGGATGTTTCGACCGTTGTGAGCGACGTCGAGCTGTCGCAGTCGGTCATCGAGACGATCACGGGCATTTCGGCGGAATACTATTACTCCGGCCTCAGAAGTGCGGAGACCTCGCGGCGCGCCGCGGAAGAAGCGGGGCTCAAGCACGTCGCGTGTACGACGGATCTGCTGTCCGGGCGCGGCGATGCGGTGGACATCGCAAGCCGTGCATTGGAACACATCTTTGATGGAAGCATACTACTGATCCAGCCGACCGCCGCTGCGGTGCGGGCGCTGCCGACCATTCTGTCGGAGATCGCTTCCCGCGGGTATCGGGTGACGACGGTTGGAAATGTTTTGCAATAGGAGAATAACGACGATCATGGAACGAACCATGGGAAACGGGATCCGCGTGATGATGGAGCCGATGCAGGGCGTGCGCTCGGTCGCGCTGGGCGTGTGGGTCAACGCAGGATCCGTGCGTGAATCGAAAGCAGAGGCGGGCGCGTCACACTTTATCGAGCACATGGTGTTCAAGGGGACGGAACGCCGCAGCGCTGCGGATATTGCCGCAGAGATGGACAATGTGGGCGGAACGCTGAACGCGTTCACCTCAAAGGAATGTACCTGTTTTTATGCAAAGGTGCTGGACGAGCATCTATCCATCGCGGCCGATGTGCTCGCAGATCTTGTGTTCCACAGCACATTCGACGCCGAAGAACTGGAGAAAGAGCGCCGCGTCGTGCTGGAGGAGATCCTCATGACCGAGGACAGCCCGGAGGATGTTTCTGCGGAGACGGCAGGCGCGCTGTTCTTCCAAGGCGATCCGTTGGCGCTTCCCATCCTCGGCACAAAGGAGAGCATCGGCGCGATGCCGCGCGAGACGCTGCTTTCCTATAAGCAGGCGCATTATGTGCCGAAAAATATTGTCATCGCCTGCGCGGGCAGCTTTTCGCCGGACAAGCTGATGGAGCTGCTCGAACGGCATTTCAGCATTCCGGAGAGCCCGCTTTCGGCCGGCCCCTTTGTGCAGGGATACCCGGGCGGCCGCAGGGTACAGTTTGTGAAAAAGGATATTGAGCAGATCCATCTGACACTTGCGCTTCCGGGGTTTGCGCGCGACAGCGAGGGACAGTATCCGCTTGCGGTGCTTTCCAATATCATCGGCGGCAGCATGAGCTCGCGTCTTTTCCAGCGGATCCGGGAGGAACGCGGACTTGCATATACGGTGTATTCCTATCCGCTGTTCTACGCCAATACCGGCGCCTTTGCACTCTATGCCGGCACAGGCGAGCAGCAGGCGGCGGAGGTCGTGCGTCTCATGCGGAAGGAGCTTGCCGGGATCCGCGAAAACGGCGTAACGGAAGAAGAGTTTCTGCGCTGCCGCGAACAGCTCAAGGGCAGTTATCTGCTCTCGATGGAATCGAGCAACGCACACATGAGCGCGCTCGGTAAGGTTGCCTTGTTACAAAATCGTGAATATAATGAGGCAGAGACCATTCGACGGATCGAATGTGTTACAATGGAAGATATTCAAAGAATACTGCCGACCGTCCTCGATGAAAGCAACCTTTCGGCGGCGTTTGTGGGGCGGGTCGAGCGGCAGCGCACGGCGATCGAAGCGGCGCTGGAAGAATAACGGATTGAACGAGGACAGGGCAGGGGGGAACCGCAGGATGGACAAGCTGGAAACGATCTTCACCATGCAGGAAGCGCTGAACCGGGATATTGCAGAGCGCAGGGATCTGCACTTTACGAAACAGGAGTGGATCCAAAAGAATATTCTTGCGACAGTCTCCGAGCTTGCCGAGGTGCTGGACGAAGCGCAGTTCAAGTGGTGGAAGAACGAAAAGCCCATCGATGAGCGAAAGCTCAAGGAGGAGCTTGTGGACGTGCTGCACTTTTTCGTGAGCATGTGCCTGCACAGCGGCATGGACGCGGACGAGCTGTTCCGAATGTACTGCGAGAAAAACAAAGAAAACTTTGACCGCCAGTACGGACGTTCCGAGAAAAAGGGATATGAGGTTGAACAGCATGGCTAAGCGGCGCAGACGGGTCAACGCTCGGTTCTTCCTTATCCTCGGCGGGCTCGCGGTGTTGCTGCTCATCGTTACGATCGTCGTTCTGTCGGGCGGCGGCGATACGATCGAATTCGGCAGCGCCGAGACCTCGATCCAGTCGGCCGGCGTCATTATTCGCGACGAGACCATCGTTTCCACGGAAAAATACGAGAAGATCAACTTCAATGTCATCGAAGGGCAAGCGGTGGCGGATCAGACGCTGATCGCGACCGTATTCAAGCGCGGTTATCAGGACGAGTCCATGATCGCGCTGCTGAATCTGCAAAAGGAGATTTTGAGTTATCAGCGCCGCAAGCTGACCGGAAGCGATCCGACGCTCGACGATCTGGATACGCGGATCACGGCCGTAGAGGCGCTCGTGCGCGATACGGCGCGCGGCGACAGCGACCAGGATGTGCTGACGCTCGAACAGCAGCTGAAATCGCTGCAATCCGAGCGGATCGCCTATCTGCGCGGCGCGGTCTCGCCGGATTCCCAGCTCCAGTCTCTGTACAATCAGCTCCAGGATCAGGAAAACTCCATGAAGAACTGGACGCGTGATATTGTGAACACTGCCGGAAACGGCATCGTGAGCTTCTATTTTGACGGCTATGAGCAGGTGCTCAGCAGCACGAAGCTCAATACCATCAATGTTTCACTGATCTCGAGCCTCGTGCGCGGCAACAATACGACAAGCACGACGGAGAGCTCAAGCGAGCAGATGCTCTACCGGCTCATTTCGCCGAATCACTGGTATTTTGCCTTTACGACAAAGATCGACTCGCCCATGCGCTTGTGCGCGGGCGAGGAGTATTACGTCACGTTCGACGACTATTCCGACGCGATCTATCTGGCGACAGCACGCGAGCCGATCGTGTTCCAAAAGTCGGATGCGGAATCGACCGCAACCGAAGGTGTTGTGAACATTCTTGAGTTCAACGTGGACATCGGGAGTTTTCTCGGTATCCGCATGGTGAATGCAACGGTCAGCAAAGCGGCGCAGGGGCTCATGGTGGACGCGGAAATGGTCGGCACGAAGGACGGCATTCCCTGCGTATACGTCGAAAGCGGAACATCGGTGTCCCGCGTGCAGGTGGATGTGCTTGCGATGGACGAAAAATCCGCCGTCATTCGCCCGCGCAACGAAAACGAAGCGCTCGTTTCCGGGCAGAAGCTGGTGCGGCCATGAGCGGGATTGGGGAAAACGTCGCCGCTGTCCGCGCGGGCATTGCGGCCGCATGTGAGAAAGCGGGCAGAGATCCTTCGGACGTGCTCCTGCTTGGCGTAACGAAGTATGTGGACACGGAGCGCATCGGGGAAGCACTGGACGCGGGCATAACCGCAGTCGGCGAGAACCATGCGCAGGAATTGCGCGAAAAGTTAACTTTTTTTGAACAGCGCAAATGCGACGTTCATTTTATTGGACAACTGCAAACGAATAAGATAAAATATGTCTGCGGTTCTGCACGCCTGATCCATTCGGTGGACAGACTTCCGCTCGCGGAGCAGATCAGCGCGCGGGCGGCTCGGCTCGGGATCACGCAGGAGATCCTCCTGCAGGTCAACATCGGCGCAGAATCGCAAAAGGGAGGCATATCGAGGGACGAGACGCTCTCCCTGCTGGAATCGGTCGCTGCGCTACCCGCGCTTTGCATTGAGGGGCTGATGTGCGTTCCTCCCGCAATGGAGGAGGAACGGGTTCGCCCTTATTTTGCTGCAATGCGCAAGCTGTTATTCGCAGCAAAAAACGCGTTTCCGGAACTGCCGCTTTCGACGCTCTCCATGGGCATGTCGCACGATTATCGCACGGCTGTGGAAGAGGGAGCGACGATCGTGCGCGTCGGAAGCGCCATCTTTGGCGCAAGAGATCGCCTTTGAGCGATGTGCGCCGCCCAGATTTGTTTGAATAGTTTTCGCGTAGTTCGGAGGAAAAGGAATGGCCAGCCTGTACAACAAATTTCTCGACTTTATCGGCATCGAAGAAACCGATGACATGGAGGACGAGGGATATTACCGTGACGAGCCCGCGGATCGGTACGACCGTGACCGTGACCGTGATCGGGATAGAGATCGTGACCGCGACAGAGACCAGGATCGCGATAATGTCGTGAACTTTGGCAGCCGTTCTTCCGGCAGACGCGATCGCGGGCAGTCGGCCCAAAACAGCACCGGCGGGCTGCCGATCTCCGGCGGCATGAAGATGATCGTGTATCATCCCGTCAGCTATGAAGATACGCAGAACATCATCGATAATCTCAAGAACCGCAAGCCCGTTATCGTGAATATGGAAGAACTTGAAATGGAAACGGCGCAGCGAATCCTCGATTTTTTGTCCGGCGCGGTATATGCGCTGAACGGAACGATGTGCAAGATTTCGCGCGGTATTTTTGTTGTCGCGCCGAACAATTACGACGTTGTAGGCAACGGCGACGAGGACTACGACGAAGATAACAGATGAAGCAGGACCGCGCGGACGCGCGGAACGCGACGGGGCACATCAACAACTGGTGTGCTCATTTTTATAAGGAGCGGCTATGATCAAGATCGACGACATCATCAACGCGGAGTTTTCGAGAAGCTTCATGGGATACGACATGAAGGAGGTCGATTCGTTTCTCGATGCGGTCATCGAGCAGATGGAGAGCAATGAAAAAGAGCGCAGGGAAATGCTGACGGCGCTTGAGTATCTGCTGCATGAGATCGAGCAGTATGAACAGCTGGCAGCGGACGGGGAACGGACGGACGGAAACGGACGGCACGCGTCAAAGCGGGAAACGCAGAGAGCCGCCGAGCTGCTCAGGATTGCGCAGGAAACGGAGAGCCCCGCGGCACAGAGCCGATCGGAGACTGCCGGGACAGAAGCCCCCGGCGCTGCAAGAGTGCTGAAAGGAACGCCGCGCGCGGGGAGACAACGGACGATGCATGTGCGGCCGGAGCCGGAGAATGCGGCGGCGATGCCGGACGAGCCGGCGCAGACTGCGGACGGGGAAGAGATACCGACCTATACCTTTGCGGGACTATTTGCGGACGCGGCGGAGGAACAGGAGGACGAACGGATTTTTGTAGCGGAAGAATACGAGATCGACGAAGCGTCGCCGGAGTCGCAGGAGCCTTCAAAAACGGAGCAGCCGGAGGAAATGCCGTCCGCAAACGATACGGAGACGGAAGAGGAAGCCGCTTTTGTGCCGCGCGTCTCGGAGATTCTGCGCACTGCAGCGGAGGAGCGCGCGGAAGCAGAACGTTCGGACGGAGACGGCGAACGGACGCAGCAACATGAAACTTTGGAAACGGAAGCGACAGACGCAGAGAAGCCGGCGGCAGAAACACAGCAGATATGAAAGAAAAACGCAGACCCATTGCTTGGATCCCGCCGCTTACGGCAGAAGAACTGCACACGCACGGCGTAGAACAGCCGGATTTTGTTTATATTTCGGGCGATGCATATGTCGATCACCCAAGCTTCGGCACGGCGATCATTGCGCGTGTGCTTCAGGAAGCGGGGTACAGCGTCGGCATTGTTGCGCAGCCGGACTGGCACAGCGTCGAGCCGTTTCGCGCGTTTGGCAGACCGCGCCTTGCCTTTCTTGTCTCGTCGGGAAACCTCGATTCCATGGTAAACCACTATTCCGTTGCAAAGCATCGCCGCAGAGAGGATGTGTATACGCCCGGCGGCAAGGCGGGACGACGGCCGGATCGCGCGGTCATCGTGTATGCGAACCGATGCAGGGAAGCGTATGCCGGCGTTCCGATCGTGATCGGCGGACTGGAGGCCAGTCTCCGACGCTTTGCACACTATGATTATTGGGACGATCGCGTGCGGCACTCCGTATTGTACGATGCGGGCGCGGATCTGCTGCTGTACGGTATGGGCGAGCGCAGCATTCGGGCGCTTGCGGACGCGCTGGATGCGGGGACGCCAATCCGGGAGATCCGCTCCATTCGCGGCTCATGCTTCCGCGTGAATGCATTGGATGAGTTGGGCGGGGACTACGTCCGGCTTCCGTCGTACACCGAGGTCGCTTCCGACCGGCGGGCATATGCGCGCGCGTTCATGGCGGAGGCGGGCGAGCAGGACGCGGTGCGGGGTAAACGCCTCGTGCAGCCGCACGAAAAGGGCTTTCTCGTTGCGAACCCGCCGTCGATCCCGCTGTCACAGGCGGAAATGGACGCCGTCTATGCACTGCCGTTTACAAGGAAACCGCATCCGAGTTATACGGAGCATATTCCTGCGCTGGACGAAGTCGCGTTCTCGGTCACATCGGCGCGCGGCTGCTTCGGTGGGTGCAGCTTCTGCGCTCTGACGTTTCATCAAGGGCGCGTGATCCAGTCGCGCAGCCACGAATCCATCATCAGCGAGGTAAAGCGTCTGACGCATGACCCGGATTATAAGGGATATATCCATGACGTGGGCGGCCCGACGGCGAACTTCCGCCAGCCCGCCTGTAAGAAGCAGCTCACCGCGGGCGTTTGCCGCGACAGGCAATGCATCGGCTACAAGCCCTGCAAAAACCTTGAGGTCTCACACCGCGACTATGTGGAGCTGCTCCGGAAACTTCGCCGCTTGCCGAATGTGAAGAAGGTTTTTGTGCGTTCGGGCGTTCGATATGATTATGTCCTGTATGACAAAGACGAGACGTTCCTGCGCGAGCTTGTCGAGCATCACATCAGCGGACAGCTCAAAGTCGCGCCGGAGCATGTTTCCGAGCGGGTGCTGTACTATATGAACAAGCCGTCGCACGAGCTGTACGAACGCTTTGAACAGCGCTACCGTCAGCTGAATCGGCAGGAGGGAAAGGCGCAGTATACCGTGCCGTACCTCATGTCCTCGCATCCCGGCGCGGAGCTTTCGGACGCGGTCGAACTGGCGGAGTTTCTGAAAGCGCGGGGCCTGCGTCCCCAACAGGTGCAGGACTTTTACCCGACGCCCGGAACGCTTTCCACCTGTATGTACTATACGGGTCTCGATCCGCGTACCATGCAGAAGGTCTATGTGGCGCGAACCCCGGAGGAGAAGGAGATGCAGCGGGCGCTCATGCAGTATTTTCTTCCCAGAAATGCCGCCATTGTGCGAAAAGCGCTCAAACGCGCGGGCAGAGAGGATCTCATCGGCACGGAGCGGCATTGCCTCGTGCCGCCGGAGCGCAGGACGCAGCGCCCGGAAGCGCAGACGCCCGGAAAGCAGAGACACCCGAAGGGCCGGTCTTTACATTCCCGGCATTGATTGGTATAATCATATCGCACCCAAACAGGCTTTATCTTAAATATAAAGGAGGGCGAACCCATGACTGAAGTGAACGAAGTCAGCACGGCTGTTGAATCGGAAAACAGCGGAAAAATCGTATTTGCGGATGATGTCATCGCAACAATCGCTGCACTTGCGGCGGCGGATGTCGAAGGCGTTGCCGGAATGAGCGGCGGCGTTGTGGAAGGTCTCACGGAGCGGCTCGGCATGAGAAATATTACCAAGGGCGTGAAAGTCGAAGTCGGCACGGAAGAGGCGGCCGTCGACGTATTTGTGAACGTCCGCTACGGCTTCCGGATTCAGGAAGTTTGCCAGAATCTGCAAAAGGCGATCAAGTCCGCGATCGAGACCATGACGGGATTGCGCGTGGTCGAGGTCAACGCCTATGTGCAGGCGGTCGTGTTCGACACACCGGAACCGGCAGAAGATTCGAAGAAAAAAGCGAAGAAAGACAACGTCGAGGAGACGGAGGAGATCCCCGAAGCGGAGACGGAACCGGAACCGCCGCGCGTAAAATAAACGCCGGCAGAGAACAGGAATAAACGGGCGGTCTCGTGCCGCCCCGATTTCGGTTAAAAGAGCGGCCGCAGCCGAGGGGGACAGGCATGGTTCGCGCGATCCGTTCGGAACACAGCCGGGTCGGACGGCGTGCTGCTCAAAAAAGGAGTTTGAAACGAATGAAACTCAAGCTGTTTGACAGGATCTTGCTTGCGATCCTGCTGATCGCGGCGATTCTTGCGGCGTTCGTGCTGTTCGGCGTCGCGCTGCGTCTCGTTCCGGAGAGCACGGCGACAGGCTTTGTTTCGCTGTTCTATCTGAACGCGCAGAACGCGCTTATCCTTGCGGGATCGGCGGCACTGCTGCTGCTCATTGCGGTGCGGCTCGTGTTTGCAGGCAGGTCGTCTTCCGCAAAGGCGCCGAAAACGGCCTTGATCCGTGCAAATGAGATCGGCGGCACATACATTTCGCTTGCGGCGCTCGACAGCATGGCGCAGAAGCATTGCAGAGCCGAGAGCCGTGTACGGGAATGCCATACCTCTGTGCAGACGGTGGAGGGCGGCATATCCATCGGCATCCGCCTGAGCGTTTTGCCGGATACAGATGTCAACGCGCTGTCTGCAAGCTTGCAGAGTACGCTCAAGGAGTATATCGAGTCGTACACCGGCGTTCCCGTCAAGGAGATCGGTATTCTCATTGAGAGCATGACCGCACAGGCAAATACGGCAATTTCCACGCGCGTGGAATAACGGGGGAAAGGGAATGGAGAAGATTCGGGAGTTTATCAGGCAGTACCAGTGGACGATCCTGCTGGTCGCCGCCGGTATCGTTTTGACGATCCTGCTGCTTACGATCGGCTTTTTTAAGACGCTGCTGCTGCTTGCGATCGTCGGCGTCTGTTTCGTGCTCGGCTATACGCTGGATAAGCAGGGGACGGCGGGCGTGAAGGATTTTTTCAACAAACTATTTCATAAAGGTAATCCGTCATGAGCAGAAGTGTCGCTCGCGAAGTCGCGATGAAGTTGGTATACTCAAGACTCCTGGGCGGCGACGATACGCCGGACGCCGTGCTTGAAAAATCGGAGATCAAGGAACCGCTCGATCTTGCGGATGAGACGTTTTCGCTCGAGCTTGCAGACGGTGTGGAAGCAACGCTCGGCGAAGTGGACGCCTTGATCGCGGAGAACACCGTGGACTGGTCGATCGACCGGATCTCGCGCGTTGATCTTGCCATTCTGCGCGTTGCCGTGTATGAAATGCTGTATCGGGAGGATGTGCCGACCGGAGCGTCGATCAACGAAGCGGTCGAGCTTGCGAAGCGGTTCGGCGGCGAGCGATCCTATTCCTTTGTCAACGGGATCCTCGGCACGATCGCAAAGACCCTGCCGGAGAAAGCGGAGTAAACAAAGCAGCGGCATGAACGGACTGTATCTCGGAATCGATACAAGCTGCTACACAACGTCCATCGCGTGTGTAGAGGAGAAAAGCATCGTTCTTGATGAAAGGACGGTGCTTTCCGTACCTTTAGGCGGGCGGGGACTTCGCCAGTCGGACGGATTGTTTCAACACAACCGTAATCTTCCCGCGCTGTTGAAACGCCTGTACGCGTCCGTGAATCCGAAACGAATCGCCGGCGTCGGCGTGAGCGCGGCGCCGACCGGCGCAGAACAGTCCTATATGCCGGTATTTCTTGCGGGTATTTTGACCGCGGAAGCAATCGCCGGCGCGCTTTCCGTTCCGCTTGTTCGAACGACGCATCAGCGGGGACACCTGCGCGCAGCGATGTATGGCGGAAATGAGACGCTGTTGGAGAAAGCGCGTTTTCTTGCTTTACATGTGTCCGGCGGTACAACGGACGTGCTGGAGGTTACGGCGGGAAACGGCCTGATCGATACGGTGCGTCCGCTCGGCTGTTCGACCGATCTTCACGCGGGACAGATGGTCGACCGGCTCGGCGTGGCGCTGGGTCTGCCGTTCCCCGCGGGGAAGCGCCTGGAAGCCCTCGCCGGAGACGCGGAGGAAAAAGACATCCGGCTGCCGTCGAGCGTGCGCGGTACGTCCTGTTCCCTGTCCGGCGCGGAGAGCCAGGCACAGCGGCTGCTGCAGGGCGGCGCGCCTGCGGCGGAGGTCGCGTATGCGGTCTACGATTGCCTTGCAAGAACGCTTGTAAAGCTGATACATAACGCGGCGCAGGAAACGGGCTGCGATACAGCGCTCGTTTCGGGCGGCGTCGCATCGAGTCTGCTGCTGCGGAGGCTTGTCGGACAGAGGAATCGGTTCGGGTTAGAGATTCGCTATGGAGAATCCCGCTTGTCAAGCGACAATGCCGTCGGTGTGGCATTTGACGCAAAGGAGAGCCTATGCAGCAGGAAGCCCTGACGCTCAGCGTACAGGAATTGAACAACTATGTGAGCGCGCTGCTTACAACGGATCCCACGCTGTGCGACGTGTGCGTGCGCGGTGAGATCAGCGGGTTCAAACGGCACAGCTCGGGACATCTGTATTTTTCGCTGAAGGACGCGGGGGCGGTCGTGCGGTGTGTCATGTTCCGTCAGTACGCACAGCAGCTTGCGTTTCGACCCGAGGATGGGCAGCAGGTCGTTGTTACGGGCTCCGCGTCGCTCTATGTACGGGACGGCAGCTTTCAGCTCTATGTCCGAGAGATGGAATCTATGGGCGCGGGCGAACTGTACCGGCGCTTTCTCGTGCTCAAGGATACGTTGGAGGCGGAGGGACTGTTCGATCCTGCGCATAAGAAAACGATCCCGTTTTTACCTCGCTGCGTAGGCGTGGTGACTTCGGGGACCGGCGCTGCGCTGCAAGACGTGATGCAGATTGTCGGGCGGCGCTTTCCCAACATGCATTTGTGCCTTTGCCCGGTGCGTGTACAAGGAGACGGCGCCGCGGAGGAGACCGCTGCGGGCATTCGGGCGATGAACCGCGAACAAGCCGCGGATGTGCTCATCGTTGGCAGGGGCGGCGGCAGCATGGAGGATCTTTGGGCGTTCAATGAGCCGGTCGTTGCACGGGCGATCTACGAGAGTGAAATCCCGGTCATCAGCGCCGTGGGACATGAAACAGATTTTACCATAGCGGATTTTGCGGCAGATCTGCGCGCACCAACGCCGTCGGCCGCCGCGGAACTTGCCGTGCCGGAGTTCGCCGCGCTGGAAGCGACGCTCAAGGACGGGGCTGCGCGGCTGTCGCGGGTGCTCGGGAACGACCTCGAAAGGCGGCGAAACCGGTTGCAGCTTTTGCGGCGCTCCGCGGGGTTCATGCAGACGGAATTGCGGCTCGCGAACGAACGGCAGCGCTTGGACGACGCAAAGGAGTCGCTCGTTCGCATCATGACGGAGCAGGAAAAGGAGCGGCGCCACGCCATCGAACACGCCAAGGTGCGGCTGGCGGCGCTTTCGCCGGAGGCAGTGCTGCGGCGCGGGTTCGCCGTAGTGCGCAAGGAGAGCGGCGCGGTGGTGAGCAAGGCGCAGGGCGTGCGGCCTTCGGAGCGGGTCGAGATCCGCTTTGCGGACGGCGCTGCCGCTGCGGAGATTTTGACGGTGTCGGGAGGAAAATGACGCATGGAAGAACAGCAGAGCTTTGAGCAGAACATGGAACGACTCGAGACGGTGATTCGGAAGCTCGAAAGCGGAAGCGCATCCCTTGAGGAGATGCTTGCGCTCTACGAAGAGGGAATGGCGCTGCACGAGGCCTGCGCGGCGCAGCTGGATGCTTATGAGGGAACGCTCAAGCGAATCAGCGCTTCCAAGGAGGGCTGATATGGAGTTTCAGGATCGGCTCAACTATTACAATGCGATGACGGAGAGCATGCTGCGCGTACAGATCGAGCAGGGAGACACCCCGCCCATCCTGTATGACAGCATGGTGTACAGCCTGTTTGCGGGCGGCAAGCGCCTGCGACCCACGCTGTGCCTTGCGACCTGCGAGCTGCTCGGCGGCAGTCCCGCAGATGCACTGAAGGCAGCGTGTTCACTTGAGATGCTCCACACCTATTCCCTGATCCATGACGATCTCCCGGCCATGGACAATGACGATATGCGGCGGGGAAAGCCGAGCTGCCACAAGGCGTTCGGCGAGGGGAACGCGATCCTTGCAGGCGATGGGCTGCTCTCGCTTGCCATGCTCCTGCTCGCCCAGACGAACAACCCCAAAGTGTTTCAGACCGTGGCGCGCGGCGCGCTGAACATGGTATCCGGACAATCCATGGATCTCAATGGGAAGCCGGATGCGGAAACCCTTTTTAAGATCCACGAGAAGAAAACGGGCGCGCTGATCCTGGCTTCGGTGCTCGCGGGCGCGTATACGGCGGGCGCGAATCCAAAGCAGATCCAGTCGCTTTCCGATTTTGCCGAGCGCTACGGACTGTTGTTCCAGATCACGGACGATATCCTCGATGCGACGGGCAATGCGGACACACTCGGCAAGACCGTGGGAAAAGATGCACGCGACGAGAAAGTGACGTTCGTCACGCTGTACGGTCTGGACGGCGCGGTTTCCGAAGCGCACCATGCTGCGGACGCGGCGCTTGAGGCGCTGGAAACGCTGGAAGCGGCAGATACAACGTTTTTGCGGCAGCTTGTGGAGCAAACGCTCCTGCGGAACAAATAGGAGCGCAGCGCCCGAACCCTGCGGCGCGGCAGCATTGCTTGTCAGCCGCTTCAAACTGTGTTAGTATTTTGTAGAAACATGACGCTTTCGACTTGCAGGCTGTAAGGAGAAAGGACGAAATGAAAAATGGCGTTCAGAGCCGCCCATGCCTGCCATCGGCGCGCTCTTCGTGTTTATTTGAGAATTGAGGTTGGAACGTTTTTGACGGAGAATTACCCGCTGCTCAACAGCATACGCTCGATCGAAGATTTTCGGCGGATTCCCGACGCCTCTCTAGACGCGCTGGCGGCGGAGCTGCGCGCATACATGATCGAAACCGTTTCAAAAACGGGCGGACACCTGGCGTCGAGCCTTGGTGCGGTCGAGATCATCATCGCCATGCACCGCGTGTTCGACAGTCCGAAAGACCGGCTGGTGTTCGATGTGGGACATCAGGCCTATGCGCACAAGATCCTGACGGGACGGAAGGACGCGTTTCCGACGCTGCGGCAAAAGGACGGTCTGAGCGGCTTTCCGAAACGCTCGGAGAGCGAGCATGACGTGTTCGACACCGGACATGCGTCAACGTCGGTCTCGGCTGCGCTCGGCATGGCGCGCGCCATGCAGCTCAGGCACGAGGACGGAACGGCAGTCGCGCTCATCGGAGACGGCGCAATGACGGGCGGACTTGCGCTCGAGGGCATGAACGATGCGGGGCAGGCGAACGTGCCGCTTATCGTCATATTGAACGATAACGATATGTCGATCTCCCCAAACGTCGGCTCCATTCATCGCCAACTGACCAACATGCGCATGAGCCGCGGCTATGTGCGCTTCAAACGGCGCATCGTACGTCTGCTCGATACAGGGCCGATCGGACGGTTGCTTTCCAAACGGATGGAGAGCTTCAAAAACCGCATCAAGAACTTTCTGCTGCCGCATCAGCTGTTTGAGGAAATGGGCTTCACCTACCTCGGGCCGATCGACGGGCATGATACGCATGAGCTTATCCGCGTTTTGACACGTGCGCGCGCATTGAGCGGCGCCGTGCTCATCCATGCCATTACGAAAAAGGGCAAGGGCTACCGGTATGCAGAGGAAAACCCGGAACGGTTTCACGGGGTATCCCGCTTTGACGTTTCGACCGGCATGACAGCGCCCGCAAAGAGAAAGAGCAACTCCGAGGTGTTCGGAGATACGCTGCTTACCATGGCGGGCGAGAACGCGGGGATCGTGGCGGTCACGGCTGCGATGCCGCTCGGTACGGGACTGAACCGCTTTGCCATGCGCTACCCGGAGCGGTTATTCGACGTCGGCATCGCAGAGGAACACGCTGTGACGATGGCAGCGGGCATGGCTGCGGCCGGATTGCACCCGGTCGTGGCGATCTACTCGTCGTTTTTGCAGCGCGCATATGATGAATTGCTGCACGACGTATGCCTGCAGAAGCTCCCCGTCGTGTTTGCGGTTGACCGCGCAGGGCTTGTCGGCGAGGACGGAGAGACGCATCAGGGCATTTACGACATTGCATATCTGTCCACGCTGCCGGGAATGCGTATCTACTCGCCGGCTACGCAGCAGGAGCTTTCGGCGATGCTTGAAATGGCGGTGCTTCGTGCAGAGCCTGCGGCGATCCGGTACAACCGGGGAAGTCTCATGCAGGCGCTCATCCGCACCCCGGTGGAGTTTGGAAAATGGTGCGTCATCCGTCCCATCGCAGCGGTGACCGTTGTAGCAACGGGCTGCATGGTCGAGGAGGCGTTCGCCGCGGTAAAGGACCTGGACGTCGGGCTTGTCAACGCAAGGTTCCTTTCGCCGATGGACGAGGATATACTGAATGCGCTGCGTGAAACGTGCCGCCATGTCGTTACGGTCGAGGACGGGATCGTGAGCTTCGGCGATCGGGTCGCACTTCGGCTCATGCCCGTTCGTGTCACGCGACTCGGCGTACCGAACGAGGCGATACGGCAGGGGACGGTCGCAGAGCAGAGAGCTTATTGCGGACTGCGCTGTGAGGATATCATTCGCGCAGTACAGGAGGAGATATGAGCGAACGCTTGGATGTAGCAATGGTTGCAAAGGGGCTGGCACAGAGCCGTGAGAAGGCGCGCGCGCTGATCATGGCGGGCGTGGTGTACGTGGAAGGCGCCCGTGCGGACAAAGCGGGAATGCCGGTCGGCGATGCGGTGTCGATCGAGGTCCGCGAGAACCCCATTCCGTTCGTGAGCCGCGGCGGGCTGAAGCTCCAGAAAGCGCTGGAGGTGTTCCCGATCCGGCTGGAGGGCGTCACGGCAGCAGACATCGGCGCATCGACGGGTGGTTTTACCGATTGTATGCTCCAGCATGGCGCAAAGCACGTCTATTCGATCGACGTCGGCTACGGTCAGCTCGACTGGTCGCTTCGAAACGATCCGCGCGTGACCGTCATGGAACGCACCAACGCGCGCTATATGGAGGAGGAATGGTTCCAGGAGGCGCCGTCCTTTGCCTCGATCGACGTCTCATTTATTTCGCTCCAGCTCATGCTGCCGCCGTTGTACGATTGTCTCACGGAGAACGGCGAGATCGTCGCTCTGATTAAGCCGCAGTTTGAGGCCGGGCGCAGCGAGGTCGGAAAGAACGGCGTCGTCCGCGATGCAAAAGTCCACGCGGATGTTTGCCGGCGTATGGTAGACTTTGCCCTTGCGACCGGCTACCATGTGCGCGGCTTGTCCTATTCCCCCATTACGGGGCCAAAGGGAAATATTGAATTTTTGCTCCACCTCGCGCGATGCGGCGAGGGCGAACCCGTTTCGGAACTGGAACCGGGGCAGGTGGAACGCATCGTCATGCAGGCGCATGAGAATTGCATAAAGTGATCCTTTTTCTGATCGGCAGACACGGAACAGCGTTCGACAGCGCGCATTCCGCTTCCTGAAAGAACGGGTCAAAAATCCCCGTTATATGACAAATACAGCCAAAATCCACGACGATCAGCCCTCTTTCCTCGTTTCAATCCCGAATAATACCGCTTGAATCTCCGGTCGAGCCGATGTATAATAGGAGAAAAATCTGAATAAACGGAGCGTAGATTCCATTGATCGGTCTGGTTGCGAACCAAACAAGACGCGGCGCATCCGAGCTGCGCGCACGCCTCTGCGATGCGCTTGCAGAACGCGGCATGAAGTTTACGGAATTTTTCGATGTTGCTTCTTTTTCCGCCTGCACGGAGCCGCTCCACTGTCTGATCGTGATCGGGGGCGACGGCTCCATCCTTCGATACGCGGAAGCCGCATCTGAGAGAGAGATTCCGCTGCTCGGCGTCAACGTCGGGCGCATCGGCTTTCTTGCGGAGCTAACGGGCGAAGAGATCGGCGTGGCGCTTGACCGGCTGCGTGCCGGCGACTATACGACGGAGCGACGTATGATGCTGGCCTGCACGGTCAACGGCGGCGCCGAGCGGCATTGCCTGAACGATATCGTCGTATATAAGCGCAGCTTTTCCGGCGTGGCCGAGATGGAAGTCGCCATCGACGGAAAATCGTTTGGCACGGTGTTTTGCGACGGCATGATCGCAGCAACGCCGACCGGCTCTACAGGATATCTCATTTCAGCAGGCGGCCCGGTGCTGATGCCCTCAATGGAGGCGATCGCGATCGCACCGGCATGCCCTCATACGCTGCACATCCGACCGACCGTGGCCTCGGCAGATGCGGCAATCACATTTCGAATGCATGCCGACGGCATGGTCGCGGCGGACGGCGAATGTACGGACTATCTCTGCGCCGGCGATGTCGTCGAGGTCAAAAAATCAGAACGCAGCACGTTGTTCATCCGGTTCGGCGATACGGATATATTCCGTCTGATCCGGGAGAAACTCGCATAATCGGCTCGATCCATATACCGGCAAACTTATGTTCTGAACATGGAAGGGAAACGCAAATATGAAATCGAAACGACACGCCATGATTACGCGCCTGATCGCCGCGCAGAATATCGAAACGCAGGAGGAGCTTGCCGGCATTCTCCGTGAGCACGGGTTTTCCGTGACGCAGGCGACCGTCTCGCGCGACATCAAAGAACTGCGGCTTGTGAAGGTGCTGACCTCGGAGGGACGATATCGCTATGCAACGGTCGAAAAGGCCGAGGCGGACATGCAGGAGCGTTTCATTCAGATGTTCACAAACTGTGTGCTCTCGGTGAATTCGGCGGGCAACCTGATCGTGCTCAAGACCATTGCGGGCAGCGCTTCCGCAGCCTGCGAAGCGGTGGATTCTCTGAAATGGCCGGAGATCCTCGGCACGATCGCGGGCGATAATACGATCTTTCTTGCGGTACACGATGTAAAAGCCGTGCCGGAGCTTGTGCGGAAGTTTCAAAAGATGATGAAATAAGGCGGGAGGAGCGCCATGCTGCGTCGCATTCATATTCGAAACATTGCGCTGATCACAGAGCAGGCCATCGAATTTGATGATGGCTTTTCCGTGCTGACCGGCGAAACGGGCGCAGGAAAATCCATCATCATCGAGTCGTTCAACTTTGTGCTTGGCGAACGCGCGAGCCGGGAGCTTATCAAGTACGGCGCGCAGAAAGCGTCGGCCGAAGCCGTGTTTGTCATTTCGGAAACGGAGCCCGCGGCGGCGATCCTCCGCGAGATGGAACTGTATCCGGAGGACGGCGAGCTCGTGCTGTACCGCGAACTCAGCCAGACGGGAAAAAATGTCTGCCGCGTAAACGGGACGCTTGTGGGGACCGCAATGCTGAAGCAGATCGGCGATGCGCTCATCGATATTCACGGACAGCACGCGCATCAGTCGCTGCTCGATCCGAAAAAACATCTGGCGCTGCTCGACCAGTTTGCGGGCGCGGAGACTTTGCGGCTGAAGCAGGAAACGGCCGAGGCATATCATGCCTATACGGAAGCAAAGCGTGCGCTCGACGGGTCCGTTATGAACGAACGCGAGCGCGCGCAAAAGTGCGATCTGTACAGCTATCAGCTTCAGGAGATCGAAAAAGCCGAGCTTCGTGACGGCGAGGAAGAAGAGCTGCTCGACGAGCGGAAAAAGCTTCAGAATGCGCAGCAGATCATGGAAGCGCTGGCAGCCGGCACGGAGGGATTGTCCGGCGAGACGGGCGCTTTGACGGCATTGACGGAAACGCTGCGGCAGCTCAACGGGATCCGCAGTTACGGCGCGGAATATGAAACGCTTGCGGATAGACTGCAAGAGAGCTACTATGCCGTTGAGGATGCGGCGTACACGCTGCGGGACCTGCGGGACGGCTTTTCCTATGACCCGCAGTCGCTCGACTCCATCGAGTGGCGGCTCGAGCTGATCTCGCAGCTCAAGCGGAAATACGGCGCAAACATTGCGGAGATTCTGGCTTATGCAGAAAAGATCGGTGAAGAGTATCAGCAGCTTTTGACAATCGAGGAACGCCGCGATCAAATGCAGGCGGACTATGAACGGGCAAAAGAACGGTACCTTGATGTTGCGGGCAAGCTGTCTAAGGAGCGTCATGCTGCGGCGGCACGTCTGAAAGCGGCGCTGCTTCCCGAGTTGTCCGGTCTCGGCATGCCCGGCGCGGCATTTGAAGTGCAGATCGAGCGGATGAACGGCGAGGCGCCGTCCGCGACAGGGTACGACGCGGTGGAGTTTTTGCTCTCCGCAAACCGCGGCGAGCCGATCAAAGCCCTTGCGCGCGTTGCCTCCGGCGGCGAACTGTCGCGCATCATGCTTGCGTTCAAAACCGTGCTTGCGGCCGTGGATGGCATTCCGACCATGGTTTTCGACGAGATCGACACCGGTATCAGCGGAAAGATCGGAACGGTGGTCGCGGAAAAGATGTCCGAGATCGCCAAACGGCATCAGGTGCTTTGCGTTACACATTTGGCACAGATTGCCGCATATGCGGACGCACATTATTTGATCGAGAAACAAACCGAGGACGAGCACACGCGCTCCTCCACGGTTCGGCTTGATGCGGACGGGCATTGCCGCGAGGTCGCAAGGATCATGGGCGGCGAGCCGGACGACGGCGTGGCGCTGCTCCATGCTCGGCGGTTGATCGAAGAGGCGGAAAAGAAAAAATCCTCTGTAAATACAAGGTAATTTGACGACAGTTTTGACGAAACGCGGCGTTACTTCTCCCTGCGCCGATAGAAGCGCAGCCTTTGCGCGGCATAGTTTTTCTTCCTTTTGCACAGTCTAAGCCTGTTCACGAGCGGAACAGATTTGATGAGCGAGAGGGCGAGACAAAGGTTGAAACGCCGGTTCTATACGATACTTTACAAGACTGCGGCGCTGCTCTCGATCAGCCTGCTTGCAGCATTTCATTATTCCAAACCAATGTGTGCGCTCCGGGCGCTTCCGCAGACGATCCGTATATCCGATGCGCAGCGTCTCACGGAGATCTTTCCGGCGTCGAATGCCGCAGCGCTTCGCGTCGATGCGCAGACGGCTGAGCGCATCTCGGACGTATCCGACACGCTGTATACGTTTCGGCTGTTCGGCAGGATCCCGCTCAAGACCGTAAAGGTCGTACGCACGGACGATGTCCGGCTCATCCCCGGCGGCAGCGCCGTGGGGATCACGCTGCATACGGCCGGCGTGCTTTTGGTCGGGCTCGGCGCGGTCGAAACGGAGGAAGGGCTGCAAAGCCCCGCCGCAGCTGCAGGGCTCGCAGCCGGCGACCTCATCGTTTCTGCGAATGGGGAAACAGTGCAGAGCGCACGGCACTTTTCTGCGCTCTCCGCAGCGTCGGGCGGAAAACTCAGTCTTATCGTCCGCAGGGGAGACGCTACGCTCGCCTTCACGGTTTTCCCCGTTGAGGACAGCGAGGAGCATGTTTACCGCATCGGCGCTTGGGTGCGCGACAGTACGGCGGGCGTCGGAACGCTGTCGTTCTGTTCCGCGCAGGGAGACCGGTTCGCTGCGCTCGGCCATGCGGTGTCGGACGTCGATACCCAGTCTACGCTTACGGTCGGCAGCGGACGCCTTTTGCGCGCAGAGATCGTGGATGTGATCCGCGGCGCCGCAGGAGAGCCGGGAGAGCTGCTCGGCGTGTTTTCCGCAGACGGCCGTTCGATCGGAACGATCGAAAAGAACACGGAGTTCGGTGTTTTCGGTACGCTGGAAAACGCGGATGGCCTGCTTTCGGCGGAGACGGTGCCGATGGCATACGCATATGAAGCGCATCTCGGAAAGGCGACGCTGCTTGCGACGGTCAGCGGAAGCGAGGTCGCCGCGTTTGACTGCGAGATCACCCGCGTGAACACGCAGCAAAGCCCGTCGGTCAAGGGAATGATCGTGACGGTAACGGACGAGAGGCTGCTTTCAACGACCGGCGGTATCGTGCAGGGCATGAGCGGAAGCCCGATTTTACAGGATGGCAAGCTGCTCGGCGTAGTCACCCACGTATTCGTCAATGACCCGACCAAGGGATATTGCATTTATGCGGAGTGGATGGCGGAGCAGATGCGAAAATAAAGGGAGTAAAACGAGTGGGGGGGCTGTCAATTGAAGAGAAAGCTTTTGATCGCGACGGAGAGTTCTGCGGACATTGAAGGCTTATCTGCGGCATTTGCGGACTTGGAAGAGATCGAGCTGCTTGCGCCCAACGGCGACTGCGACGCGATCATTGCCGCAGTACAGGCGGGCGAGGTGGATATTCTCCTGATGGATCTGTTGTTGGAACACGGCGACGGCATCGTGGTGCTCGAGGCGATTCAAGCCATGGAAGAACGCCGCAGACCGATGACGTTTCTCATCACGGCGTTCACCAATGAGCGGCTGCTGTATAATCTGCGGGATAAGATCGACTTCTGCTTCGCGAAACCGCTCGTGTACGAACGCGTCGCTTTGCGTGTGCTGCAATTTTTGCAGCCGGTAGAAACGCCGGATCTGGCGCGGCTTCAGGAACGTTCGCTGAGCATGTCGATCTCCGAGGCGCTTTTGAAGCTCGGCATCCCGGCGCATTTGCAGGGATACTACTATCTGCGGGATGCGATCCATATGTACGCAAGTACGGAAATGCCGCTGAAGCTGCGGATCACGGCGGACGTCTATCCGGCGATCGCGGATTATTATGCGGTCACGCCGCTTGTCGTAGAAAACGCGATGCGCAACGCGGTCGAGTATGCGTGGACATACGGAAACCTTGAAGAGATCCAGCACTATTTCGGATATACCGTAAACGAAAAACACGGAAAGCCCGGCAATGCCGAGTTTGTCATGCTCATGGCGGAGCATCTCAGAGAGGATCCCGTGCCGTGCTGCGATGAACACATGCACTGACGCATGGAATACGCGCGTACAAGCCCGCATAGGAATCACTATGCGGGCGTTTTTTATGCAAAATCGGGGGCGGAATTTGTTCCGGCGGGCGATCGGCCCTGCGGGAACGGTGTTTTTGCTGCTTGCGGCCTTCGGGGTATCCGCCGGGCTCGCCTCGCTTCAGGCGGCCGGCGAGGGCGGCGTGCTTTCAGAGACGCTCACGGGCGGGTGGTCCGCAAACTATTTTCGCAGCATCGCTTTCGCCGCGGTCAATGCGATTGCCTGGAGCAGTCTCGTTCTGGTGTCCGGCCTGCATCCTGCGCTGCTGCCGATTTGGCTCGCCGCAGTGCTGATCCGGTCGTTCTCCGCAGGGCTTGGGATCCGGTTCGCGCTTGCTTTGCGGCAGAGCGCGGGCATATCGGCGCTGCTGCTGATCGTGACGCTATTCCCCCTGTTTCCCGTAGAGTTTGCGCTTGGAAGCCTTCCGCTGCAAAGGTGGACGTCGAAAACGCGCGGGGAGGATCCGGAACGATACCTTGCGGCGGGGTTGCGCCTTACCTTTCTGCTCGCGGCGCTTTCGGCAGGGCAGGGGGCGCTTCAGACCGCATTGCTGCGCGCCGGACTTCCGGCCTGATTGACTTCCTGCGGCAAGGAATGGTAAACTGTGCATGAGGTGAGAATCATGAAAAAACGAGTGATCTTGATCGTGCTGGACAGCGCGGGCATCGGTGCAATGCCGGATGCCGCGGAATTTGGGGATACCGGCTCGAACACCATTGGAAATATCTGCCGCGTGCGCGGGAAGCTCGACGTACCGAATATGGATAAGTTGGGCCTTGCGCACATCAAGGGCAGCACGCTGCCTATCATCTGCGCGCCGACGGAAGGCAGCTTCGGGCGCCTTGCCGAGCGGACCAAGGCGAAGGATACGACAAGCGGGCATTGGGAAATGGCCGGGCTTTCGCTTGACACGCCGTTCCGAACCTATCCCAACGGTTTTCCGGATCGGATCATCCGCGAGTTTGAACAGAGGATCGGAAGAAAGGTGCTCGGCAACTGTGTTGCGAGCGGTACGCAGATCATCCAAGAACTTGGCGACGAGCATGTGCGCACGGGTAGTCCTATTGTGTATACCTCGGCCGACAGCGTGTTCCAGGTCGCGGCGCACGAGGAGGTCATCCCGCTTGCGGAGCTGTACCGTATCTGCGAGATCGCGCGGGAAATGCTGCATGGCGACGATCTCGTCGGCCGCGTGATCGCAAGACCCTTCCTCGGCAGCAACGGGAATTATACCCGCACGGAGAATCGCCGTGATTACGCCATCGAGCCGACCAAGGATACGATCCTTGACGCACTCACTGCGGAAGGGCTCGAAACGGTCGGCGTCGGCAAGATCGAGGACATCTTCTGCAAGCGCGGCATCACGACCGTGGATCATACAAAGAACAATACGACCGGCACGGCGGCGGCGCAGCGCTTCATCGACAGCGGCGAGGGCAGCTTCGTGTTCGTCAACCTTGTCGACTTCGATATGCTTTACGGTCATCGCAATGATGTGGAGGGGTACGGAAAAGCGCTCGAAACGTTTGACACGGCCCTGCCTGCATTGCGGGCGGGACTGAAGGAGGGCGATATTTTGATGATTACGGCAGACCACGGCTGTGACCCGACGACGCCCAGCACAGACCATTCGCGCGAGTATATTCCGCTGCTCATCACGGGCACGCACGTGCGCAAGGGACATTGCATCGGCACAAGGGATACCTTTGCGGACATTGGCGCAACGGTCTATGAATACCTAACCGGAAAGCAGTGGCGCGAGGGCAGTTCCTTCCTCCGTGAGATATGGGAGGATTGAGACGTGAATGCATATACCGAAATCATCGAGCGCGCGGCGGAGATGCTGCGGCCGCTCACGGGCGGGAACTGTAGGATTGGATTGATCCTCGGCTCCGGGCTCGGCGGATACGCGGACCGTCTGGATGATCCGCGCAGTCTTTCTTACAGCGAGATCGAGGGCTTTCCCGTATCGAGCGTACCCGGACATGCGGGACGGTTCGTTGTCGGCGAACATGCGGGCAAAACGGTCGTCGTCATGCAGGGCAGATTCCATTATTATGAGGGATATCCGGCCGCCATGCTCGCACTCGGCGTTCGCGTGATGAAGAGTCTCGGCGTGGAAACGCTGCTCGTGACGAATGCGGCGGGCGGCGTGAACCGTTCGTTTCGTCCGGGAACGCTCATGGCGATCACCGATCATATCAACTTTGCGCGCGTGAACCCGCTGATCGGCGAAAACGACGACAGCTACGGCCCGCGTTTTCCGGATCAGAGCAGGGTGTACGACCCGGCGCTGCGGGAAGCGCTGCTTCGCACCGCACAGGAGATCGGCGTACCCGTGGAGCAGGGCGTCTACATGATGTTCACGGGTCCAACGTTTGAAACGCCTGCGGAGATCCGCATGGCGCGCACGCTCGGAGCGGATGCGGTCGGCATGTCCACCGTGCCGGAAGCCATTGCGGCGACACACTGCGGCATCCGTGTGCTGGGCATTACGCTCGTGACGAACATGGCGGCGGGCATTCTTGACCAACCGCTCACGCACGAGGAAGTGCAGCAGACGGCTGCGCTCGCATCGGAACGCTTCACAAGGCTGGTCGATGCGGCGGTCGAGCATGTGCTCTGAGGCATTTCAGCAAAAGCCATATCAAAACAACGACCCCGTCCGAATGGGCTTCGGATGGGGTCTTGCGTTATCGCGCGGCAGTGCGCAGACGGTCATGTTCCGCTCAGGTAGACGTCAATGCGTTCAATGGGTGTGTCTTTCAGACGGGCATAGGCGCGTGTGCGGAGCACCCGGTCGAAAAAGTCTCCGCGGATGCCGTCACATAAAAACGCGCGGTACGGCAGCTTTGTTTTTCGCGTCGGGCGGTACAGAACGTCGACGCAAAGCTGGTCGTACTCGCCGTCACCGCTTGAGACCTGCCGGATCAGCGAAAACGGGATCAGCGTTTCCGCATTTGTGAAAAAGGATGGCATCAGCCGGCGGCAAACCCACGTGAGCAGCGGAAGCGGGCGGCCGTAGGAAAACAGGAGCAGATCGTCGTCCTTCGGAAATGCGCCGCACATACGGCGGAACACATCGATGATCTCGGAAAGCGTGGAAAGCCCCTCGATTTCGTCTTTGAGAAATTGCAGACAATCTTCCATCGGTCACCCCGTTATGCGACGCCATGCACCGCCCGTATCGCGGGTCAGCACGGGCTCGTATTGTCCGTCGCCCCGGCAGAGACAGACGGTGCGGATACCGTCGGAGACGGGGATCACATAGACCTTTTTTGCGCCTACCGAGCCGTTGACGCCGCCAAATGCGGAGTAGCAGTCCAACAGGAGCGTCCCGCCCGCTTCCTTGCGGACCGCGATGCGGCGGATATGCCCGACGGAGTTCGCAGAGTCAACGGTCAATTCGATCGACGCGCCGTCAGGGGAAACCGCATAGGATTCGATCAAAACGTCGGCGTCCTTCCGGAATCCCGTTCCGAAAAACCAGAACGCTGCAAGCGCAAGCGTGATGCAGAGAAGAAGTGGAAGTGCCTTTTTCGCGGACATATGATACCTCCCGCAAGCTGTGTCTGCCGCAAGTATAGCACGGCGGCAGGTGTGCGCACAAGGAGTCCCGCAAGAAGAAAACGCAACACGCTGCGATCCGGCCGTATGCTTTTGCAAGGCATGGATACATAATTGTGGATTGCAAGGGCATACCCTTGTTGCAGGAGGGCATGGACATGAAGCCGACGAAGCATCATAAACTCAAAAGAAAGCTCCTCAATGCGCTCGATCTGCCTGCGGATGCAGATGGAAGCGCGATCCGCATCACCATGGTGGCGAATACCGATCTGCTTGTGGAGAATCATGCGGGCGTACTGCGCTACACCGACCGGCTCGTGCGGCTGTATTCTCCGCACGGCATTCTCCGTATTGAGGGGAAAGCGCTACAGCTGTCGGAGTTTGGGCCGGAACGTGTATATATCCGCGGGGAGATCGCAGGCTGGCAGTATGAGGACGCGGCGGGATGTGGTAATCCATGAATGCTTGTGTTATAATCGAAATCACAGGGAAGCGCGCGGAGCGTCTGCTCGACCGGATGCGTGCGGACGGGATTGCGGTCTATGCCGTTCGGCGCGCCGCACGGGAAACGCTTGAGCTGACCATGCCTGCACGGGAGTTTTCCCGGCTGCATGTACTCGCGCGCGGCAGCGGATGCCGGATCCGCATTGCGGAAAAGCGGGGCGAAAGCTTCCGCATCCGACGGCTGCTGCAAAGAAGAACGCTGCTGCTTGGCCTTGCCGCCGCGCTGGCGTGCATTGTAATCGCTTCAACGCGCATCCTGTTCATCCGCGTGAGCGGTTGTTCGCGGGTTGCGGAGCAGACGGTGCTGCGCGCGCTTGCGGCAGAGGGACTTACGGTCGGTGCGGGCAACCGCGGCTGGGATCTGCCGGAACTGAACGAACGGCTTCGAACCTATGACGATCGGATCGCCTGGATCGGGCTTGCGCTGGATGGAACCGTGCTGCACGTGAAGGTCGTAGAGACTGCGGTCAAAAACGACGCGTGGGACGACGACGCGCCCGCAGACGTTGTTGCGCAAAAGAGCGGCGTTATCACCGAGATCGTGGCAACGGGCGGCAGAGCGTCGGTCGCTGTGGGAGACGCGGTCGAGGCAGGGGACGTTCTCATCCGAGGCGATCTCACCCGAGAAGACGCGCAGCTGCCGCTCATCGTGCGCGCCGCCGGACGCGTTCGTGCCAAAGTCGTGTACCTGACGGAGGCGGTCGCGGAGCCGGAAGCGGAGGTTTTGCGTGACAGCGGGGAATGCTTGGCGTATCGGTGCATCCGCGCGGCCGGGGTGCTTTTGTTTGAAACGAAGATCCCTTACGGCGCCTATGAACTCACGGATGTGACGACGCGAACGGTGACGGATCTGCTCGTTCCGCTCACCGTAACGGATGCGGTGTGCCGGGAACAGACGATGCAGCGGGTTCGAAGAAGCGCCGCAGAAATGGCGGAAGAGGCTCTGTTTCAGGCGGAGCAGAGCGCATACCTCAAGATCCCGAAGGACGCCGCCATTGTGGAAAAGCACAGCGAATGGACGGAAGCGGACGGGCGCGTGCGCGCGGTCGTGTCCATCGTAACAGAAGAATCCATCGGTTTGACCAGGGAGTGGGACAGTGACAGAACAACAGAGTGAAAAAACCACGGTCATCGTACCCGTGGAGGCAATGGACGACCTCATCGGTCTGTTTGGCGTGTTCGATGAGAACCTCCGCGTGATCGAGGAGGAGACAGGCACGCGCATCGTCGCGGATGCGGGCGGCGTGCGCATCGAGGGAGAACCCGACGCGGCGAAGCTCACGGCCTCCGTGGTCGAAAAGATGCTGGACATGCAGCGCCGCGGCGAGCGTATCAACCGCGGCAGACTCCGCTACGCGATCGATCTTGCAAAGGAAGGCAACGTCGATCTCATCGAGCAGATCATGGGCGACGTGATCGCCATTACGAGCCGCGGGCGGCAGGTCAAGTGCAAAACGCTCGGCCAGAAGCGCTATGTACAGGCGTTGAAACAGAACGAACTGGTTTTCGGCATCGGCCCTGCGGGCACGGGAAAGACCTATCTCGCCGTCGCCATGGCGGTGCTCGCTTTCAAGAATAAGGAGGTCGACCGCATCATCCTGACGCGGCCCGCAGTGGAAGCGGGAGAGAAGCTCGGCTTTCTTCCGGGCGATCTTCAGTCGAAGGTCGATCCGTACCTCAGACCGCTGTATGACGCCCTGCAAGAGTTTTTGGGCCTGGAGACATACAGACAACTGACGGAGCGGGGCGCGATCGAGGTTGCACCGCTTGCATATATGCGCGGTCGAACGCTGAACAGCGCCTATATCATCCTCGATGAAGCGCAGAACTGTTCCGTGGAGCAGATGAAGATGTTCCTGACGCGCTTTGGCGAGGGTTCGCGGGTCGTCGTGACCGGCGACATCACCCAGATCGATCTGCCGCATGAGCGAAAGAGCGGACTGATCCACGCGATCGACGTGCTTTCCGGCGTGGAGGGCGTATCCATCGTGCGCCTGACGCATAAGGACGTTGTGCGGCATGAGCTTGTGCAGCGCATCATTCGGGCGTATGAGGCCTATGAAAAAGAACGGCGGTAAGGAGAGGATCACCGTGTCCGGAAAAGCAGCAAAGCGTGCAAAGCTGCGGCGCGAGCCGCTCGCAGGGATCCTGCTGATCGCGGCGCTGTTCGTGCTGAACAGCATTGTTGCGGCGGGCGTGCTTTCGCCCCGCAAGTACCGTGTCGTGCAGGGAGAACCCGCTGAGGAAACGATTACGGCGTCTCATGCGGTGGAGGACACCGCGGCGACGGAGGCGCTGCGGCGCATCGCGAGAAGCAGCGTCTCTCCGGTATATACGCTCGACAGGAAGCTTGCCGAGTCGCTCATCCGGCAAAGCGCGGACTTTTTTGACGCCGTGCTGGTCATGAGGAGCGATGCGCAGACTGCGCGGGAAGAGAGCGCTGCGGAGAACGACATAGGGGATGAGGACGCTCGTACTTGGCGCGAAGTCGTTGACAGCGCGGCCATGGCATCCATGCTGCTGCGGCTGCCCATCCGTGTCACGGACCCGGCGCTCGGCTATGCGCTGCTCGAAGCCTCGGCAGAGACGATCGATACGCTGCGGGAAACGGTCGAATCAGGCCTTGCCGAAGCGCTGCGCACGGGGATCACCGAGGAAACGCTGGAAGCGACGCGTACAAGCCTTTCGCGGACGCTGCAGATCACGACGCTGCCGACCAATCTGAAATCCGTGGGCGAGATCGTTTACGACGTCTGCCTGCAGCCGACCTATATTCCGGATGCGGAAGCAACGGAGCGCGCGCGGGAGCAGGCGGCGAACGCCGTTGCGTCCGTTCGTATCGCACGCGGCACGGAGATCGTGAAAAAGGGCGAGACCGTGACCGAAGCGCACATGGAGATCCTGACGGCGCTCGGTGCGGTCAGAGGCGTTGACGACAACCCGCTGTTTCTCGTCGGCGTGATCGGATTGCTGTTGGCGGCGTATGCCGTTTTCCTTGCGATGCTTCGTCTGTTCGATAAAGCGACGTTCACTTCTTTCAAGCGGATGCTCATGCTTGCGCTCATGCTCGGATTGGCAGTGCTGCTGGAGTGGGTCTGTTATCTCATGGATCCGCGCGTTTCTCCCGCCATGCTTCCCGTGCTGCTCTGCACGGTCCTGATCGGAAAAGAAGCGGCGCTGTGCGTCAATTTTCTTGCGGCGGTGGTGTTCGGCTTCCTTGCCGGCGGCAGCGGCACATCCATGCTGCAGGCCGACGCGCTGACCGCGGTGCTTGCGCAGCTGCTCAGCGGGCAGGCCGCGATCGCGCTTGCCTCGCGCAACGACAGAAGAAGCTCGATCGTGGCTGCCGGCGCGCTGGGCGGAGCGGTCGCGGCGGCAGTGGCACTTGCGGCGGCTGCCATGCGCGGCCTGCATTGGACGGATGCGCTGACAAGCGGCGGCATTGCGGCAGCGGCGCCGCTTGTGCTGTCGCTGCTGTGTGTCGGGATGCTCTCCCTATGGGAGAATCTGTTTGACGTCGCGACGCCTGCACGGCTGCATGAGCTGCAAAGCGGGAACCATCCGCTGCTCAAACGGCTCATGACGAACACGCCCGGTACTTATCAGCACGCGATGTTTACGGCTGCACTTGCGGAGGCCGCTGCGGAGCAGATCGGTGCGTCCGCACTCCTTGCACGGGCGGGCGGCATGTATCACGATGTGGGGAAACTCAAAAAACCGCAGTATTTCAAAGAAAACCAGACAAACCGAAATATCCACGACACGCTTTCACCGGAGAAGAGCGCAGCGGCGATCATCGCGCATCAGCGAGACGCGGAACAGCTCTTGCAGCGCTACCGTGTGCCGTCCGCCGTCCGGGCGATTGCACGGGAGCATCACGGCACGACGCTCGTGGCATATTTCTACCACAACGCGAAAAAGCTCTACGGCGACGCAAACGTGAAGGAGAGCGATTACCGGTATCCCGGACCGAAACCTTCCACGCGGGAGAGCGCCATCGTCATGCTTGCAGACAGCTGTGAGGCGGCGGTGCGTTCGCTTGCAGACCCATCGCCGCAGGAGGTTGCGGAGATGGTGCATAAGGTGTTTCGCGGCAAGCTTGAGGACGGGCAGTTCGCACAATGTCCGATCACATTACAGGAACTGGATCGCGTGGAACGGAGCTTCCTTGTGACATTCAGCGGTTTGATGCACGAGCGGATCCGATACCCGGAAGACGCGGACGGATCAGAAACGGAGGAGTAGACGATATGGTCGAGATCACGGGATATGGCGCGGCGGCAACAGAAGAAGAGACGGAACTCATTCGTTCCGCCGTTCAGAATACGCTGCGCAGTGAAGGACGCGGCGGCGATGTGACGGTGCTTTTGACCACGGAGGAGGAGATCCGTTCTCTGAATGCGCGCTTTCGAAGCATTGACCGCGTGACGGACGTGCTGACGTTTCCCGCGTGGGAGGGCGAGGCGCTGATTGCACCGCCGGACGGGTATCTCGGTGACATTGCGATCTGTATGAAACGCGCGGCCGAGCAGGCGGAAGAATACGGACATCCGCTTGCGCGGGAACTTGCGTTTCTTGCTGTACACGGTGGGCTGCATCTCTTGGGATACGACCACATGCAGGAGGACGAAGAGCGTATCATGCGGCAAAAACAGACGGAAATTTTGAAAGAAATGGGGTTAGCGGTATGAAACCTGTCGATCAGAAAGAATTGGATCGCATGCTGGACATGGCCTATGAGGCGATGGAACACGCCTATGTTCCGTATTCGGGCTTTCAGGTGGGCGCATGCCTTCGCGCGGCGAGCGGGAAGTACTATCTCGGCTGCAACATTGAAAACGCGGCCTATACGCCGACAAACTGCGCAGAGCGTACCGCCATGTTCAAGGCGGTGTACGAGGGTGAACGCGACTTTGATGCGATCGCGGTCGTATGTTCCGGGAAGAATCCGGCCTATCCATGCGGCGTGTGCCGGCAGGTGCTCGCGGAGTTCTGCGATCCCGCAATGCCCGTGTTCTGCGGAAATGCGGACAGAAAAACGGAGATGTATACACTGAACGAATTGCTCCCGTGTTCATTCGGACCAAAGGATCTCGGCAAATGAGCGCATATCGTTCCGGCTTTGTTTCGATCATCGGCTGTCCCAACGTGGGCAAGTCCACGCTCTTGAACCGTATGGTTGGGCAGAAGATCGCAATTGTATCTTCGCGCGCGCAGACGACGCGAAACCAGATCATGGGCGTGGTATCCCGGCCTGGGTATCAGATCGTGTTTCTCGATACGCCCGGCGTGACGCACCCGAAGAACCGCCTCGGAGAATACATGCAAAAAGTAGCCTACGACGCGCTGTCCGAGGTGGAGGCCGTGCTGTTCGTTGCGGATGCAACACAGGGCGTGCGGCAGCGTGACGAGCAAATCATCGAGCGGCTCAAAAAAAGCAGGGCGCCGGTCATTGCGCTTATCAACAAGTCCGATGCGGCGTCCATGACGCAAATGCAGGCCGCACGGGAAAAGCTGGAGAAAGCGGGATGTTTTCAAAAGATCCTGTCCGCTTCCGCCGCGGAGGGAGACGGTATGGATGCGCTCGAAGAGACGCTTTCCGCCTATCTTGTCGAGGGGCCGCAGTATTTCCCGGACGATATGGTGACGGATCAGCCGGAGCGCGTGATCTGCGGCGAGATTGTGCGGGAAAAAGCGCTTCTGCTGCTTTCGGAGGAGATCCCGCACGGCATCGGCGTCGGCGTGGATAAAATGGAGATGCGCGAAGGCGGCGGGCTCATGGACGTCTATGCAACGATCTATTGCGAACGCGAATCTCATAAGGGCATTATCATCGGTCGTCACGGCTCTATGCTGAAAAAGATCGGCGAACAGGCACGGAAGGATATGGAATGGTTGCTGGGCTGCCGGGTGAATTTGCAGCTCTGGGTCAAGATCAAGGAGGACTGGCGCAACAAACCCGCCGTCCTGCATGAGCTCGGGTACGAGTAAGACGGAGAAGAAACAGTTTTTGCCATGCGCTGCGATTCATCTTGCAGAGCCGCTTTGCACATACTATTTCGGAGGAGGCGGGACAGGATGAAGCAGATCAATAGCGAACGCTTCGCATGGCAGCAATTTGAGAAAACGGGGGAGATCGGCGCATACCTTGTCTATCGCGCGATCCGCGCGGAGCGGGAGGACGAGCGCCGGGAGCAATAAAAATGCCGGTGATCTGCACAAGCGGGATCGTAACCCGCTATGTGAATTATCGAGAGAATGACAGGATCCTCAGCATCTTTACGATCGATCGCGGAAGGATCGACGCCAAAGCGCGCGGATGCAGACGGCCGGCAAGTCCCTTGCTGCCTGCGGCGCAGCCGTTTGTGTACGGCGAGTTTGAACTATTCGCATCCAAAGACAAGTATACCGTCAATCAGGCGAGCGTCACGGAAAGCTTTTTTCCCATCCGCGAGGACATTGAACGTTATGCGATTGGGAGCGCCGTGCTTCAGTTGACGCAGGAAGCGGCGCAGGAGGGGCTTCCGAATGAAACGCTGTTCTCCCTTGTGTACCATACGCTGTCCTTCCTTGCTTACGGGGAAAGCGACCCGCGGGATCTGTTTCTCTGCTTTCTTGCGCGATTTCTGAATGCGGTCGGGTATCGCCCCGCAATCACCGCCTGCGCACAGTGCGGCCGGGATGTCCGCGTCGATGCGCATGTGTATTATGCGGCGCGATCAGGCGGTACGGTGTGCGCGGCCTGTAGGAACGGCGCGCGCGAGGTATCCAAAACGGCGCTCGAGGCGATGCGGCGTATGCTGCTGCTTTCCGACAGCGAGATGCAGCGCGTCCGCCTGACGGCGCCGCTGCGCAAAGAGATCGAGGCTATGCTTCTGGAACAGACCGCGCATTCGCTTGAATACGGGAGCACGGCGCTCGCGTTCTATCGGGATCTAGCCAACTGAACAGCAATAAGACGGCCGGAAGGGAGAGTACTCTCTTCCGGCCTGTGTCTGCGCAGCAAAACTCTAATGCCCGAGACTGACGAAAAACTTCGTTTCTTGCTCGGTTTTGGCTTGCTATGCGGAGGCCAAAGCGGTATAATAAATTGTTACTATTGCTACTGGGAGGAAAAAGAATTGGCACACAAGTATGTCTATCTGTTCAGCGAAGGCAACGCGTCAATGCGCGCACTGCTCGGCGGCAAGGGCGCAAACCTCGCGGAAATGACCAAGATCGGGCTGCCGGTTCCGCAGGGCTTTACGATCTCGACCGAAGCCTGCACCAAGTATTATGAGGACGGCCGCAAGATCAGCGATGAGATCAAGGCGGAGATCCTCGAGTATATCGTGAAGATGGAAGAGATCACCGGTAAAAAGTTCGGCGATCTTGAGAATCCCCTGCTCGTTTCCGTTCGTTCCGGCGCTCGCGCTTCGATGCCCGGCATGATGGATACCATTCTGAATCTCGGTCTCAACGAGAAGGTCGTCGAGGTCATGGCGAAGAAATCCGGCAATGCGCGCTGGGCATGGGACTGCTACAGAAGGTTTATCCAGATGTTCTCCGACGTTGTTATGGAGGTCGGTAAGAAGTACTTTGAAAAGCTCATCGACGAGATGAAGGAAAAGAAGGGCGTCGAGCTGGACGTCGAACTGACCGCGGACGATCTGCACGAGCTTGCAGACCAGTTCAAGGCGGAATATAAGAAGCAGCTCGGCACGGACTTCCCGAACGATCCGAAAGAGCAGCTCTTCGCCGCGATCGAGGCCGTGTTCCGCTCCTGGGACAACCCCCGCGCGAATATCTACCGCATGGATCACGACATTCCCTATTCCTGGGGCACCGCGGTCAACGTGCAGATGATGGCCTTCGGCAATCTTGGCGACACCTCCGGTACGGGCGTTGCCTTCACCCGCAACCCCGCGACCGGCGAGAAGGGGCTCTTTGGCGAGTTCCTCATGAACGCGCAGGGCGAGGACGTCGTCGCCGGCGTTCGCACGCCCATGCCCATCGCGCAGATGCAGGAGGTCCTGCCCGAGGTTTACGAGCAGTTCCTCGGCGTTTGCAAGACGCTCGAGAACCACTATCGCGACATGCAGGATATGGAGTTCACGATCGAGGATAAAAAGCTCTACATGCTCCAGACCCGCAACGGTAAGCGTACCGCTGCCGCGGCCATTAAGATCGCCTGCGACCTCATCGACGAGGGCATGATCTCCGAGCAGGAAGCGCTCATGCAGATCGACGCCAAGAGCCTCGACATGCTGCTCCATCCCCAGTTCGACGCTGCTGCACTCAAGAAGGCGAAGCCGATCGGCAAGGGCATTGCGGCGTCTCCGGGCGCGGCGGCCGGCAAGATCGTCTTCACCGCGGAGGATGCGGCAGTACGCGGCAAGAACGGCGAAAAGGTCATTCTCGTGCGTCTGGAGACCTCCCCGGAGGACATCGAGGGCATGAAGTATTCCCAGGGCATCCTGACCGTCCGTGGCGGACAAACCTCGCACGCGGCAGTCGTTGCACGCGGCATGGGCACCTGCTGTGTTTCCGGCTGCGGCGACATTAAGATGGACGAGGAGAACAAGTGCTTTGCACTCGCAGGAAAGGCATTCCACGAGGGCGACGAGCTGTCTCTCGACGGTTCCACGGGCTATATTTATGACTGTCTGATCCCGACCGTCCCGGCAGATCCGAACAGCGGATACTTCGGCCGCATCATGGAGCTGTCCGACAAATATAAGAAGATGCGCGTTCGCGCCAACGCGGATACGCCGTCCGACGCTCGCCAGGCGGCAGCCTTCGGCGCACAGGGCATCGGCCTGTGCCGCACGGAGCATATGTTCTTCGACCCTGATCGTATCGGTGCATTCCGCGAGATGATCTGCGCAGAGACGCTTGAAGAGCGTGAAGCCGCGCTTGCAAAGATCGAGCCCATGCAGCAGGCCGACTTTGAGGGCCTGTTCGAAGCGCTCGACGGTCATCCCGTTACGATCCGCTTCCTGGATCCGCCGCTCCATGAGTTCGTTCCGACAGACGAGGCCGACATCGCTACGCTCGCAAAGGCGCAGGGCAAGACGGTTGCATACATTAAGCAGGTCATTGCAGGCCTTCACGAGTTCAACCCGATGATGGGTCACCGCGGCTGCCGCTTGGCCGTCACCTATCCGGAAATCGCGAAAATGCAGACCCGCGCGATCATCAAAGCGGCGCTTGCCGTCAAGGCGCGTCATGCCGATTGGGAGCTTGTACCGGAGATCATGATCCCGCTCGTGGGCGAAACGAAGGAAATGAAATTCGTCAAGGACGTCGTTGTCAAGACTGCGGACGAGCTGATCAAGGCGGCAGGCAGCGACCTGAAGTATGAGGTCGGCACGATGATCGAGATCCCGCGCGCGGCGCTGACTGCGGACGAGATCGCAACGGAAGCGGAGTTCTTCTGCTTCGGAACGAACGATCTGACCCAGATGACCTTCGGCTTCAGCCGCGACGATGCAGGCAAATTCCTGCCGTCCTATTATGAGAACAAGATCTACGAGTTCGACCCCTTCGCCCGTCTCGATACGGTCGGCGTAGGCAAGCTCATGGAAACGGCCGTGAAGCTCGGCAGAAGCGTTCGCCCGAGCCTCCACTGCGGCATCTGCGGCGAACACGGCGGCGACCCGTCGTCCATCGAGTTCTGCCACAGGATCGGTTTGGACTACGTTTCCTGCTCGCCGTTCCGCGTGCCGATCGCACGTCTTGCCGCCGCACAGGCTGCCATCCGCGAACAGCGCCAATAAAAAGCCCACGCAAACAGCGTAGGCAAAACAACTGATATAAATACGGTCACACAGTCCCTTTGGATTGTGTGACCGTTATTTTTTTGCCCATTTTCAGCTGAACACACAGCAAATCAAGCCGCTGGTTTCACTATGAATCAGCGGCTTTTTTCGTTCCCAAATATTTTTTTGAAATTTTTTCGTTTAGAGGGTCTATAAATGAGCCTTCTCGCTGGCTACCTATTGAGGGACAAAACAAGTTTCCTCGTGATCCTTGAAAACAGAATACACATTCAACGGGTACATTCCTGATCGGGGGCGTAAGCCCCAGCCGGATGAAGGTGCGCCACGAACTTCCTGCCCATAAGGGTTATCACGGAAAGCAAGGTTGGTAGCGATTCCGAACCATTCTGAAATATCCGCTTGCTACGGATAAGGCGATAAAACGATTCAGGGACAATGATACTTCCCTATGGGGCTGGCGGAGTACTCGGCAGAGGTGAGATTCCTATGAGTTCGGTCAGCAGCTGAACGCCTGTTGATTTCCTTTTACGCATTTGGGGGATGAGATCGAGTTAAATGCGACCACCAAAGCACAGGACTCCGCTTCCTGTGTTTTGGTGGATCAAGCGATCCAAATCTAATAAGAAGGAGGAAAAGCGAAATGCCAAACTGTAAAACCATAGCGATATGCAACCAAAAAGGCGGCGTGGGGAAAACCACCACGGCAGTAAACCTCGGCATTGGATTGGCTATGCAGGGCAAAAAGGTACTTCTCGTGGATGCTGACCCGCAGGGCGACCTTACTACCTGCCTCGGTTGGCAGGACACGGACAGCTTGCCGCAGACCCTTTCCAATAAGCTATCAGCGGTAATGCGGGAAGAACAGCAAGACCCGTTCCCCGGCATTCTCAGCCACGAAGAAAAGGTTGACCTTGTTCCGTCAAACCTTGACCTTTCAGCGTTGGAGATGAGCCTTGTGACTGCAATGAGCAGAGAGAGCGTGATGAAAAACTATCTCAGCCAAGTGAAGGACAGATACGACTATGTACTGATAGATTGTATGCCTTCGCTCGGTATGGTAACTCTGAATGCTTTGGCGGCGGCAGATAGTGTGATCATTCCCGTGCAGGCGCAATATCTTCCAGCAAAGGGAATGACCCAACTGATGCAGACCATTGGAAAGGTCAGGCAGTACATCAATCTCAAATACCGTACGATGGGCATCAATCCGAAATCTGTTGCCGCCATGCTGGAAAACACCGTGTACTCCGAGATTTGGCGGAAGGGCTATAATGCGTATATCGGCAAAAACGCCACCGGAGAGAGCGACTTCGTGACTGTGCGGCGGGATGAGCGAACCATACGCCATCCCTGCGGGCACGGAGTATCAGCTGCTTTATCAGAACTCCGACAGCAATGCGTTCCTTCTGAAAGAGTACCCGCTGGACAGAGCGCAGCTGGACTGGACGACCTTCGGACGGTAACTGAAAACGGAATATGTCCGCAGCGGGGTATCCGCTGCACGAGCAGACGTCGTCAGGCGCAGGAGAGAAGAAACGCGGCGCACATGACGGCGATACGCCTCCGGCAAGGATTCTGCACCCAAGCAGTCGGTCTGACCGACTGCTTTATTTATGCCGCGGAATCCGGCGCGGCGGCGTATCGGTTCCGCGGCTTGCCGCATACTTCCGTAGCCGGATGCAAATACTGACAGGGATGGAAAAGAAAGAAAGAAAACTGCATGGATTCTTTCGCTTTGACCGGCCGTATGACAGCTTCGAACTGCTCGAAACGGAATCGGGTACGCCCGGCATGTCCGGAAGGCCAAGACGATCCGGGACATACACGGCGCCGGAGCCGCCGCAACGGTTCGTCAGCAGCAGTATCAGGGAAAACGAGAAACGTTTGCGGGAAGAGTGCCGCAGCGAGATCAATCCGGACGTTATTTACCGAAAGTTTCGGATCGGCGGCTCGATCGAGGCGATGATCGTGTTTATGGATGGCCTTGCCGACGCGGATATGATCAACGATTTTGTGCTGAAACAGGGCATGAACGCAAGCCTCACGGCGCCGACTGGAGACGGTCTTGCCGAGCTGGTGATCGAGCGCGTCATTGCCGTGCAGGACGCGGCGCCGGAACGGGATTTCGACGAAGCAAAGCGCGCCATATTGGAAGGCCGCTCCGCCGTGTTCCTCGAAGGGGACGATCGCGCCATCCTCATGGATACGCGCGGGTTTCCGTCGCGCAGCGTCGGCGAACCGAAGAATGAAACGGTCGTACTGGGTTCGCATGAGGCATTCACGGAGAGTATCCGCACGAACATCTCACTGATCCGGCGGATCGTGCGCACGGACGATCTCGTGTGCGAATTTCGGGAAGCGGGCGGGAAGAACAATGTCCGTCTCGCGATCCTGTATCGCGACGGCATTGCAAATCGTTCACTTGTCAACGAGGTCAAGCGCAGACTCGCCGGGATCGATACGCTGATGGTGCTTTCCACGGGCATGATCGATCAGTTGGCCGAGGAACACGGCCTTTCGCCTGTGCCGCAAACGCTTGCAACGGAACGGCCTGACCGCGCGGCGGCAGCACTGATGCAGGGACAGGTTACGGTGCTGTTTGACGGGAGCCCCATCGCATCCATCATGCCCGTTACGCTGTTCGCGCTCATGTCGTCGCCGGAGGACGTGTATCTGCGCCGCGCGCCTGCAACGCTGATGCGGGTCGCACGGTATTTCGGCGCGCTTCTGTCCATTTTGCTGCCGCCGGCCTTTGCGGCGATCGCCCTGCACCATCAGGGGATGATGAGCAGCGAGATCCTCGCGACCGTCATTGCGTCGCGGCAAATGGTGCATTTCCCGCTGGCGCTCGAATTGATCTTCATGCAGATCCTGTTTCAGCTCATCCGTCAGGCTGGGCTCAGCGTGCCGGGAGCGCTCGGCCAGAGCGTCGGGATCATCGGCGGGCTCATCATGGGACAGGCGGCGGTGGCGGCCAATATCGTGAGCACGGTGGTGCTGATCGTGGTCGCGCTGTCGGGTCTGGGCAATTTTGCCATACCGGACTACCGGCTGCAAATGTCGGTCTTTTATTTCCGGCTGCTGCTGACGCTTGCCGCATGGGCCGCAGGATTGCTCGGGCTTGTGACTATGATCCTGTGCGTTCTCGGCTGGCTCGTATCCCTGAAATCCTACGGCGTACCGTTTCTTGCGCCCGCTGCGCCGAAAACGAATGCGCCGGGGCCGACGGTGCTGCGTGGCACGCTCAAACAGCACCGCAGAGCCGACGACTGCTTGAATACGATCGGAAGGGAACGGGCATGAATCTTCGAGAGGGACGCATCGGAAATCAGGAGGGCGTTGCGCTTGCGGCCATTGCGGCGACGATGAACGCCGTGTTCTCATGTGAAGGCGTCTGGCTGTTTCGCACGGGCAATCGCACTTATGCGAGCGCGCCTGCCGCCGCCGCGATCTCGCTCGTACTGTTTTTGCTGGCCGCGAAGGCGATGGAACGACGCGGAGCGCAAAACCTTGACGCGCTTCTGCGGGATTCGCTCGGCGCTGCGGGCGGCGCGGCAGCGGGGCTGCTCGTCGCGGCCACGCTCGTGCTTTCCGCGGCTATGCCGCTTGTTCGGATGCTTTCGATCCTGCACAGGTTTGTCTTTCTTGAAGCGGGCGTGGAGCTGATCGCCGTATATTTTCTCGCGGCGCTGACGCTTCTTGCAATGCTTGGCTTTGAACCGCTTGCAAGGCTTGCAAAGCTTTGCTTTTTGCCTGTGATGCTGTCTTTTGCGGTACTGCTCGTCATGGCGATTCCGGAGTATGAAACATACCGGCTGTATCCGATCCTTGCGGGCGGGACGGAAGCGTTTGTCCGCGAGACCGTATTCGGCGTTTTGAGCTATTTTCCCCCGCTGCTGATCCTGCTTGTGTGCGGCAAGGGCGTGCATGGCGCATCGAACGCCGCGCGGCTCGGGACGATCGCCGCAGGCATTGCCGCTGCGCTCTCCGCGCTTGTAGAGTTTTGTATTGCCATGCTGTTTTCGTTTGAGCATCTTCGAGAGGTCTATGGGCCGGTGTTTCGCATGGCGATGTCGGTCGGATCCGCGTCGGGCATGCGAATGGATCGGGTGCTCCTCTTTTTCTGGGTCGCCGGGATCCTGATCGGCGCAGCGGCTTTGTTTTATGCGGCGGGCCTGCAGTTTTGCAGAAGCGCACGGATGCGCGACGTGCGCCCGGCGGCGATGGCTGCGGCGGGGATCGGAACCACCGCGGCGCTGTTCGGGCATTATGGTGCAGCATGGATCGAACGCGCAGTGACAGCGGTGCTGCAATATCAATGGATTGTTTGCGCCGCACCGCTCCTGCTTGCAAGTCTGATCGCATTTTCCAGAAAGGAGCGGAAGCTGTGCGAAAACGCTGTCTGAGCCTGCTGTTCCTTCTCCTGCTGATGCTTCCCGCAGCGGGATGTCTGAAAAAGGATGGGCTCGATCACTATGCCTACGTCGTGGCGCTCGGCTTCGATCCGGGCGAACATCTGCCCTATCGCTACACGTTCTTGCTGCAGCAGCTCGATTACGGCTCGAGCGAACAAAAATTGTCCGGACTCAATACGGTCTCTGCCGAGGGCAGCAATCTGTTCGAAGCGATCAATACGCTGGCGGCAAGCATGCCGCTGCGGCTCAGCTTTGTCCGAACGGTGCTGCTCGTGTTTGAAAGATCGCTGCTGACGGACGGGAGGTTCCTTGCGGAGTTTATGCAAAGCTCGTTTCCGACGCTCGGCTTGCGGTTCGGCGCGAGCGTTCTTGTTTCGCTCTGCCCCGCAGATATGGCGCTCGAGGGCATGGAAACGGATCTTGATCCCGGGGCGGTGAAGCTCCAGGAGAACATCGAGGTCTATTCGCGCGATACGGCCTTGATCCCTGCTGCAGACCTTGCGCTCGTACAGGAGGCGATGCTCAGCAGCGTTGTGGACTTTGCCGCGCCGCTGTGCGGGACAGCGTCGGACGCGCCCGGACAAATGCAGGACAGCGTCGGCGGGGAGGGGTATGCATACCTCGCGGGGAATCTGCTTGCGGAAACGGACATGAAGACGGAGGTCATAGGCGCAGCTTTGTTCTCAAACTGCGTGCTCGTCGGCGTTCTGAACGGACAAAACACACAGCTTCTGCAAATGGCGATCGGAAATTTTTACCGCGCCCGTATCCGGCTCGGCAACATTGACGGCACGGAGATCGACGTCTATCTGAAACGCCGCAAGCCCGTAAAAATCGAACTGGAGCCCGGCGACCCGCCGTGCGTGCGCATCCGACTGGAATTGACGGCGTATATCGAGCAGCCGGATCACCTCAAGCGCGTCACCACGGAACAGGCGGAGCAATGGATCGCAGAACAGTTGACACAGCGGTATGACAGGCTGTACCAAACCTGCCGGGAACTTCGTTCGGATGTATTCGGCGTCGGCAAACAGGCGGCAAGGTGGCTTTCAGACGCAGAGGAGTATGAGACCTACGACTTTCGGGGGCTGTATGCCGCCGCGGAGGCCGTGTTTGACGTGCGGGTGCTGTTGACGAACGCGCCGGACCGTTCTGTTCTGGAGTAGGGGACGCCGATGCCGTACTTTTTTTCGGTTCTGCTGAGCATTTCGCTCTATTGCATTGCGTATGCCGTGCATAGCTTTCGGCACAGATACGCCGCGCAGGGCGTGTGCGCCGTGACACTTGCGCTGCTTCCACTCGGATGCGGCGTTTTGCTGCTGCTGTTTTCCTGATTTGGGAACGTTTGTCACATTGTTTCACATTTGATCGTAAGATACAACTGGAAAGCCTGCCTGTCAAATGTTACAATATAAATTTGAGAAGCGTATGATTTGCGCCTGCGGCCGGGGACTTTGGTTCACGACGCAGAGCGGGATGCGCAGCGACAAATCGGAGAAAGGGTATGTTCGGATATATCCGCCCGCTGGAATGCGAACTGAAGGTGCGCGATCTTGCGCTGTATCGCGCCTATTACTGCGGCCTGTGCAAGACCATCGGCCGGCGGTACGGGCAGGGCGCGCGCGCCGTGCTGAACTACGATTGTACATTTCTTGCGATCCTGCTGTCCGCGTTCTCCAAGGCGCCGCAATGTGAGATCGGCGGCTGCTTTGCAAAGCCGTACCGCGCAAAACGGCCGATTGCGCCCCCGCAGGCTGCACTGGACTATGCAGCCGACGCGAATGTGCTGCTTGCGTATCACCAGCAGGCCGACGATTGGAACGACGAACGGAAGGCGACTGCGCTTGCGAGCAAGCTTCTGCTCGAGCCGGCCATGCGAACAGCAAAGAAGGAACGTCCGGAACTTGCGGAGACGATCGTGCGGCAGATCGGGCGGCTTTCTGAGGTCGAACGCGAAAAAACGGCCTGCACGGATGTTCCGGCCGATGCCTTCGGCACGCTGATGCGCGGCATCGTTCACCAGGCGCCGGAGGTGCCGCAGCAAGAACGCGCGCCGCTCGAATGGATGTTCTATAACCTGGGACGTTGGATCTATCTCATCGACGCTTGGGAGGATCAGGCGAAGGACGAAAAGCGCGGCGGCTTTAATCCGTTTCTGCTCGCAGGCATGAGCCGGGAGGAGGCAGCGTTTCTCCTGCACGTTTCGCTCACGGAAGCGGAAAAGGGGTACGACCTGCTTTCGATCGTCAGCCACAAAGATTTGCTTGACAATATTATGCGCCTTGGGTGCAGGCACAGAACGCGCGAAGCCATGAAGGAGAAACAGCATGAATCCGTATAAGGTGTTGGGTGTCAGCGAAACGGCGACGCCGGAGGAGATCCGGGCCGCCTATCTTTCGCTCGTTAAGAAATACCATCCCGACAAATACACCGACAATCCGCTGAAGGAGCTTGCGGGCGAGAAGCTCAAGGAGATCAATCAGGCCTACGAAATGCTGACAAAAAAGCAGAGCACGGGTTCCGCAAGAAGCTACGGCGGGAGTTCCGGCAGCGGATACGGCGGATCTTCCTCGCGGCAGTACGGCGCATACAGCGGCCCCAACGCGACGGCATATGTGCGCGCGCGAAGCTTTATCAATCAAAACAATCTCGGCGGTGCACGCGCTGTGCTCGACAGTATCGAAACGCACAACGCCGAATGGCATTATCTCTACGGCATCATCTATCTGCGGCAGGGATGGTACGAAAAGGCCAAAGAATGCATTGCAAAGGCATACCATCTTGAACCGGACAACCCGGAGTATAGAAATGCATATCAATCCCTGCAAAACGCGGGCAATCCGTACAGCCGGAGCGCAACGTTCAATACGGAGAACGACGCCTGCTGCGACAGCTGTTCCACGATGCTGCTGTGCAACTGCTGTACGCGTGCGTTCTGCTGCTTTTAATCTTTTTCCGCTTTTCGAATAGCATTGCAAAAAGCACGGCAAGATACTCCCTATGAGGGGAGTAAAGCGTAAGGATTTCCAGACGGAAGAAATGAAGACCCAGAGGCGCAAGCGCCGCTGCCGCATCCTGATCGCAGGACTTTTGCTCGTTGCGGCGGGGATTGCGTTTGCCGCCGTATCCATTTTCCGGATGGATGCGTGGGATAAGCTCGACGTTTCCAAGATCACGGACGTCGACCAGTCTGTACTACTGTATGATGCGGATAATGCGGAGATTCTGACGCTGCATGCGCTGGAGGATCGCATCTGGGTGCCGATCTCCGACATTCCGCAGCATGTGCGCTATGCGTTCGTTTCTGCGGAGGACGCGCGGTTTTATGAGCATAAGGGCGTCGATCTTGTGCGTATCGCGGGCGCGGCGTGGGAGGACATCAAGGCGGGAAGCTATGTACAGGGCGCATCCACCATCAGCCAGCAGCTCATCAAGCTCAGCCACCTGACGAGCAAGAAGGAGATGAGCCGCAAGCTTGAAGAAGCAATCCTGGCCTATCAGCTCGAGACCCGGTACAGCAAGGACGAGATCCTGGAGATGTATCTGAATTTTGTCTATTTCGGCGGCGGCTACTACGGGATCGAAGCGGCGGCGCGCGGGTACTTCGGCGTACACGCCAGCGACCTGACCGTATCGCAGGCTGCCATGCTTGCCGGAATTCTGAAATCGCCGTCCCGCTTTGCGCCGCACCTGCGGCTCGAAGCCAGCATGGGCCGACGCAACGTTATCCTCGGCCTGATGCGCGACTACGGCTATCTTTCCGAGCAGTCTTATAAGAAAGCGGTCGCGGAGGAAGCGGTGATCGTGCATCGAGACGGGGAAAAGCCCCGCGGGTATTATGTAGATCTGGCGCTCAGCAATGCCTGCGAAACGCTCGACATCAGTATGGACGAACTTTTGCGCAGCGGATACCGCATCTACACGGCCATGGACCGCGAGCTGCAGACGGCTTGCGAGGAGATATTCGAGGACGACAGCTATTTCCCAAACGGCGTAAAGGACGGCTTGGAAGGCGCGCTTGTCGTGGTCAATGTAAAGACCGGGGGCGTGGCTGCGCTGCTCGGCGGCAGGGAGAGCGAAACGGCGCTTGCGTATAACCGCGCCGTGCGCATCCGTCGGCAGCCGGGCTCCGTTATCAAGCCGATCATGGTATATGCGCCTGCACTGGAAGCGGGATATACGGCCGCGACGATGCTGCTGGACGAACAGGTGGATTTCGACGGCTATCAGCCGAGCAACGCGGGCGATCGGTTCTATGGATGGGTCACGATGCGTGAGGCTGTGACGCGGTCGCTGAACGTACCGGCGGTTTCGGTCATGGCGGAGGTGGGCGTGCCGCAGAGCAAGCGGTTCGCCAGCCGGCTTGGCATTGAGTTCGATCAGCGGGATCAAAGCCTTGCGCTCGCGCTCGGAGGGTTCACATACGGCGTGTCGCCCTATCAGATCGCGGGCGCGTATGCCGCCTTTGCGGCGGGCGGGACCTATTCCACGCCTTCGCTGCTTCGGAAGATCACGGACGCGGACGGAAACGTCCTGTATGAATACCGCCCGGAACGGAAACGGGTCATGCGGGAGGCAAACGCATATGTTTTGACCAGTATGCTCGAGAGTGCCGTGGAAAACGGGACAGGAAGACGGCTTGGGACGCTGGGCATCCCGCTTGCGGGAAAAACGGGGACGACGGGCGACAGCAGCGGAAACCGCGATATTTGGATGGCCGCGTACAACCCGGACTATGCGGCTGCGGTCTGGATGGGTTATGACGACGCGACGAATGGAAGGATGCTGCCGAAGAACGCAACGGGCGGGACCTATCCCGCAAAAGTACTCTACCATGTATTCGAGACGCTGTATGAGGAGCGCGAGGCGCCGGAGTTCGTTATGCCGCCGGACGTGCGCGAGTGCCGTATCGACGGATATACGCTGGATGCGGAGCATGTGGCGGTACTCGCAAACGCACTGACGCCGGAAGCACGAACCTATTCCGAGGTGTTTGTTGCGGGAACGGAACCGGCGCAGACCACGGCGTATTGGAATATTCCGTCGCCGCCGACGGTATTCCGTGCGACGGTGTATGAAAAGAACGTCGTGCTGTACTTTGAAGCGCCGAACCGCTATTGTCTGTACCGGCTCTACCGCGAGAACCGGGATGGAAAGTCCGTTCTGCTCGGAGAGTTCTCCGGAGCGGAGGGAACGGTGCAGTATACGGATGAGGAAGCGCGAAGAGGACAGGAGTATCAATACTATGTGATTCCCGTGCATCCCGAAATGGAGATCGACGGACAGCGCATGACCGGCGTTGCTTCGCAAAAACGCACGGTGCGCATCCCGTAGAGAGAATGCGCCGGAAAAGGCCGGAAAAGGCAGAAAAACCGTGGGAATATTTGCGCGAATGCGCAGAATCATGTTGACAAAACTGCCCTGAATCAGTAAAATAATCGTTGGTCAACTTAAATCGGGGAGTATGACATGGAACTGCAGGTTGCAAGCGCATTGCGTCAGGTCGGCGAGAGTTTTCCGTTTGAACTGGCAGAGACGATCGGCGTACAGCAGTACGGCGGTCGTTCGCTTGTGTTTGCTGCGCCGCTTCACGTGGAAGGCAGATATGCGTTCGACGGCCGGGCGTTTACCGTCACCGGCGAAGCGGAGACCGTTCTCCGTGAAGTCTGCGCCCGTTGCGCGGAGCCGTTTGACGAGCCGTTTCGGTTTTCCTTTGAGGAACGGTTCGTGAAAGCGTCCGAGCTGGCGGAAGACGATGAGGATTGCTACCCGTTCGAGGGCGACCGGCTCTCGCTCGACACGGCTGTGATGGACAATCTCTATTTGGAGCTTCCGCTCATCAGCGTCTGTCGTGAGGATTGCAAGGGACTGTGCCCCGTGTGCGGGAAGAACCGCAACGTCACGCCCTGCTCCTGTGAGCAAGCAAGACCGGAGGGACCGTTCTCGGTGCTCTCTGAATGGAATCAGAAGGAATAGGATGAAGGAGGTGTAATCATGGCAGTACCCAAGAGAAAAACATCCAAGGCGAAGAGGGATTCTCGCAGAGCGAGCAACTTCAAGCTGGAGCAGCCCAACCTGACGGAATGCCCGCAGTGCCACGAGCTGAAAGCTTCGCATACCGTATGCAAGAAGTGCGGGTATTATGATGGCAAGCAGGTCATCGACATGGATGCAAAGGAAAGCAAGGCCAACTAACGCCGTGAAACACGCCGACCTTTGAATGTGTCAGACAAAGGGATTTCGTATATGCCGGGTTCGGCAGAACGAGATCCCTTTTGTTTGCAAAAACGACGGGAATCCGATATACTATTGCCCGAAGAGGAGAGTGGACATGAGAATAGCGATCGATTTGATGGGCGGCGACAATGCGCCGGCAGCGGTAGCCGAAGGATGCGCGCTTGCGCTGCAAAAGCTGTCTGAAGATACGGAACTCGTGATATTCGGCGAGGAAAGCGCCGCAAAAGCGCTGATCGAGGAATACGAGCTTGATATGTTTGACGTGCGCTTCGTCGCGACGACACAGCAGATCGGCTGCGATGAGTCCCCGACGCTTGCCATCCGGAAGAAGAAGGATTCCTCGCTCGTGCGCGCTGTCGAAAGCGTGGCGTCGGGCGAGACGGACTGCGTGATCTCCGCGGGAAGCACCGGCGCGCTGCTTGCGGGCGCGACATTTCTTGTTAAGCGGATCGACGGCGTGAAGCGCCCCGCGCTTGCTGTCGTTCTGCCGACAGTGACAGGCGGCCAGACGGTGCTGCTCGACAGCGGCGCGAACACCGACTGCAAGCCGCAGTATCTTCAGCAGTTTGCCCTCATGGGCGCGGCGTATGCGGAGAAGGTCCTGCACATTGAACGGCCGCGCGTGGGACTATTGAACAACGGCGCGGAAGCGGAGAAGGGCAATGAGCTTACCAAAGCGGCGTATGCGCTGCTCCGGAATACGCCCGTCAATTTCGTCGGGAACTGTGAGGCAAGGGATGCGCTGTCCGGCGAGTTTGACGTCATCGTGGCAGATGGGTTCGACGGTAACGTGCTGCTCAAGAGCATCGAGGGAACAGCAGCTATGATGATGCAGACGCTGAAAACAGGGCTGTATGCCTCCGCACGGACGAAGATCGGCGCGCTGCTCGCAAAGCCTGCATTTCGGGCGCTCAAGAAGAAATTGGACTATACAGAGGCCGGCGGTGCACCGCTGCTCGGCGTGCGCGGCGGCGTCATCAAAGCGCATGGCAGTTCGAATGCAAAGGCGTTCTGCTCGGCGATCCTGCAGGCGGAACGGCTCGTGAACGGAAATGTGCAGCCGATTATCGCGGAATCCGTGGCTGCTTTGCCCGCGGAGGATTGACAGAACGCGAAAGCTCATATACAATACTTGCGTTGCGATAAGCGACGACTTATTTGGAATGAGAGGTCATAGTATGAATTTTGAGAAAGTGCGCGACATCATTGTCCGCCAGCTGGATCTGGATCCCGCTTCCGTTACGATGGATAGCCGCCTGATCGAGGATCTCAAGGCTGATTCGCTGGATGTTGTCGAGCTCATCATGGATCTTGAACAGGAATTTGATGTGGAGATCCCCGATGAGGAGCTGCCGAACGTTCATACGGTCGGCGACATCGTGAAGTATCTCGAAAACCGTTGAAGCTGCTGCATCGCGAGGCAGCCCCGCATCGCTTGGTGCGGGTTTTTTCATAAAAAAGGAGACGCCATGGAATCTCAGGAAAACGGTCTGCCGCAGTTGGAATCCGTGATCGGCTATACCTTTCATGATCGCTCACTCCTTGTGACAGCGCTGACGCACACCTCATTCGTTAAGGGGGACGGCGCGCATACCGCGCACAACGAACGGATGGAGTTTTTGGGAGACGCCGTTCTGGAGCTTTGCGTGAGCGAGCATTTATATCTGAAGCACCCGGAGCTTGCGGAGGGAAGCCTGACGAAAATGCGGGCGCGGCTCGTGTGTGAATCGGCGCTGTTCTCCGCGGCCTGCACGCTCGGCGTGCCGGAAATGCTGCGCCTCGGCCACGGCGAGGAGCGGACCGGCGGCAGAAAGAAGCCGTCCGTTGTCTCCGACGCCATGGAGGCCGTGATCGGCGCGGTGTTTTTGGACGGTGGGATCGAAGCGGCCAAACGCGTGATCCTTGATCACGTGATCGATACGCTGGAGAGGGCGTCGGTCGATGCGCTCGACCGAGATTACAAGACACGCCTGCAGGAGCATGTGCAGCATAGCCACATGGGAAAACTCCAGTATGTGCTGACCGATTCCGCAGGACCGGAGCACCGAAAGGAGTTCACCATGACGGTGTATCTTGACGGCGCCGCGATCGGTAGCGGAAAGGGCGGCAACAAGCAGAACGCGGGTCAGGCTGCGGCAGCGGACGCACTGGAGCGGCTGACCGGCGCACATCCTACGGAACGGGAGTAAACGAAATTGCGACTTACGAAACTGGAGCTGTCCGGCTTCAAGTCTTTTGCAAGAAAAACAGAATTGGATTTCGGCCGCGGCATTACGGCGGTCATCGGCCCCAACGGCAGCGGTAAGAGCAACATTTCCGACGCGATCCGTTGGGTGCTTGGCGAACAGAGCGCGCGGGCTTTGCGCGGCTCCAAGATGGAGGACGTGATCTTCAGCGGAACGGAGCAGCGAAAATCGCAGGGCTACTGCGAGGTCACGCTCACGTTTGACAATGCGGACGGCAAGCTGCGCCTTCCGTTTGAGGAGATCGCGGTCACGCGCCGCCTGTACCGCAGCGGCGAAAGCGAGTATTGTCTAAATAAAAACCTCTGCCGCCTGCGCGATGTGCAGGAGCTGTTTCGTGATACGGGCATCGGCAAGGATGGGTATTCCATCATCTCACAGGGACGCGTGGACGAGATCCTGTCCAATAAGTCCAACGAACGACGCGCCGCGCTTGAAGAAGCCGCCGGCGTGATGCGTTACCGTGTGCGTAAGGAAGAGGCGGCGAGAAAGCTCGATCATACCGAGAAGAACCTTGAACGCATCGAGGACATTTTGGATGAGCTTGCCGCGCGGCTCGGACCGCTGGAAGAGCAGAGTGCGGAGGCGCGCGCATATCTGAAACTGCGGGATGAGCTGAAGGATCTCGAGGTCAATCAGTTCCTGTATCAATATGACAAGTCTCACGAACGGCTTGCGGCGATGCAGGCATCCATTGAACAGGCGGGGGAAGAAGCCGCCGCATCGAATCTGCGCGCGGAAACGATCCAGACGGAGTGCCATACGCTGGAACAGCGGGCGAGCGCTCTGGACGCCGCGCTGAATGAACAGCAAAGCCGGCTGCTTACCATGCTGTCCGGCGTAGAAGCCCATACGGGAGAGTGCAAGGTGCTGCTTGAACGCAAGGAGCACATCGAACGGGAGATCGAGCGTCTGCATACGGAGAGGGAGACGGCGGAGGCGAGAGAAAGAGAGCTTTGCGAAACGCTTACCGGCATGGAACGGAACGACGCGGGCAGAGCCGCCGCAGAGCAGCTGGAACGCGATATTGCCGCGGCGGACGCGGATCTTGCCGCACGGGACGCGGAGCTCGCAAAAGCGGAAGAGATGCTGGAAGCAATGAAAACGAGCATCATGGACGCTATGAACCGTCTTGCGGATGCACGCGGCGACCTGTCACGCTTTGAGACGATGGCGCAGGCGATCGGAACGCGCAGGCAAGCCATCGAAGCAGAGATCGAGACCGCAGGCGATGCGGCGGGCACGCTGGCCGAAGAGTACGAGGCGGCCCTTGCGGAACACGCGGAAAGGCAGGCGGCGGCGGACAGGACACGGGTCGCGATGGAAGAAGCGCAGAGGAACCGGGAATCACGCCGGGAGGCGCAGCAGAACGCGCAGCAAGCGTTGCACACGCTCGAACAGGAGACAGGGGCGGCGGAATCGCGGCTTCGCGTTCTGAACGAGATGGCGCGTTCGCATGAGGGTTACTATGCTTCCGTCAAAAGCATCCTGCGCGATGCGGCTCGGGATGCGAGGCTTGGCAGCGCGATCATCGGCGTCGTCGCGGAGCTGATCCGTGTGCCGAAGGAATATGAGACCGCGCTCACCATGGCGATGGGGTCTTCGCTTCAGAATATCGTAACGCCGACGGCGGAGGATGCAAAGTCGGTCATTGAATATCTGCGCAGCCACGATTACGGCCGCGCAACGCTCCTGCCCGTGGCGCTTCTGCGGGAACGTCCGCTGAACGCACAGGAACGTCGTTTCCTCGATGCGGACGGGTGTATCGGCGTGGCGAGCGAGTTGGTCAGTTATGATCCCGCAGTGCGTACGGTCGTGGAATACCTGCTTGGCCGCACGGTCGTCGTGCGCGATCTGCAAAGCGGTATTGCGCTCAAAAAGCGCTCGGGCGGCGCGTTCAGCATTGCCACGCTTGCCGGCGATCTCATCAGCACGGGCGGCTCCATGAGCGGCGGCAGCGTGAAGAAACAGGAGTTTTCTCTGCTTGGCAGAGAACGCGAGATCGCGGAGCTGACCGAATCGCTGAAAGCAAAGCGCGTTGAGCTCAAAGAATTGACGGAGCGGGAAGAGACGCTTCGAAAAGACATTCTCATGGCGGAGCTTCAAACGGACGCATTCCGGGAAGAACTCCACGCAGATGAGATCGAACTCGCCAAAAGCGCGGAAAAACTCGACATTATCCGCCGGGACATGGAAAGCGGCGATGAAAAACGCGCACGCCTGATCGAAGAACGGGATACCTTGGACGAGAACCTGAGGGATCTTGAAAAGGAGCGCGAAGCGGCGCTCGCCGTGCAGACGGAGCTCGAAAGCGGCAATGCGGCAACGCAGGACGATGTAAAAAGGGCGCAGCAGGCATTGCAGCAGCAGCGCGCGGCGCGGGAAACAGCCTCGCAGTCGCTCACTGCGCAGAAGGTGCGCCGCATGGCCCTGCAAAAAGAGCAGGACGCCGCAGAAAATGAAAAGCGCCGCCTGACAGCAGAGTGCGGCAGGCTTTCGGAGCACATAAAAGCAAGCGCGACGGCCGAGACGGCGCAGCGCGCAGAATTGGATTCCGTCGAACGCCGCCTTGCCGAAATGCAGCGGAGCATCGCAGGCGAACAGCAGCAGGCAGGCGAGGAAAAAAAGCGTCAGCAGGACATGGAGGACGAACGCGATACGCTGTCGGAAACGCTGCGCGAGCGGCGGGAACAGCGGGAGCGTCTGCTTGCCGCAGAACGCGAACAGAGTGAGCGCAAGCACAAGCTGGAGCTGCAGCGCGAGAAGGCGGAGACCGAGCTTGCCGCGATGCAGGATCGCATCTGGGAGGCGTATGAACTGACGTATGAAAACGCGCTGCCCTTCCGGCATGAGATCGCGGTCGCCGCGACCGCAAGCAGGATCGCATCGATCCGTGCGGAGCTTCGCGGCATGGGCGACGTGAATCTCAGCGCGATCGAGGATTTCAAGGCGGTGACGGAGCGGCACGACGCGCTTGCGGCACAGCGGGACGATCTGCGGAAGGCACAAACGGATCTCAGTCTGCTGATCGACGAGCTGACCGCGACGATGGAAAAGACGTTTTCCACGCAGTTTGCCGTGATACAGAAGAACTTCGGCGAGGTGTTCACGGAGCTGTTCGGCGGCGGTCATGCCGAATTGCGCCTTGCGGACCAGGACGACGTACTCGGCTGCGATATTGATATCATCGCACAGCCGCCCGGAAAAAAGCTGCAATTGCTTTCGCTTCTGTCCGGCGGAGAGCGCGCGCTCACGGCGATCGCACTGCTGTTTGCCATGCTTCGGCTCAAGCCGCCGGCGTTCTGCGTGCTGGATGAGATCGAGTCCTCGCTGGATGAGGCGAACGTCAGCCGGTTTGCAGGCTATCTCAAGGCGTATTCGGACGAAACGCAGTTCATCATCATTACGCACCGAAAGGGCAGCATGGAGGTCTGCGATGCGCTGTACGGCGTTTCCATGGAGGAAAAGGGCGTGAGCAAGGTCGTGTCCGCAAGATTTGGAGAGGCGGTGTCATAAATGGAAAAGAAGCAGAGCATTTTTGAAAAGCTGAAAGCGGGTCTGCAAAAGACCCGCGGCAATGTGTTCGCTGCGCTGTTCTCCTCGGAAGAGCGGGTGGACGAGGAGTTTTTTGAGGAGCTGGAGGAGGGGATGATCCTTGCCGATATGGGCATGGATACGACCGAAAAGCTTTTGGGAAAGCTCCGCACCGATGTAAAGGAACGAAAGATCGCGGATCGTTCCGAGGCAAAGGCCGCGCTTGCAGGGATCGTTGCGGATGAGATCCGGCCGACGCGGGCGTTTGTGCCGGACAACGGCGCCGCAGTGATCCTCATTGTCGGCGTGAACGGCGTGGGCAAGACAACGACGATCGGCAAGCTTGCACATGCATACCGTGAGGAGGGCAGAAAGCCCATGCTGGCCGCGGCGGATACCTTCCGCGCCGCTGCGGCGGAACAGCTCGGCGAATGGTCAAAGCGCGCGGATGTGCCGATGGTGCGGCACGGCGAGGGTGCAGACCCGGCTGCGGTCGTGTTCGACGCCATCGCTTCGTATAAGGCGAAAAAATGCGATCTTTTGATCGTCGATACGGCGGGGCGGCTGCACAACAAGGCGAATCTCATGCAAGAGCTTTCCAAGATGCAGCGTGTGATCGCGCGCGAATTGCCGGATACGCCCTGTGAGGTGCTGCTCGTGCTTGATGCGACAACGGGGCAGAACGCGCTGTCGCAGGCAAAGGCTTTCATGGACGCCGTTCCGCTTTCCGGCGTGGTGCTCACAAAGCTCGATGGCACGGCAAAGGGCGGCGTTGTCGTCGCGATCGCATCCGCGCTCGGCCTGCCTGTGCGCTTTGTCGGCGTCGGCGAGCAGATGGACGACTTGCAGCGCTTTGACGCGGACGCGTTCGCAAAAGCGCTGTTTTGAGGAAAAGGATGCTTTATGCATTTGCGCCGTCGCGGGGGCAGCTTTCGAGCCCGCCGGGACGGCGCTTTTTTATGCCGTTCCGAAAAGAACGCGCTTTGCAGGACAAAACGCTTGACAATTTTTTTACGTTCGGTATAATATCCAAGGTGTAAAACAATTTTACTTTACAGCGGGTGGCGGTGCGGCATGGATCGGTTGATCAAACTTGGGCAGCTTTGCGATTATTACGGCGCGCTGCTCACGGAGCGTCAACGAAAGCTGCTTTCGCAATACGCAGATGAGAATCTGTCGCTTGCGGAGATCGCTGAATTGGAAGGCGTTTCGCGGCAGGCCGTGCGCGACGGCATCGTCCATGCGGAGCAGAAGCTGCAAGGCTTTGAACAGGCGCTGCATCTGATGGAAAAAACGCGGCGCACACAGGAAATGGCTGCGGACATCAGGCAAATGGTGAACGAAAGCTCCATGCAGACACGGGAGCGGGATGAGCTCTGCCATGCGCTTGCGGCACTCGAACGGCTTTGGGAGGACGACGATGGCGTTTGAAGGCATCTCCGGAAAACTGCAGGGTATTTTCAAGAAACTGACCGGGCGCGGCAAGCTCTCCGAGAAGGATGTGCGCGACGTTATGCGCGAGATCAAGCTTGCGCTGCTCGAGGCCGACGTCAACTTCCTCGTGGTCAAAGACTTTGTCAAGGCCGTGACGGAGCGCGCGGTCGGACAGGAAGTGCTCGAGAGCCTCACGCCGGGGCAGCAGGTCGTCAAGATCGTCAATGAAGAGCTGACACGGCTCATGGGGCAGAAGAGCGCAAAGCTCGAATTCGGCTCCCAAAAGCCCGCGGTCATCCTGATGGCGGGTCTTCAGGGCGCGGGAAAGACGACAATGTGCGGCAAGCTCGGCCTGTACCTGAAAAAGCAATATAACAAGAAAGCGCTGCTTGTCGGATGCGATATTTATCGACCGGCAGCGATCGAGCAGCTCAAGGTCGTCGGCGCCAAGGCGGAGCTTCCCGTGTTTGAACGCGGACAGGCTGACCCGGTCGAGACGGCAAAGCTCGCGGTAGAAAAGGCGAAGCACGACTTCTTGGACGTTGTGATCGTGGATACGGCGGGCCGGCTGCATATCGACGGCGATATGATGGAGGAGCTCTCCCGCATCCGCGACGCAGTGAATCCTTCGGAAGTGCTGCTCGTGGTCGATGCCATGACCGGACAGGACGCGGTGAACGTTGCAAAGACCTTTGACGAGACCATCGCATTGACGGGCGTGGTGCTCACAAAACTCGACGGCGATACCCGCGGCGGCGCGGCGCTTTCCGTGCGCGCGGTCACGGGTAAGCCCATCAAGTTTGCAGGCGTCGGGGAAAAGCTCACGGATCTAGAGGTGTTCCACCCGGATCGCATGGCGTCCCGCATTCTCGGCATGGGAGACGTGCTGTCGCTGATCGAGAAGGCAGAGGCCGCGTTCGATCAGAAAAAAGCGCTGGAGATGCAGGCGAAGATGAAGACTGCATCCTTCACGCTGGAGGACTTTCTCGACCAGATGCAGCAGATGAAATCCATGGGCTCGATGCAGGATCTGCTGAAAATGCTGCCCGGCGGCGCGCAGCTCGGCAATGTCGAGATCGATGAAAAGGCTATGGCGCACACGGAAGCGATCATCCGCTCCATGACGCCGAAGGAGCGAAACAACCCGGACATTCTGAATGCTTCCAGAAGAAAGCGCATCGCAGCCGGAAGCGGCACGAGCGTTATGGAGGTCAACCGCCTCATCAACCAGTTCAACGCCTCAAAGAAACTCATGAAGCAGATGACGGGCAATCGGATGCTGAAGCGCGGGCGGCGCGGCGGCTTCCCGTTCGGGCTGTGAACAAGAGGACGAACAACGGAGATTTTCCCGTTTTCGGAAATAGAAAAGAAATTCATTTGGAGGAATTGTTTCAATGCTGAAGATCAGACTGCGCAGAATGGGCGCGAAGAAGGCTCCTTTTTACCGTATCGTGGTTGCGGATTCCCGTGCGCCCCGCGACGGTGCATTCGTTGAGGAGATCGGTTACTACAATCCCCTGACGGAGCCTGCAGAGATCAAGATCGACAACGAGCGTGCCGCAGAGTGGCTCAAGAACGGCGCACAGCCCACGGATACCGTGCGCGTTCTGCTGAAGAAGAGCGGCGCGATCCAGTAAGGCGCGTCATGAGCGAGCTGGTATTGTTCATCGCCAAGAGCCTCGTGGATAACCCGGATGCGGTATCCGTCGAGACGAAGCAGGACGGCGATTATACAGTGATCGAGCTGCATGTGGCCGAGGGCGACATGGGCAAGGTGATCGGCAAACAGGGCCGGATCGCCAAGGCCATCCGCACGGTCGTTAAGGCCGCATCGGTACGCGAAAACAAGAAGTATATGGTGGAGATCGCTTGAAACAGTATCTTCGCATCGGCTGCATCGTGCGCGCCCACGGCGTGCACGGTGCCGTCAAACTGCAACCGACCACGGATCGCATCGAGCGGTTTCGTGGCCTTTCTCATGCCTATCTGGAAGAGCGAAACGGCGCGATCCGCCCGGTGGAGGTATCCGGCGTGCGGCTTTTGAACGACGCGGTCGCGCTGGAGATCGCGGGCGTGGATACGGTCGAGGCGGCGGAACGCCTGCGCGGCGCCTATCTTTCCGTGGATCGGGCGCATACGGTCCCGCTCCCCGCGGACACTTATTTTGTGGCGGATCTCATCGGCTGCGATACCTTTGATACGGCGGGCAGACGGTACGGAAAAGTCACCGACGTGGTCGAAACGGGCGCAAACGACGTCTATGTGATCGAAAACGGAAAGCTCATGGTGCCTGCGCTCAAGCGTGTTCTGCATGAGGTCGCGACGGAGGAGCAGCGCATCGTGTTTGATGCAAAGGTTTTGTCGGAGGTTGGGCTGTTTGAAGATTGATATTCTGACCCTGTTTCCGGAGATGTTCGAAAGCGTGATGAATGCGAGTATCATGGGACGCGCGCGGGAGAACGGACTGCTCGCAGTCGAAACGCACGACATTCGCGCTTATACGGAAAACAAGCACAACAAAGCCGACGACTATCCGTTCGGCGGCGGCGCGGGGCTCGTCATGATGGCGCAGCCCATTTTTGACTGCATGGACGACGTGCTGTCGGACGGCGTGCCTGCAAAACGGATCCTGCTTTCGCCGCGCGGGCGGCCGCTCACGACGGTGCTTGCGCGCGAGCTTGCAAAGGAAAAACGGCTCGTGTTGCTCTGCGGGCATTATGAGGGCGTCGATGAACGCGTGTCCGCCATCTTGGACGACGAGGTCTCCATCGGCGACTACGTTCTGACTGGCGGTGAACTGCCGGCCATGGTGCTCGTGGACTGCGTGAGCCGGTTCATTCCAGGTGTTCTCGGAAGCTCCGACAGCGCGGAGGACGAGTCGTTTTCGGACGGCCTGCTCGAATATCCTCAGTATACCCGGCCCGCGGATTTTCGCGGGATGCAGGTCCCGGAGGTGCTGCTGTCCGGACATCACGCAAAGATCGTTGCATGGCGGCGTGCGCGCGCGCTTGAAAAGACCCGGCAAATGCGCCCGGAGCTGTTGGGAAATCACGGACGGAACTGAGCGGGCGGACGGCATTATCCGAGATAGAAAAAAGGCCGGAAACGGCTGAAGTTGGGGCTTGCAATCGACAAAGCCCTGTGTTATAATCGCGTTTGTGACATTGGGCGGTCCGCTGTTCGGTATCGGACATGAACGCTCCAAAGAGGAAAGGAGAATTACCATGTCCGAAATCATCCGTGAGTTGGAAAAAGAACAGCTTCGCACCGATCTGCCTGAGCTGCAGGTTGGCGACACCGTCCGCGTGTACGTCAAGGTTATTGAAGGTACCCGTGAGCGTCTGCAGAACTTTGAGGGTATCGTGATCAAGATTCAGGGCGGCGGCGTCCGCAAGAGCTTCACCGTTCGCCGTATTTCGTACGGTATCGGCGTTGAGCGTACCTTCCCCTATCACAGCCCCCGCATCGGCAAGATCGAGGTCGTTCGCCACGGTGTTGTCCGCAGAGCAAAACTGTTCTACCTGCGCGATCGCGTCGGCAAGGCCGCAAAGGTTCGCGAGCGTATCGTCGAAAAGAACAAATAAGTCAATCGAAGAACCATGCAAAAACCCCTGTACAGGGGTTTTTGTTTACCGGAGACACAAGGAGGACTATGCTGATTCAATGGTATCCCGGCCACATGGCCAAAGCGCGGCGTATGCTGCAGGAGAACCTGAAGCTCATCGACGTGGTCGTCGAGGTGGTCGACGCACGTGCGCCGGCCGCTACGCGCAACCCGGATTTTGATGCGCTGTTTCAGGGCAAGACCCGCGTGATCCTGCTCAACAAGAGCGACCTTGCAGATCCGTCGCTCGTGAAGGCCTGGGTGCAGGCATACCGCGCGGAGGGTATTCTTGCGCAGGATATCGTATCCACGACCAACAGCGGGAAAAAGGCTGCGGTCGCGCTCATCGAGCAGGCAGCGGCGCCGCGCGTGGCAAAAATGAAGGAACGCGGCGTGAAAAAGACTGTGCGTGTGCTCATCGCAGGGATCCCCAACGTCGGCAAGTCCACATTTATCAACCGGATCGCGGGCGCAAACCGCGCAGAGGTCGGCGATAAGCCGGGCGTGACAAAGGGCAAGCAATGGGTGAAGATCACGCCGTACCTCGAGCTGATGGATACGCCGGGGCTGCTCTGGCCGAAACTCGACAATGAATCCTACGCCAAACATCTGGCGTATCTCGGCTCGATCAAGGACGACATTATGGACGTGGAACGGCTTGCGGCGGAGCTTCTCCAGGAGCTGCTGACGCTCTGCCCGGAGAACGTGACAAAGCGGTACGCAAAGCTCGCCATCGGCACGCCCTTAGACGAGATCCTGCTGCGCGTTGCGGAAAGCCGCGCGTTTCTTCTGTCCGGCGGGGAGCTCGATACGGAGCGAGCGGCGCGTGTTGTGCTCGACGAGTTCCGCGCGGGCAAGATCGGGCGCATCACATTGGAGCGCCCGGAACGCAGGAGCGGAGCGGCCGAGGAAGAAAAGAAGGAAACGGAGAGCCATGGCAAGGATTTCTGAGGCGGAGCGCCTGATGGTGCTGTCGGAGCCGGACCGGCTGCTCTGGAAGGAGCCCGGATGCGTGCTCGCCGGGATGGACGAGGTCGGACGCGGACCGCTTGCGGGGCCTGTCGTCGCGGCTTGTATCGTGATGCCGCAGGAACCGCTCGTTCCCTATGTGAACGATTCCAAAAAACTCAGCGAGAAGCGGCGCGAGAGCGTTGCTGCGGCGCTCAAGGAGACGGCGCTTGCCTGCTCGCTTGCTTGGGTCGGACCGGAGGTGATCGATGAGATCAATATCCTGGAGGCAACAAAACGTGCGTTTACGGAAGCGTACGATACGATCGGCCTGCCGGTCACGGACGTGATGATCGATGCCCTTTCGGGACTGCCCATTGCCGCACGGCAGCACATTCTGATCCACGGCGATGCGCAGTGTTATTCCATCGCTGCGGCATCCGTCGCGGCAAAGGTCGCAAGGGACGCCTATATGCGGGAGCAGGACGCCTTGTACCCGGTCTACGGTTTTGCAAGAAACAAAGGCTACGGCACGGCGGAGCATATCGCGGCGCTGCGGAAATACGGCCCCTGCCCGCTCCACCGGCGGAGCTTTATCGGGAAGTTCATATGAGTACCACCGCGGTCGGACAGCGCGCGGAACAGATGGCGCGGAAGCATCTCGAGGAGAAAGGCTTCCGTTTTCTGTATAAGAATTACCGCAGCGGAAATTATGAAATCGACCTCGTCATGCAGGACGGGGCGTATCTCGTGTTTGTCGAGGTCAAGGCAAGGCGTTCGCAGAGGTTCGGCACGCCCGGCGAGGCGGTGACAAAAGCCAAGCAGCAGCGCCTCGTCACGGCGGCAACGGCATATCTCGAAGAATCAGGGCTTATGGAATCACCCGTGCGCTTTGACGTTGTGGAAGTATATCTCGGCAGCGGCATGATACGGCATCTTCCGGACGCGTTCACTGCCTGATTGCCTTTTTCTGCCGACTTGTGCTATAGTGATTGCATCCTAAGTAAAGAAGGGTTGTTTTTGCGTAGAGTTTTTCTCGTGCTTTCGCTGCTGCTCTGCCTGCTTTTGCCGGCAGCTTCGCTCGCGGAAGGCGACACTGCTTCGGAGGAAAACCTCCTTTATAATTCGGATTTTTCCTTGACCGCAGCGAGTGAGACGCTTCCTGCGGGCTGGGAACTTGTTACGTATATTGAAGACGACGACGCCGCTGCCGTCGAGCTCTGCGATGCGGACGGTACGGCGTATGTGAAGATCACGAATTTCGTGAGCAACGATACGCGCCTCGTTCAAAGCGTTGCGGTGCAGCCGGAAACGGTGTACCGTATTCGGGCGAATGTCTGCACGGAATCGGTGCGGGGCGAACTCGGGGCGACCGTTTCCATTGATAATTACAGCGTGGACGGCGTCTATTGCTACTCCGAGCCCGTGTTCGGTACGACAGACTGGCAGCGGATCACGCTCTATGTAAAGACCGCGCCCGGACAGGACAGCCTTCGCGTGGCGCTGCGTCTCGGGGGATACGGGCAGCAGGCCGCAGGCAGCGCGAGCTTTTCCGGCGTTGACATGCGCAAGGCGGACGCTCCGGAGGACGGCGAGCTCATCCTTCTTGAGGAAGCGAAGGGCGTAACAGCGGGCGCATCCGGCGAAACGGCGCAGACCGCCGCCGACGACGACGGGGCGGCGGCGTTGATCTGGATGCTCGTCGTAACGATCGCGGTCGCCGCGCTGTATTCGATCCTGCATGGACGGGTGTTCCGCTATGAAGCGGATATGCTGCTTGCGCCGGCGCATCCGCGCATGGAGCTGTATGTGATCCTTGCCGGGGCGCTTCTGCTTCGCGTGATCCTGTCGCTGGTCTTTGTCGGGCATTCTACAGACCTGAACTGCTTTATGGCGTGGGGCAACGCCATGCTGAATGGCGGTCCTGCGGCGTTTTATACGAGCGGAATGTTTGCGGATTATCCGCCGGGATATATGTATATCCTCTGGCTGATGGCATGGATCGGCAAAACGCTCGGACTCAGCTACGGAAGCGCAGGCTACGTGCTGCTCTTTAAGCTCCCTGCGACGATCGCCGATCTTGCGGCGGGGTATTTCATCTATCGGCTTGCAAGAAAGCAGGGGATCTCCGAAGCCTTTGCACTCATTCTTGCGGGACTGTTTGCGATCAACCCCGCAGGCATGTACATTTCCGGTGCGTGGGGGCAGATCGATTCGTTGCTTTCGCTGCTGCTCGTGCTTGCCTGTTACCTGTTCTGCACGGAAAAACGGATCCTCGCAGGCGCGGTCTATGGCCTTGCGATCCTCATGAAACCGCAGGCGCTCATGCTCGGGCCGTTGCTTGCGGTCGCGTATGTGTACGGCATTTTCGACCCACAGTGGAAAAAGCGTCTTGCAGACACGCTTCTCGCCGTGTGCGCGGCGGTGGCCGTGATCCTTGCGCTGTCGTATCCCTTCCGGTCCACGCAGGCATGGGATTGGCTGATCCAAAAATATGTATCCACCGCCGGTTCCTATGCCTATGCGTCGATCGAAGCGTTCAACGTGCCGGCTCTGCTCGGGGCGAATTGGGCGCCCGTGACGCGCACGGTGCTCGGCATATCCTTCCGTGCTTGGGGAACGGTATTTATCGTGCTTGCGGTGGCGCTTTCCGGACTCGCTTACTGCCGCAGTGCAAAGACGCGGCCCGGCGCGCTGTATTTGTCCGGCGCGTTTATGATCGCCATGATCTTCACCTTCGGACATTACATGCACGAGCGTTATCTGTTCCCGGTGCTCCTGCTGCTGCTCATGGCATATCTTTTGGAACGGGATCGTCGCATCCTTCTCTGCTTCGGAGGGTTTACGGTGTCGATCCTGCTCAATGTGCTGGCGGCGATGTATATCGTGGATCACCGGAACGCGCGCGGCAGCCTGTACAACGCGGTCACGCGGGCAGGCGCGGCGCTGGAGCTGCTGGTGTTCCTGTATCTGGCGTATGTCACGTTCCAGATCCTGATCCGCAACCGGATCGTTCTGCCGGAGAAAACGCCAAAACGGAAAGCGGCGGAGAGCAGCGCGCCCCGCATGATCCTCCCGGACGGACCGGGAGAGCACAGGCTGCGCTATACGAAGCGGGATCGTGTTCTCCTTGGCGCGCTTGTATTCGTGTACGGCGTTGTGGCGCTCACAAACCTCGGAACACTGAATGCGCCGGAAACATATTGGCAGACGGAAACGCTCGGCGAAACGGTGACGGTAGCATTTGACGGCGAGCGCGAGGTTTCGGAATACTGGGTCTACTGCAACATCGGCGATCCGGCAACGAACCACAGCGGAACGATGCTGCTGCGGGCGGGAGATTTTGAGACGACCTATGAGCAGACCTATGACAGCATGTTCCGTTGGCAGCGGTTCGACGCTGCCTTTACGGCGGATCGGGTGGAACTGACGCTGTATTCCGGCAGGCTGAAGCTCAACGAGATCGCCTTCATCGATGCGGAAGGAAAGCCGATCCCAGCGCATGTCGTAGAGCCGGAGGGATCGCAGGCAGCGCTTCTCGACGAGCAGGACACCGTTCCGGAGCGGCCGTCCTATTATAACGGCATGTACTTCGACGAGCTGTACCATGCAAGAACGGCCTATGAACATCTGCACAATCTCCGGCCGTATGAGAATTCGCATCCGCCTCTCGGGAAGCTCCTCATCATGCTGGGCGTTGCGGTCTTCGGCATGAATCCGTTCGGCTGGCGGATCGTCGGTGCGCTCTTTGGCATCGCAATGCTGCCGGTGCTGTATGCGTTCGGCAAACGGATGCTGAAAAACACGAACTATGCATTCCTTTTGACGGCGCTGTTCGCTTTTGATTTCATGCATTTTACCCAGACGCGGATCGCAACGATCGACGTTTACGCGGTGTTTTTCATCCTGCTGATGTATTACTATATGTATGAGTACATCCAGATGAACTTCTTTACCGACGGCCTGTCCAAGACGCTCCGTCCGCTTGCGCTGTCCGGCGTTTTCTTCGGCGTGGGTGCGGCGAGCAAGTGGATCTGCTTCTATGCGGGCGCGGGGCTTGCCGTGCTGTTCTTCGTATCGCTCGGGACGCGCTATCGGGAATACAGCGAGGCGCTGGCGGATGGCACAAAGTCCGAGCGCAAAGCCACCGGCGTCTTTTTCCAGTATGCGCTCAAGACGCTTCTGTGGTGCGTGCTGTTCTTTATCATCGTGCCGGTGACGATCTACTTTTTGTCCTATACGCCGTACTACATTTACGAGGCGGGCCAGCGCACGGGCAGTTACGGATTGTCCGACATGGTAAAGACCTGCTGGAGTTATCAGGACTTCATGTTTAGCTATCACAGCGGACTGAATGCAACGCATCCGTATCAGTCGAGCTGGTGGCAGTGGCCGTTTACGCTGCGTCCCATGTGGTACGCGTTCAGCAGCTCTGCAAACGGCCAGATCTCCACGCTCACGGCTTCCGGCAACCCGGCCGTCTGGTGGGTGAGTACGATCGGCGCGATCGTGCTGCTCATGCAGCGGTGCTCCGGCAAGATCAAGCCGGATCGTGCGCTTCAGGTGATCTGCGTGGGTGTGCTTGCGAATTACCTGCCGTGGGTGCTCGTGCCGCGCTGCACGTTCATTTACCATTTCTTTGCGACGGTACCGTTCCTGCTGATGGCGACGGTGTATGCCCTCGCAAAATGGGAGGAACGCGAACCGCGGATCAAATGGGTCAAGTGGGTCTGGCTCGGGGTTGCGATCCTGCTCTTTGTTCTGCTGTATCCCGGTATTTCGGGCCTCTGGATCCCGAGCAGCTGGGCGCTGATCCTCAAAAAACTGCCCGGAGGAGCGTTGATGTATGGAGCATAAGGAAAGAAAAGCTGGAGCAAAAGGAACGATCGTTCAGTTCATCCAGTTCGGCTTTGTGGGCGTGCTCAATACGCTCGTTGACTTTCTGGTGTTTCAGGCGCTGAACCTGCTCGCGGGCTGGACGTATCTGGCGCAGGTCGTCGGCTACAGCTGCGGCGTGGTCAACAGCTATTTGTGGAACAGCAACTGGACGTTTCGCGACAGCCGGACGCACTCCGCGCGGGAGATGCTGCTGTTCCTTATCGTGAATCTTGCGTCGCTCGGCGTGTCGCTCGGCGTGATGTGGCTGTGCAAAAACGCGCTGGGCATCACGGACGGCTGGGTGTCCGGCTGGATCCCTGCGTGGCTGTCCGGTTTTGTGAAGGGCGATACGGTCGCAAAGCTCATTGCGACGCCCTGCGCCATCGTCGTGAATTTTATCGGGAACCGCCTGTTCGTATTTCAAGGAAAACGGGAGGACTGAGAAACGATGCTTGCACGGGTTTTGAGTCATGGACTGAACGGGATCGCCGGCTTCCCCGTGCTTGTGGAAGCGGATCTTGCAACGGGACTTCCCGCCTATGAGACCGTCGGCCTGCCCGATGCGGCCGTGCGCGAATCTAAGGACCGCATCCGCTCCGCCATCAAAAACTCCGACCTGCCCTATCCGGTCGCGCGTATCACGGTGAACCTTGCGCCCGCAGGCATGAAGAAGGAGGGGGCGATCTACGATCTGCCGATCGCTGCGGCGCTGCTCATGGCGGCCGGGGCGATCCCGCGGGACGCGGCTGACGGCTATGCGATCATCGGAGAGCTTGCGCTCGACGGCACGGTGCGCCCCGTATCCGGCGTGCTGCCGATGGTGATCGACGCGCGCAGTCATGGCACAAGAAAATTCCTTATTCCCGCGGAGAACGCGGAGGAGGCGGCGTATCTCGGAGATGTTTCGGTCTATCCGGTGACGACGCTTCGGGAACTCACACGGCATTTGCGCGGGGAGGCATGTATTCCGCCCGCCGAACAGCGACAATGGGATCCGGAGAGCATCAGCTACGGAGCGGATTTTTCGGAGATCAAGGGGCAGCAGGGCGCAAAGCGCGCGGCGGAGATCGCCGTAGCGGGCGGACACAATCTGCTTATGATCGGTACGCCGGGCTCGGGCAAGACCATGCTTGCACGTCGCATCCCATCGATCTTGCCGGAACTGACGCTGGAAGAATCGCTGGAGATCACGAAGATCCATTCCATCGCGGGTGCGACCCGCGGCGGAGGTATCGTGCGGGAACGGCCGTTTCGTGCACCGCACCACGGTGCGTCGTCTGCTGCGCTTGTCGGCGGCGGGCAAAGAGCGCTGCCGGGCGAGATCAGCATGGCGCACCTCGGCGTATTGTTTCTCGATGAAATGCCGGAGTTCAAGCGCGATGTACTGGAGGCGCTGCGTCAGCCGCTTGAGGACGGCGTCATCACGGTCAGCCGCGCAGCCGCAACGGCGCAGTATCCGGCGGAGTTCATGCTCGTCGCCGCCATGAATCCGTGTCCCTGCGGGAATTACGGCTCGCGCGTCAATCCCTGCACCTGCACCTATTCGCAGATCCAACGGTATCGCGCCCGCATTTCCGGCCCGCTGCTTGACCGCATCGATATCCATGTGGAAATGCCGGAGGTCGGATACCGGGAACTCATGTCCAAAAGCAGCGGCGAACCGTCCGCCGTGATCCGAGGCCGCGTCAATGCGGCGCGCGCGCGTCAGCGCGAACGTTTCAAGCAAGAAGGAATTTTTTGCAACGCACAAATGAATACGGCGGCGATCAAGCGATATTGTACCCCGGACGCCGCCTCCGAAAAGCTTCTGCGGCAGGCATACCAGCAGCTGAATCTTTCCGCACGCGCTTATCAGCGGATTCTGAAGGTCGCGCGCACGATCGCGGATGTGGAAGGAAGCGAAGCGATTCGGCCGGAGCATTTTGCGGAAGCCATTCAGTACCGCAGCCTTGATAAAAACGGACAGGAGTGAAGGATCCATGAGAACGCTCGACGAACAGGAACGGCTCGTGCTCTTTTTGCATTATGCGGCAAAGTCCTCGCCGCGGCTGTACAGGACCCTCGCACGAATGCTCCCGCCGCTGCCGGAAACCTTTGAACTGGCCGCGCGGCATGCGCTCGGATCATTTTCCGGACTTGGCGAGGAAACGCGCGCCCGGATGTATGAAGCTGCGGGCGACGGCTTTTTTGAGCGGCTCGAGGCATGGATGGATCGCCGCGGCGTTACCGTGCTGCTGCGTGACTCGGAGGGCTATCCCGCCTTGCTGTCGGAGATCCATGACCCGCCGGAAGCCCTGTTCGTGCGCGGTGGGCTCGACGCCGATCCTTTGCTGCCTATCGCCGTGATCGGAGCAAGAAAGAGTACGGAGTACGGCCGCGGGATCGCGCGGACGTTTTCCCGGGCGCTTGCGGAACAGGGCGCCACGATCGTTTCCGGCATGGCGAGCGGCATTGATGCCGAGGCGGCGCGCGGCGCACTGGAGGCCGGAACGCGCCAGCTTCCGACCGTCGCGGTGCTGGGATCCGGCATCGACGTTGTGTACCCGAAGGAGAACGAAGCGCTGTACGCGGAGATCTCGGAGCGGGGCGCGGTCGTCAGCGAGTTTTGGCCGGGCACAAGACCCAGCCGGGAAAACTTTCCGGTCAGGAACCGCATCATGAGCGGACTTTCACGCGGCGTTGTGGTCGTGGAGGCCGGCGAGCGCAGCGGGACGTCCATCACCGCAGGCTATGCGCACGACGAGGGACGCGAGGTGTTCGCCGTGCCGGGCCGTCTGACGGACCCGCAGAGCGCCGGGACGAATCGAATGATCCAAAACGGCGAAGCCAAGCCCGTTTTTTCCATCTCGGATATTCTTGACGAATTGACGTTTCTGTGCGGCATGGCTCCGAAAACGGTAATCGCCGGCGCGCCGAAGGAGATACGGCTCTCGTCACTGCCGCAGGAACAGCAGGCCGTCTGCCGTGTGCTGCTTCTCGGGGAAAACGATGCAGATTCCATTGCCGAACAAACGGGGCTTTCGACCGGATTGCTAAATTCGGCCTTGACAGCTATGACGTTTTCGGGAATAATGAAGCAGCTACCCGGCCGCGTCTATGCGCTGGACAGCCTGAAAACGAAACTACTGGAAGAGTAACCGTTGTGGGGGAATGCAAGCATGTCCGAAACATTAGTCATCGTAGAGTCTCCGGCCAAGGCCAAAACGATCGGAAAGTTTCTCGGAAGCCATTATAAGGTCATCGCGTCCAACGGCCATGTGCGTGATTTGCCGAAGAGCCAGATCGGCGTGGATGTCGAGCACGATTTTGAACCGAAGTACATTACGCTGCGCGGCCGCGGCGAGGTGCTGGAAAAGATCCGCAAGGAGGCCAAGAAGGCCGACAAGATCTATCTCGCGACCGACCCTGACCGCGAGGGTGAAGCGATCTCCTGGCATTTGGCGCACATTCTGCACCTCGATCCCGCGAGCAAGTGCCGCATTGTGTTCAACGAGATCACGGCGAACGCTGTCAAATCCTCGATCAAGAACGCGCGTCCCATCGACATGCGGCTCGTAGATGCACAGCAGGCGCGCCGCGTGCTTGATCGGCTCGTCGGCTACAAGATCAGCCCCATCCTGTGGGCAAAGGTGCAGAAGGGACTGTCCGCTGGCCGCGTGCAGTCGGTAGCGACGCGTATCATCTGTGACCGCGAGCAAGAGATCATGGATTTCGTACCGGAAGAGTACTGGTCGATCACCGCGCATCTGCATGAAAAGAACAGCAAAAAGAACTTTGACGCCAAGTATTACGGCGAGGACGGAAAAAAGCGTGAGCTCCGCTCCGAAGCGGATGCAAAGTCGGTGCTGGAGCGCATCGAGGGTGCGGCGTTCACAGTGAGCGAGCTGAAGACGGGTGAAAAGACGCGCCATGCCGCGCCGCCGTTCACCACGAGCAGTATGCAGCAGGAGGCCGCAAGAAAGCTCGGCTTTACCACAAAGCGCACGATGATGGTCGCCCAGCAGCTTTATGAGGGCATCGACATCGGCGGGAAAGGCCCCGTGGGTCTCATTTCGTATATCCGTACCGACTCCGTCCGTGTTGCAAAGGAAGCCCAGGACGCGGCGATCACGTATATCGGCAAGCGGTTCGGCGAGCGCTATGTGCCGGCAAAGCCCAATGTGTACAAGGGACGCGCAAGCGCGCAGGATGCGCACGAAGCCATCCGTCCGACGCTCATTGACAATGAGCCGCAGAAGATCAAGGAGCACCTTTCGAACGACCAGTTCAAGCTCTATAAGCTCGTTTACGAACGCTTCCTCGCAAGCCAGATGAGCGACGCGAGGTACGCCACCACCACCGCAAGCATCGACGCGAACGGCTGCATCTTCCGCGCGAACGGCGTGCGCACGCTGTTCGACGGTTTTACCGCGGTCTATACCGAGGGCCGCGACGATGTGCAGGAAAAGGAGGTCACGCTGCCCGAACTGCATGAAAACGATACGCTCGAGCGCACGAAGATTGACTCGGAGCAGCGCTTCACGCAGCCGCCGCCGCGCTATACGGAGGCAACGCTCGTCAAGACGCTCGAGGAAAAGGGCATCGGCCGCCCGAGCACCTATTCGCCGACGATCTCGACGATCATCGACCGCGGTTATGTTTCGCGCGAGAAGAAACTTCTCGTGCCGACGGAGCTGGGCTTTGTCGTGACGGGCTTGATGTGCGAGCATTTTTCGGACATTGCGGACGTAAAGTTTACGGCCGGTATGGAGGAGAAGCTCGATGGCGTGGAGTCCGGCAAGGACGAGTGGAAAACGGTCATTCGGGAGTTCTACGGCCCGTTCAAAATCGCACTCGATAAAGCAGAGAAAGAAATAGAGATCATCGACATCCCCGACGAGATTTCCGACGTTAAATGTGACAAATGCGGCGCGTTGATGGTGTATAAAACGGGGCGCTACGGACGCTTTCTTGCCTGCCCGAATTTCCCGGCCTGCCGGAATACGAAGGCCATCGTGGAAAAGATCGACGTACCCTGTCCGAAGTGCGGCTCGGCGCTCGTCAAGCGCAAGGGCAAGCGCGGAAAGACGTTTTACGGCTGCGAACGGTACCCGGACTGCGATTTTGTTTCCTGGGATAAGCCGACAAACATCCGCTGCGAAAAGTGCGGCGGCATGATGGTGCAGAAGATCGGCCGCAACGGCAGCTATGTGATCTGCATGGACAAAGACTGCGGACATATCCTGAGAAATACGAAGAAGGCGAAGGAAGAAGATGCGTGAACGCCGCGTAGCCGTGATCGGCGCGGGACTTGCCGGAGCGGAGGCCGCAGATCGGCTGACACGATACGGCATCCGCGTGGATCTGTATGAAATGAAGCCCGTGAACCGTTCGCCCGCACATACGGGGGACGGCTTTGCGGAGCTGGTCTGCTCGAATTCTTTGCGCTCCGACCGGCTCGAAAATGCCGTGGGTCTGCTGAAGGAGGAAATGCGGCAGCTCGATTCGCTGATCCTGCACTGCGCGGACGCAACGCGTGTTCCGGCGGGCGGCGCACTCGCCGTGGATCGCGAGGGCTTTTCCCGCATGGTGACGGAGCGTATCGAGAAGAACCCGCTCATCACGATCCATCGTGAGGAGGTCAAGACGCTGCCCGATGCGCCAGCGATCGTCGCGACGGGTCCGCTGACCTCCGATGCATTGAACGAAAGCCTTGCGTCGCTCGGCGGGCGGCTGCATTTCTATGACGCCGCGGCGCCCATCGTGACCTATGAATCGCTGGATCACAGCAAGGTGTACCGCGCCTCGCGCTATGACCGGGGCGAGGATTATCTGAATTGCCCTATGACGCGCGAAGAGTATATCGCGTTTTATCGTGCGCTCGTGACGGCAGAGACGGCCCCGCTGCACGAATTCGAAACGCCGCGCGTATTTGAGGGCTGTATGCCGGTCGAGGTCATGGCAAAGCGCGGGGAAATGACGCTTGCCTATGGACCGATGAAGCCGGTCGGGCTCGAGATCGGCGGAAAGCGCCCCTTTGCGGTCGTGCAGCTGCGGCAGGACGATGCGGACGGTACGCTCTTCAACATCGTCGGATTCCAGACGAACCTGAAGTTCCCGGAGCAGCGCAGGGTGTTCGGCATGATCCCGGGCCTTGAGAACGCAGAATATGCACGCTATGGCGTGATGCACCGCAATACGTTCCTTGAGAGCCCAAAGCTGCTTCATGCGGATTATCAGGTGCGCGAACGTCCCGGACTGTTTTTTGCCGGGCAGATCACGGGCGTCGAGGGCTATGTGGAATCCGCGTCGAGCGGACTGCTTGCAGGCATCGAGATGGCGCGCTGGCTTGACGGCAAGCCGCCCGTCGATTTTCCTGCGACGACAGCGATCGGCGCGCTCGCACATTATGTGTCGGGATACCGCGGAAGTGATTTTCAGCCGATGAACGTTACGTTCGGCATTATGACGCCGCTGCCCGAGCCGCCGAAGAACAAGCGCGAGCGGTACCTGAAAATGGCAGAGCGCGCGCTCGAAATCGTGAAAGAATTGAAAACGAATTGCTGAAGGGGCGATATACGCCCCTCTTTTGTGCTAAAATCGAGTAGTATTAAATATACGGTTTGGAGGATACCATGGAACTTCGGGGAACGACGATCATCGCCGTACAGCGGGACGGCAAATGCGCGGTGGCCGGCGACGGTCAGGTGACGATGAATCAGGCCAATATCATGAAGTCTACGGCAAAGAAGGTGCGCCGTATTTATCACGACAAGGTGATCGTCGGTTTCGCAGGTTCCGTTGCGGATGCGTTTTCCCTTTGCGAGCGCTTTGAGCAGAAGCTCGGGCAGTATGCCGGCTCCGTGCCCCGCGCGGCGGTATCGCTTGCGCAGGATTGGCGCAGCGACAAGATCATGCGAAAGCTCGAGGCGCTGCTCGTCATCGCCGATAAGGACGATCTGCTCATCGTGTCCGGCACGGGCGAGGTCATCGATCCGGACGACGGCATCGCGGCGATCGGTTCGGGCGGCATGTACGCGCTTGCCGCGGCAAAGGCGCTCAAGGAGAATACGGAGCTGTCTGCCCGTGAGATCGCGAAAAAATCGCTGGAGATCGCAAGCGAGATCTGCGTGTTCACCAACGGGAACATCATCGTGGAGGAGGTCTGAGCCATGCTGACGCCGAGGGAGATCGTTGACGCGCTGGATCGTTATATCGTAGGACAGGAACGCGCAAAGCGCGCGGTCGCGGTCGCGCTCAGAAACCGCTACCGCAGAAGCTGCCTTTCCGAGGAACTGCGCGATGAGATCACGCCGAAAAACATCATCATGATGGGGCCGACGGGCGTCGGTAAGACCGAAATTGCAAGACGGCTTGCAAAGCTCGTTGACGCGCCCTTTGTGAAGGTGGAGGCCACGAAGTTTACGGAGGTCGGCTATGTGGGGCGCGATGTGGAGTCCATGGTGCGCGACCTTGTGGAGGCCGCGATCCGCATCTGCAAGGATCGGAAGATGGAGGATGTGCGGCTCATTGCGGAAGCCGCCGCGGAGCAGACGCTCGCGGAGCTGCTGCTGCCCGATGCAAAAAAACGCCGCAAAGAAAACCTGAATCCGCTCCAGCTGCTGCTCGGCGCGGCCGCGGAACCCGAGCATGAGTCGGAACCCTCCGAGGAAGAGAAGCAGAAGCGCTATACCGAGCGTGAGCGCGTGCTTACGGAGCTGCGTGCGGGACGGCTCGAAAACGAGCTTGTCGAGATCGAGGTCGAAGAGCGCAGCGCGGGCAACGACGCGATGCTTGCAGCTGGGATCGATCTGAACCTCGGCGAAATGTTCGGCGGGATGCTGCCGAAAAAGACGAAACGGCGCAAGCTCCCCGTGCGCGATGCGCGCCGGATCCTTGTGCAGCAGGAGTCCGAAAAACGCATCGATATGGACGACGTGACCCGTGAGGCCATCGAACGCGCGGAACAGGATGGCATTATCTTTATCGACGAGATCGATAAGATCGCGGTTGCCGGAAGCGTCGGCGGCCCGGACGTATCCCGCGAGGGCGTGCAGCGCGACATCCTGCCCATCGTGGAGGGTTCGACCGTCATGACCAAGTACGGTCCGGTCAAGACGGACTATATCCTGTTCATCGCGGCCGGCGCGTTCCATATGGCGAAGGTCACGGATCTCATCCCGGAATTGCAGGGACGCTTCCCCATCCGCGTCAAACTCGACGATCTGACGGAAGAGGATTTCAAAGCCATTCTGACCCAGCCGCAGAACGCTGTGACGAAGCAGTACGCGGCGCTGCTGTCCGCGGACAATGTGAACCTCAGCTTTACGGACGATGCGCTCTCCGCAATCGCCCACTATGCGTATTTGGCCAATGAATGCACCGAGAATATCGGTGCGCGCAGGCTGCATACGGTCCTTGAAAATCTGCTCGATGATATTTCGTTCAACGCAAATGGCCAGCATCCCATGATCGACCTGACCGTGGATGCCGCCTATGTGACCGAACGGCTGAAAGGTGAGTTTACGGATGAAGACATCCACAGGTACATCCTGTAGGAGCCGGAAAAAGACATACAAGATCCGAATCGCGGCGACCGTCTGCGCAGCAGGGCTTCTGCTGACAGGCTGCTCGGGCGCGGCGGAGACCGCAAAATCTGTCGAACAGGGAAAAATTACCGTGCAATTAACGCTTGCAGCGCCAACGCCGGAGCCGCAGCGAGTCGTTCTGACGGTGTCGGAACCGACCCCATCGCCGACAGCGCCGCCGTCACCGACGCCGGAACCGACCGAAGCGCCGAGTCCCGAACCGACGTTCACGCCGGAACCCACGGCGACGCCAAAACCGACCGCCGCGCCCAAAACAACGAAAAAGCCTGCGGCGACGAAAAAACCGAAAAGCACCGCCACGCCAAAGCCCGAAAAAACGGCGGCACCGACGACAAGGCCGACCGCTGCGCCGGAACAGATCGTGATCCCGGCGGATACGCCGGAACCCACGCAGGAACTGATACCGGACGTCCCGGACACGGTCACGCCGGACCCCGCGCCGGAACCGACCGAAGCGCCGGCGGAGGAGCATCCGGAATACGACGGCGAGTATGATTACGAAGCGCTTGAGCTTGCGGCGCGCGTCGCTTATTTTGAAACGGGAACGAATGACGGCTATAAGGCCGTACTGAACGTGATTTATAACCGCTGCCTTTCGACAAAGTTTGGCGGAAAAAAGACCTCGATCCGCACCGAGGTGTATCGATCGAGCCAATTTACCGTGGTCAAGGGCTCGAAGTTTGAATCGACCACAGCGCCGGAAAAGATCATCGACTATGCGGATGATATTTTCAATCACGGCAAAACCGTTCTCCCCGAAACGGTGTATTTCTTCCGCTCGTCAAAGAGCGGGACGACGTGGGGAGACCGTGTCTATTATGATACGATAGGGGGCAACGCCTTCTTCTACGGAAGTGAATAAGAAAGGAATTTTATGGCAAATAAGCTGAAGATAATCCCCTTGGGCGGCGTCGGTGAGATCGGCAAAAACATGACGCTGCTCGAGTACAACAACGACATCATCGTCATCGACTGCGGACTGATTTTTCCGGACGAGGACATGATGCCGGGTATCGATATCGTGATTCCCGACATGACCTATCTGCGGGAAAACGCGGATCGGTTCCGCGGGTTCCTCATCACCCACGGACATGAGGACCATATCGGCGCACTGCCGTATGCGCTGCGGGAGTTCGACGTCCCGGTCTACGGCACGGCGTTCACCATCGCGCTGATCGAGCACAAACTCGAGGAAATGCGCGTCAAGAGCCGATCGCTTCGGACTGTGAAGCCCGGCGACAGGATCGAACTCGGCTGCTTCAAGGTCGAGTTCATCAAAACGGGCCACTCTATCGCGGGCGCGTTAGCGCTTGCGATCACAACGCCGATCGGTACCGTGATCCACACGGGCGATTTTAAGGTAGACTTTACGCCGATCGACGGGGAACCGATCGACATCAACCGGTTTGCATATTATGGCTCGCGCGGCGTGCTTGCGTTGCTGTCCGACAGCACGAACATCGAGCGCGCGGGGCATACCCAGTCCGAGCGTGAGATCGGCGCAACGTTCGAACACTACTTTGACATCGCGGAGGGACGGGTGATCGTCGCCTCGTTCGCGTCCAACGTGTACCGCATCCAGCAGATCGCAGACGTTGCGGCGCGGCACGGTCGCGTGCTCTGCTTCCAGGGCAGGAGCATGGAGCAGGTCGTGCAGATTGCGATGAAGCTCGGCTATCTCAAGATCCCCGCGGAGCGCGTGGTCACGGTCGATCAGCTCAAGCGCTTCCGCGACGATCAGATCTGCGTCATGACGACCGGCAGCCAGGGCGAGCCGATGAGCGGGCTGTTCCGCATGGCGACCTCCTCGCACAGACTCAACATCGGCGAGGGCGATCTTGTGATCATTTCGGCCTCGGCCATACCGGGCAATGAAAAGGGCGTTTCGCGCGTGATTAATCAACTCTTTGAGCGCGGCGCCATGGTCGTTTACGATCAAATGGCGGACGTGCATGTGTCCGGCCATGCGTGCAGAGAGGAGCTGCGGCTCATGATGCAGCTTACAAAACCGAAGTTTTTCATTCCCGTACACGGCGAATACCGGCATCTCTACATGCATGCAAGGCTCGGCGAGGAGATGGGGATCCCAACGGAGAACATCTTCCGCGCGGAGTGCGGCGATGTGATCGAGCTGACCGTAAAGCGCGGCAAGATCAACGGCGCGGTCGCGGCCGGCAGCGTCATGGTGGACGGCATCGGCGATATCGACGACATTGTGCTGCGCGATCGAAAACTGCTTTCACAGGACGGACTGGTCGTCGCGCTGCTCACGATCGACGCGGAGACGGGAAAGCTGCTTTGCGAACCGCAGATCATTTCCCGCGGCTTTGTCTACATGCGCGATTCGGAGGAGCTGATCGCAGAGGCGGTGCAGCTGCTCGCCGAGGAGGGCAGGCGCTTTGAAAGCGCACACAAATCTGACTACGCGAACATCAAAAACGGCATTCGGGCCAAGCTGAAGTCCTTCCTGAAGAGCAAGACGAAGCGAACGCCGATGCTGCTTCCGATCATCCAGGAGATCTGAAGGGGGAGAAACCGTATGGTCTACGATACCGCAAGAACGCTTGCACAAGAGCTGCAGAACAGCGAGGAATACAGACGCTATCATGCGCTCAAAGAGGCGGCGATGGAAAACGATACGACGAAAACGCTGATCGCGGAATACCACCGTCTCCAGTTCCAGGCGCAGGCAGCCGCCATGCAGGGGAAGAAGGACGACGCACTGCTTGAAAAGCTGCAAAAGATCGGCGAGGTGCTCCAGTTTGACAAAAACGCATCGGCCTATCTCATTGCGGAATACCAAATGAACCGCATGCTGTCCGACGTGTATAAGATCCTTGCGGAGGCCATCGACGTCGATCTCAGCGCGCTCGAAGCCTGACGAACGGGAGCGGATCGGAAGAACGGGAGTTATGGAGCAGAGAACGAAAAAAAAGAAAACCTATGAGCAGCGGCGGCGCAAAAAGATCTGGCGTGCGGTGCGTCCCGCCGCAGTGCTGCTTGTCAGCATTATCGCGGTGTTCTTTGTTGCGAAGATCACCCTGAATTACGTTCTGGCGCATTACATCAATCCGGTCGATGTCAACGATGCGACGCCGATCGAGGTCGTGATCCCGAAATCGTCGTCCGCGAGCACGATCGCCCGGATCCTCTATAATGCCCGCGGGCAGGACGAAGAAGGTCTGATCCCGAATACGGCTGTGTTCAAGGTGTATGTCGATTTTGTCGGCAAGGCGAACAAAATGCAGGCGGGAACTTATATTCTCTCCCGCAACATGACCATGAAGCAGATCGTTGACATCATCTGCGCGGGAAATCCGCCCAAGGCGACCGTCAAGTTTACGATCCCGGAAGGATACACCGTTGCCGATATCGCGCGGGTGCTTACAGAGAAGGGACTTGCCGAAAACAAACAGGCGTTCCTTTCCGCATGCGTGAGCGGCGCGGGATTCGAGAGCTTTTCATTCCTTTCGGAAGCCCAAAGCGGCGGAGGCGAACGCCGGTATGCGTTGGAAGGATACCTGTTCCCGGATACATACGAAGCGTTTACGGATTCCAGCGTAGAGAGCATCATCATTCGTATGCTCAATCGTTTCAACGAGATCTATAGCGACGAGTATATCGCCCGTGCCGAGGAACTTGGCATGCGCATGGACGAGGTCGTAACGCTTGCGTCGCTCATAGAGCGTGAAGCACAGGCAGACAGCGATTTTGCAAAGGTATCGGCCGTGTTCCATAATCGGCTCGACGCCGGCATGCCGCTGCAATCCTGTGCGAGCCTGTCCTATGTGCTGAACGTGAAAAAGTACACGTTTACGGAATCCGAACTGTCCACGCCGTCGCCGTATAACACCTATCAAAACAGCGGGTTGCCCACAGGCCCCATCTGCAATCCGGGCAAGGCCGCGATCGAAGCGGCGCTCTATCCGAATGAGGAGTTTGTGCGGGAGCAGTACCTGTATTTCTGCAACGGCAACCTGAAGGAGAGCACGGAATTGGTCTTTGCAAAGACCTATGAAGAGCATCAGGCCAATGTGTTGAAGTATCAGCAATACTGGGACTGAGAGATCGAATACGATTAACAGCAAACGCAGCCGGGAAACGCGACCGGCTGCATTTTTTGTCGAATAGGACAAAAAGGGAGCGGCATACGATGTGGTAAGCGGAGAGGGGAAGTGGTCGTATGCTGTTGGAACTGCTTCAGGAGCTGTTTCTGTTGGCCGGGTATGTGGGTGGCAGCGGGTCGTTTCCGCCGCCGCTTCCGGCAGCGGAGGAAGCGAGGCTTGTCAGGCAGATGCAGTCGGGTTCAGAGGAAGCAAGGGAAAAGCTCATTACGCACAATCTCAGGCTCGTCGCGCATATTGCAAAAAAGTACGTCCGCTGCGGCAGGGATGCGGACGATGTGATCTCGATCGGTACGATCGGACTGATCAAGGCCGTCTCAACGTTTGACGCGCAGAAGAGCACGGCGTTGTCCTCTTATGCGAGCAGATGTATTGAAAATGAAATCCTCATGAGCATCCGGCTCGAACGGAAGCAGGTTGCAGAGGTGTCGATCAGCGAACCGATCGGCCTTGACAGCGACGGCAACAACATTTCGATCGCAGAGGTACTTGGGACGGAGCCGGATATAATCTTTGACGCAGTGCGGCAAAGGCTTGATACGGAACGGATCTTCCGCACGATGCAGCGGGCGTTGACGGAACGTGAATCGACGGTCGTTCGACTGCGCTACGGCCTTTTCGGAATGCAGCGCCTGTCCCAGCGGGAGATCGCAAATCTGCTCGGCATCTCGAGATCCTATGTGTCCCGCATCGAAAAAAAGGCGCTTGAGAAGCTGAACACGGCGCTTGAAAAGCCCTAGCGGGATGTGTATACTGTATATTATGGACAGAATAGGATTTGATAATGACAAATATGTACGGATGCAGTCGGAAAACATCCGTACACGTATTGCACAGTTCGGGGACAAGCTCTATCTGGAATTCGGCGGCAAACTCTTCGACGATTACCATGCTTCCCGTGTGCTGCCCGGGTTTTTGCCGGACAGTAAGGTGAACATGCTGCAAACGCTGAAAGATGACGCAGAGATCATCCTTGCGATCCATGCAGGCGATATTGAAAAGAACAAGATCCGCAACGACCTCGATATTGCGTATGACAATGAGGTGCTGCGCCTGATCGATGCGTTCCGGAGCAAGGAACTGTATGTCGGCGGCGTCGTTATCACCCGTTACAGCGGGCAGCCTGCGGCGGACGCGTTCCAGCAGCGGCTGGAGCGGCTTGGCATCCGCGTCTATCGTCATTATCCGATCCATGGGTATCCCAGCAATGTTCCGCTGATCGTGAGCGACGACGGCTTCGGAAAGAACGATTACATCGAAACGACGCGTCCGCTCGTCGTTGTGACGGCGCCCGGCCCGGGCAGCGGGAAACTGGCCGTCTGCCTGTCGCAGCTTTATCATGAACACAAGCGCGGCGTCAGCGCGGGCTATGCAAAGTTTGAGACGTTCCCCGTTTGGAATCTTCCGCTCAAGCATCCGGTCAACCTTGCCTATGAGGCCGCGACGATGGATCTTGACGACGTGAACATGATCGATCCGTTCCATTTGGAGGCATACGGCGTGACGACGGTGAACTACAACCGCGACGTCGAGTCCTTCCCGGTGCTGAATGCGATCTTTGAGCGCATCTCCGGCAGATCGCCCTATCGTTCTCCGACGGATATGGGCGTGAATATGGCGGGCTACTGTATCTTTGACGACGAGGCAGTCTGCGCCGCCGCAAAACAGGAGATCATCCGCAGATACTATTCCACCGCCTGCGGCTGTAAGCGCGGCATCCTTTCCGAGGATCAGCAGATCAAATCGGAGATGCTCATGAATGCCTGCGGCGTGACCGCGGCGGACCGGCATGTGGTCAAAGCGGCGCTGGACAGATCCGAGGCGACCGGCGGCGATCCGGCAATGGCGATCGAACTGCCCGACGGAAGGATCATCACCGGAAAAACGTCGGACATGCTTGGCGCAGCTGCGGGCGCGCTTTTGAATGCGCTGAAGGAACTTGCGGGCATTCATCATGAGATCGATCTGATCTCGCCCATCGTGATCCAGCCCATTCAGGATCTGAAGACAAGAAACCTCGGCAATAACAATCCGCGGCTTCACAGCGACGAGATCCTGATCGCGCTCTCCATCTGCGCGGCAACGAACCCCACCGCAGCGCTTGCGTTTCGCCAGATACCGCGGCTTTCCGGCTGCGAGGCCCATTCGAGCGTAATCCTTTCGCGTGTGGACATGGAGATCTACCGCAGGCTCGGCATCAACATTACCTGTGAGCCGCAGTATCAGAGTAACCGGCTGTATCACAAATAACCCTTGCCGCCGTGATATGGCTGTGGTAAACTAAATCGGATATGGAGAAACTGTCTATGCTGAATCGAGTTGACCGTCTGCGTCAGGCGATGGAAAAAGCGGGACTTGAGGCCGCGCTGGTCACAAGCCGTGAGAACATGCGGTATCTTTCCGGCTTTACGAGCGCGGACGCCGTGGTCGTCGTTACCATGCGGGACTGCCTGCTGTTTACCGATTTCCGATATACGATCCAGGCGAAGGAGCAATCGCCCGATTGTACGCTCGTTGAGATCACCTATGCCAACCTGAAAGAAAAAGTACGGGATGCGCTCGTGCAGTCCGGCGCAAAACGCTGCGGCTTTGAACAGACGCATATGAACGTTGCGGACTACGAAGAATACCGCGAAATGCCCGTAGCGCTCGTCCCGTTCGCGTCGGAGATCACGTCGCTCCGTCTCATCAAGACTGCGGAGGAAATCGAAAACCTGAGAACGGCGCAGCAGATGGCGGACAAGGCGTATGCGGCGCTTTTGGAACGCGTACATCCGGGCATGACGGAGCGCGAGGTCGTGGCAGAGCTGAATTACCTCTGTGAAAAAGCCGGCAGCGAGGGGCCGTCCTTCGACCCGATCGTTGGCTCGGGCCCGAACGGCGCCATGTGTCATGCGGTGCCGGGCGAGCGCAGGCTGCAAAAGGGCGACCTTGTCGTGGTGGATTTCGGCTGCATGTACAACGGCTATCATTCCGACATGACGCGCACGTTCGGCGTGGAAGAGGCGGACGATATTTCCAGGCGCGTCTATGACATCGTACTGGAAGCGCAGCTGCGCACGCTCGATGCGCTGAAGGCCGGCATGACCGGCGGCGAGCTGGATGCGGTCGCGCGTGATTATATCGCGTTGCAGGGCTATGGGGATTGCTTCGGCCACGGCTTGGGACACGGGTTCGGCCTCGAGATCCACGAAGCGCCGCGCGCAGGCAAAAACAGCGCGGACGTGCTGCTTGCAGGAACGACCATCACGGTGGAACCGGGCATCTATATCGAAGGCAAGTGCGGCGTCCGTATTGAGGACTGCTGCATTGTCACGGAAGACGGGAAGATCAATCTTGTCAGCTCGCCAAAAGAGCTGCAGATGATTTCATAAAAAAACGACGGATAAAATTTGGAGGATGTTGAACTATGATTATGGCAGGCGACTTTCGTAAGGGTGTCACCGTTGAGATCGACGGACAGGTCTGGTCCATTGCCGATTTCCAGCATGTGAAGCCCGGCAAGGGCGCGGCGTTTGTCCGTACCCGCCTCAAGAACGTCATGACGGGCGCGGTGCTCGAGCGTACCTTCAGCCCCACGGACAAGTACCCGAAGGCGCACATTGAGACGAAGGAAATGCAGTATCTGTATTCCGACGGCGAGCTGTACTACTTCATGGATACCGAGACCTACGAGCAGCTTCCGCTGAACCACAGTCAGGTCGAGGATGCGATCAACTTCATCGTTGAGAATGAGAACGTTAAGGTTCGTTTCTTCAAGGGCAGCCCCTTCTCCGTGGAAGCGCCGAACTTTGTCGAACTGACCGTTACGCATACCGAGCCCGGCGTGCGCGGCGATACGGCGACCGGCACCACGAAGCCCGCGACAGTCGAGACGGGTTACCAGATCAACGTTCCGCTGTTTGTCAATGAGGGCGACAGAGTCCGCATCGACACGAGAACCGGCGAATATATGGAGCGCTGCTGACAGATACTGATTTCAGAACAGAGCGACAAAGACTGGAGGATATTTGACGTGAGCTATATTTCCGAAAAGGTTGCGTATCTGGACGGTCTTGCCGAAGGCCTCGGCATTGAGGACGACAAGCAGGGAAAACTGCTGCGCGGCATCATCGAAGCGCTTGGCGCGATCGCCGAGGAGCTTGAGGACCAGGACGAAGCGATGAACGATCTGTCCGACTGCGTGGACGATCTCTATGATGAGATCGACTCGATCGATGAGTGCCTCTTTGATGAGGACGATGAGGACGATGAGGACGATGAAGAGCCTTTGGAGGACGATTTCCTTGAGGTCGTCTGCCCCTCTTGCGGTGAGACGATCTATTTCGACGAGGACATGCTGGACTCCGAGGACGGACTGATCTGCCCGAATTGTAACGAGCCGGTCGAGATCCACGTTTGCGATGGCGAGTGCGGCTGCTGCGACGAGGATTGCGGCACGGACGACGAGGAATAAGACCGCTGTTATCGGTAGGATGAGACAAAGGCGTTCCGCCGGACGGAGCGCCTTTTTCTTGTGCGGACGGAAATAGCGGGGCGGGGATCTGCGCATACGGCCGAAGGGTAAGCAAGCTGCAAAACGGGGAAAATATCTGATTTTTCGCCATCGTTGCAGGAATTCTCGGGGCGGCGGCGTATAGGAAAGTGAAGGGTATATGAGAGGAGAGGCCGCCGTGAACGGAAGAGAGTATATAGAGCAGTTGGAGCAGAAAACACTGTCCCCCTATGCAACGCTCGCCGTCAACTCAAAGGGGCGGGAGATACCGATCGAACCGTGTCCTCTGCGAACGGTGTTCATTCGCGATCGAGACCGCATCCTGCATTGCAAGTCGTTCCGCAGAATGAAGCATAAAACGCAGGTATTCCTCTCGCCGCAGGGCGACCATTACAGAACGCGTCTGACACATACGCTTGAGGTCACGCAGATCGCGCGGACGATCGCGCGTGCTCTCCGTCTCAACGAGGATCTGACGGAGGCCATTGCACTGGGACATGATCTCGGACATACGCCGTTTGGCCATTCCGGCGAGGACGTGCTGAACGGACTGGTTCCGGGCGGATTTGAACACAATGTGCAGAGCCTGCGCGTCGTTGAAAAGCTCGAAAACGGCGGCGCAGGGCTGAATCTGACATACGAAGTGCGCGACGGCATTCTGAATCATAAAAAGAACGGGCATCCGGCGACGCTGGAAGGCGCGGCGGTGTCCTTTGCGGACCGTATCGCTTATATCAATCACGACATCGACGATGCGATCCGTGCGGGGATCCTTTCGGAGAGCGAACTTCCGGCGGCCGCCGTGCGCGCCTTCGGCAACAGCCACGGCAAACGCATCAACAGTATGATCCTGAACATCGTGGAGCAGAGCAGCGAAAAGCCGTATGTCCGTATGTCGGAGGAGATGCTCACAGAATTTGACGCGCTGCGCACATTTATGTTCGAGCACGTCTATCGCAACCCCGTCGCGAAGCGCGAGGAGGGAAAAGCGAAGCACATGCTCGAGGAATTGTATCGATATTACCTCGACAGGCTTGAAGAATTGCCGCAGGAGTTTTTGCTTCATGTCGACGCCGACGGACGTGAGCGTGTGGTCGGCGACTATATCGCCTGCATGACCGATACCTATGCCGTGCGGGAGTATGAACGACTGTTCGTGCCGAAATCGTGGGATTAAAGCAGGAATCGGAGACGAAGCGTCGAATAAAGAGAAAGTGATTTTTTGGGGAAAGGGCGGAGAAACATGGCGTTTCCGGATGCGTGGCTCGACGAGCTGATCGCAAAGAATGACATCGTTTCCGTGGTTTCCTCGTATGTCGATTTGAAACCGAAGGGCCGCAGACTCTGGGGACGCTGCCCGCTGCACGGCGAGAAAACGCCGTCGTTTTCCGTTTCCCCGGACAAGCAGATGTTCTACTGCTTTGGCTGTCACGCCGGAGGAACGGTGATCCAGTTCGTGATGCAAATGGAACATCTGACGTTTCGGGAGGCGGTGCAGCGCCTTGCGGAACGCGCAGGCATGGAGATGCCGGAAACGGCCAATGATGCGGCGATGCAGCGGGAACGCGCATATAAAGAACGCCTGTATGAAGCCTGCAAACGCGCCGCAAGGTTCTATATGGAAACGCTTCTCGGCGACAAAGGCTTGCCAGGCAGGAGGTATCTTGCCAGCCGTGGACTGAGCGCGGACGCTGTGAAACGATTTGGCATCGGCTATGCGGAAGAGGGCTGGGACCATCTCAGAAAGCACCTGCTTGCGGAGGGGTTTACCGAGCAGGAACTGCTTGACGCGGGATTGCTCGTTAAGAACGCGGAGCGCGGCAGGGTATACGATGCGTACCGCGGCAGAGTGATCTTTCCGATCGTTGGCGCAAACGGGCGTGTGCTGGGGTTTGGCGCACGGGTGCTGAACAGCGACGAAAAACCGAAGTACATCAATACCGGCGACACCCCGATCTACAACAAGCGCAACAACCTGTACGGATTGCATCTGCAAAAGGGAAAGAAGCTTGATGATCTTGTGATGGTCGAGGGCTATACGGATGTGATCAGCCTGTATGAAGCGGGCGTGACAAACGCCGTGGCAAGCCTCGGTACGGCGCTTACCGTGCAGCAGGCGAGACTTTTGAAGCGCTACGTTCCCCGGGTGTATATCGCCTACGACGGCGACGCCGCGGGACAGAATGCCACGATCCGCGGATTGGATATTCTCCGAGCCGAGGGTCTGGACGTGCGCGTGATCGTGTTTCCGGACAATCTCGATCCGGACGAGTTCATTCGCAAACGCGGGAAGGACGCCTTTGACGCGTTGAAAGACCAAGCGCTTTCGCTGAATGCGTTCAAGCTTGACAGCATGGCGAACGGGTTCGATCTTACGCGTGAAAACGATCGCGAAAAATACGCGATGGAGGCCTGCTCATTTATATCCGGCTTGCAGCCGGTAGAGCAGGGAAGGTATTTCAGCCGCCTTGCGAAGAAAACCGGTTACCCCGTGGATGCGCTCGTGGCGCAGGCAAAGACGGGGCAGCCCGCGGCGGAGCGGTCGCAGTATAGACCTGCAGCCGCATGGAACACTAAAAAAGATGTGCAGACCGAGGAAGAAACAGCGCGGGAGCGGGCGGAATCCATGCTGCTGCATACCATGCTGCAATCGCGGGAGGCGACGCTCGCGGCGGTCGAGCAGGGTGCACTGGAAATGTTTTCCGTTCCGGCGTATCAGAGCTTTTCGGCAGAGATCGTTGCAGCGTTCGCGCAGGATGCAGAGCCGAATTGCGCAAGGATCATGGGCAATATGCAGCCGGAGGATGCGGAGCGTGTCGCAGCGGCGTTTCGGGAGGAGCTGCCGAAGGAGGAGCCCGTGCGCATGGTTGAGGACTGTGTGCGGCGGATCCGGCGGCTGGATACGGAAGAAGAGCTGGGCCGCCTGAAAATACAGCTTGCGGACAGTACGAAAACGATCAACGAAAAGCAGGAAATCATGCAGAGAATACAGAGCTTGAACCGTGAGCTTCGCGGTTGACTGAAAGGAGTGAGGGAAGATGGAACAGCAGCGTGGCGCCACGAAGGAGATCCGGGCGCAGAAGATCAAAGAACTCCTGGAAACCGGGAAGAGCAAGGGCGTCCTGACCTACAAGGAGATCATGGACGCGTTGGAGGAATTGGAACTCGATCAGGAACAGGTCGAAAAACTGTACGATCATATCGAGGCGCTCAACATTGATGTCGTAGAAGAGGTGGAAGTGCCGGAGGACATCAATGAGGAGATCGCGGAGCTGGAGAGCGTTCTCGCATCGACGGAGGGCATCAACATTGACGATCCCGTCCGTATGTACCTGAAGGAGATCGGCAAAGTGCCGCTGCTCAGCGCGGCGGAAGAGGTCGAGATCGCCCAGAGAATGGCGGAAGGCGACCCGGAGGCCAAACACCAGCTGGCGGAGGCGAACCTGCGTCTGGTTGTTTCGATTGCAAAGCGATATGTCGGCCGCGGCATGCTGTTCCTCGATCTTATTCAGGAAGGCAACCTCGGTTTGATCAAAGCGGTCGAAAAATTCGATTACCGCAAGGGATATAAGTTTTCCACCTATGCGACGTGGTGGATCCGGCAGGCGATCACGCGTGCGATCGCAGATCAGGCGCGCACCATTCGCATTCCGGTACACATGGTCGAAACGATCAATAAGCTCATTCGCGTGAATCGGCAGTTGGTGCAGGAGTACGGACGCGACCCGCGGCCGGAGGAGATCGCAAAGGAAATGGGGATCTCCGAAGAAAAGGTCCGGGAGATCATCAAGATTGCGCAGGAGCCTGTCTCGCTCGAAACGCCGATCGGTGAAGAGGACGACAGCCATCTCGGCGACTTTATCCCGGATGACGACGCGCCTGCGCCGGCGGAAGCAGTGGCGGTCACGCTGCTCAAAGAACAGCTGATGGACGTGCTGAATTCGCTGACGCCGCGGGAGGCAAAGGTGCTCCGTCTGCGCTATGGATTGGACGACGGCAAAGCGCGAACGCTCGAAGAGGTCGGCAAGGAATTCAACGTGACGCGCGAGCGAATTCGCCAGATCGAAGCCAAAGCGCTCCGTAAGCTGCGCCATCCGAGCCGCAGCAAGCGGCTGAAGGATTTCCTGGAGTGAAAGCAATGGAATAAAGCAAATGGGCGGACGCCGTTTGACGTCCGCCCGTTTCTATGCTGCGGCTGTTGTCTGCGATCGGCCGCACGGAACGCCGGGCTGCGGCAACAGGCCGCGCCGGTTCACATCATCTTCTGTACCCCGTTTGCATCGATGGTCGTATCGCCCTCAAGCAGCAGCTCGCTCACGGTGACGAACGTATACCCCTGCTGCAAGGCGGTTTCAAGCAGACGTGGGAGGTATTCCCGGATCTTGTATCCGTTGTTGTGGCAGAGAATGATACAGCCGTCCGACAGCTTCGGAAGCACCGTATTCAGGATCGTATCCGCACTGCGTTCTTCCTTCCAGTCGATCGTGTCGATGTTCCATTGGATCGGCTCGTAGCCGATTTCCCGCACCGCCGTAATGACTGTATCGTTGTACTCGCCAAACGGCGCACGGAACAGCTTGCAGCGTTTGCCGGTCAACTGCTCGATGGTGTCGTCCAAGGTCGTGATCTCCTTTTGGATTTCCGAGGCGGAGAGTTTGTTCATGTGCGGATGCGTGAGACTGTGGTTCCCGATCTCATGGCCTTTTGCCGCAATCTCCTTGACGTCCTCCGGGTAGGCTTCCACCCATACGCCGCAGAGGAAAAACGTCGCCTTCACCTGAAACTGATTGAGCGTTTCAAGAATAAACTCTGTTTTATCATCCTCCCACGCCGCATCGATCGTGAGCGCGATCTTTTTATCCGTTCGATCCACGCTGTAAACCGGGAGTTCACGTTTTTTTCCGGCCAGTACATTCAATTCGTATTCCTCAATGCGAGCGCGCATAGCCGCAGAGGGATAGACGTTTTGCCGGTCTCCGCGGGAATAAAGCGCAACCGCGGCGATGACGGCGATCGCACAAAGCAGCGCCGCAACGATCCACAGCAGACTTTTCTTTTTCAATACGATAATACGCACCATTCATTCCCCCCGTCGCAATACTGTTGTACTTTATGCGACAGAAGTCCCAAAAATCACAGCGCCGCGCTGTCGAATCACAGGAACGCCGCGTCCTCTTGCACTTTTTTTCGCACTACCCTATAATATTCTGGTATACTTATGGAAAGGGACGCTGAAACAGAGTGCAAACCAGCGATTTTTATTATGATCTGCCGCATGAGCTGATCGCGCAGACCCCGACGAAGGATCGCGCGGCCTCGCGGCTGCTGATCTACGACAGAAAGACGAAAACGATCACCGACGGCATGTTCCCGGATATTCTGGAACATCTGGAGCCGGGCGATGTGCTCGTGCGAAATACGACCCGCGTCATCCCGGCGCGCCTGTTTGCAAAGCGAGAGGATACGGGCGGGAACATGGAGTTTCTTCTCCTGGAACGCGTGGAGGGCGATCGCTGGAAGGCGCTTGCACGTCCGGCACGGCGCGCAAAACCGACGCATCGGTATGTTGTAAACGACGAGCTTTGGATCTCTGTCGAGGGAGAGACGGACGCGGAAGGCGGCCGCCTGATCGATCTGCACTATGACGGCATTTTCGAAGAGGTGCTGGATCGCGCGGGACAGGTTCCGCTGCCGCCGTATATCACGGAGCAGCTTGACGATAAGGAACGGTATCAAACCGTCTATGCACATGAGCGCGGTTCTGCCGCAGCACCGACTGCCGGACTGCACTTTACGACCGAGCTGCTGGACGCCGTGCGGCAAAAGGGCGTCGCGATAGCAGACGTGCTGCTGCATGTTGGACTCGGCACGTTCCGGCCGGTCTCCGCAGAGCGCATCGAGGATCACAAGATGCACACGGAGTATTACGAAGTCTCCGAACAGGCCGCGGAGCAGATCAATCGGGCGCGCGAAAACGGCGGACGGATCATCGCGGTCGGCACGACGTCGGCACGCACGCTCGAAAGCGTCGCGGACGAAAGCGGCGTCGTTCGTGCGGGCAGCGGCTGGACCGGCATTTTTATCACGCCGGGGTACCGTTTCCGGGCGGTCGATTCGCTGATCACGAATTTCCATCTGCCGGAATCGACGCTGCTGATGCTGGTCTCCGCGCTTGCAACGCGGGAGGACATGCTGCGGGTGTATGAACACGCCGTGCGGGAGCGCTATCGCTTTTTCAGTTTTGGCGACGCAATGATGATCCTGTAAGAGACGGGAAGAGGAGGCACGATGGAACAGCCCTTTCGATTTGAACTGATCAAGACCTGCAAGCAGTCCGGCGCACGGCTCGGAAAGCTCTATACGCCCCATGGTGTGATCGATACGCCGATCTTTATGCCTGTCGGCACGCAGGCGACGGTCAAGGCAATGACCCCGCGGGATCTCCGGGACGTCAAAGCAAACATCATTCTTGCAAATACATATCATCTGTATTTGCGCCCGGGCCACGAGCTCGTGCGGGAGGCGGGCGGTCTCCACACCTTCATGCATTGGGACCGGCCCATCCTGACCGACAGCGGCGGATTTCAGGTGTTCAGCCTTGCAAAGATGAACGATATTCGTGAGGACGGCGTCGAGTTCCGCTCGCATATCGACGGCAGCCGGCATCTGTTTACGCCGGAGAGCGTGATGGAGGTCGAACAGGCGCTCGGCGCGGATATTGCGATGTGCTTTGACGAGTGCGCAGCCTACCCGAGCGATCATGCGTATACCCTGCGCGCCATGCAGCGTACGCATCGCTGGGCGGAGCGCTGTCAGAAGGCGCATACGAGGCAGGATCAGGCGCTGTTCGGGATCGTGCAGGGCGGCATGTATAAGGACCTGCGCGTTGAGAGCGCCAAGACGCTTGCCTCCATGGGCTTCATTGGGTATGGCATCGGCGGTCTCAGTGTCGGCGAACCCAAACATGTGATGTATGAAATGCTCGAGGAGATCATGCCCTATATGCCGGAGAACAAGCCGCGGTATCTCATGGGCGTCGGCAGTCCGGATTGCTTCCTCGAGGGCGTCCTGCGCGGCGTGGATATGTTCGACTGCGTGATGCAGACGCGTATGGCGCGCACGGGCATGGCGCTGACGCGGCACGGCCGGATGAATCTGCGAAATCAGAAGTATGCGCACGACTTTACGCCCATCGAGGAGGACTGCGATTGCTACGCCTGCCGCACAGGCTTTACCCGCGCCTATCTCCGGCACCTCGTCAAGGAGAATGAGATCCTTGGCGCACAGCTGCTTTCCATGCATAATCTGCGATTCTCCCTGCGGCTCATGGAGGATATTCGACTCGCGATCATGGAGGATCGTTTCGGCACGTTTGCACGCGAACTTCTGGACGGAGGCATTTACGACCGATGATGCGGAAGGAAATCTGCTGCCCACGGGAGACGGACATGCTCGACCTCGGCGCAAGACTCGCGAAGTGCCTGACGCCCCCGGCATTTGTGGCGCTCCACGGTGATCTCGGCGCGGGAAAGACCGCGCTTGTGCGCGGCATGGGCGAAGCGCTCGGCGTCGATACGGTCACCAGTCCGACGTTTACGATCGTACAGGAGCACGACACGAAACCGAAACTTTATCATTTTGATGCATACCGCCTTTCGGACGCGGACGAGTTGTACGCGATCGGCTTTGACGATTATTTGCGCGAGAATGCCGTTCTCGTGATGGAATGGGCGGAGCTTGTGGAGGAAGCCCTTCCGCAGGAACGTCTGGAACTGACGATCCTGGGCAGCGGCGCGGAAGAACGAACGGTCTTTGCCGAAGCAAAGGGCGCGGTCTATGAGAGGATACTGGAACAGCTATGAAGCTTCTTGCGATTGAGACGACGGCACCGGTCGCAACGGTCGCGCTCTGGCGTGACGGCGAAGTGACCCGGTACAGCGCGGACGATACGAAAAAACATGCGGAGACTGTGCTCCCGCTTGTGGAACGCCTGCTTGCGGAGACGGGCGAAACGCTTTCCGCAATGGACTATTTTGCCGTGGATATCGGCCCCGGCTCGTTTACCGGCGTGCGTATCGGCGTTTGTATCGCCAATGCCTTCGGATATGCCATGCAGAAGCCGGTGATCGGCTGCAATGCGCTGGAAACGCTCAGAGAGGCACTGTACGGCGTTTCCGAGCCGGTCTGCACAATGATCGATGCACGCAACGGAAACGCGTATGCGGCGCTCTACGAGGGCGAAAACGTTCTTTTGGAGCCGAAAGCGGTCGTGGTCGCGGAATATCTGGATCGTCTGCCGGGAAACGTTCGCTTTGCCGGCGACGTCCCGGGGCTTGCGCAGAGCGATCCGGCATCGGCGCGCTATCCGGACGCCGGGGCGCTTGCACGGCTTGCCGCAAGAAGAACGGAACGCGCGCAGGCGCGGGCGCTGCCGCTGTACCTTCGTGCGTCGCAGGCGGAGCGCCTGCACAAACGGGAGGCGTGACGGCATGGAGTTGCAGGAATCGATCGAGATCCGCCGAATGCAGAAACGGGATATCTCCGCCGTATATGAGATCGAGTGCATCTGCTTCCGCTCGCCGTGGTCGAAGCTGTCGCTGCTGTCCGAGCTGCGCAACGACGTGGCCTGCTATCTCGTGCTGACTGTGGACGACAGGATCGTCGGCTACGGCGGCATGTGGACGCTGTACGACGAAGCGCATGTGACAAATATCGCCGTGCTTCCGGAATATCGCAGGCGCGGCTTTGCAAAAAAAATGCTGTTGTCGCTCATGGCTTGGGCGATACAGCGCGGCGCGGAGAAAATGACGCTGGAAGTGCGGGAAACGAATGCGGGCGCACAGCAGCTTTACGCGGGGTTGGGCTTTTTGCAGCAGGGGCGGAGACCGCGGTATTATGATGACACGGGCGAGGCCGCGCTGCTGTTGTGGAATGAAAATATCAAAGCAACGGTTGCATCCTGCGGGAAAATGTGGTAGATTGTAGAACGTTGAAGAACGGAGAGGATAGTTTGCATATGGCGTTGTATGAAGAATGGCTTGCCCGTGCGGAAGCGCTCGAGACGGATGCACAGCACCAGCAGTATTGGAACGAGTATTTCACTGCCGAGACGGAGAATTACAAGAAGATCCTGAAAGAAAAGACCTTCCTGTATGAAGGAAAGCTCGCGGATTTGGCCGCGTCGTTTTCGATGGAGCCGGTGGTGTTTGTGGGTTTTTTGGACGGTATCAATACGAGCCTTGAAAAGGAACTCGACCTCGACGCGTTGACGGAGGAGTCCGAGCTTTCACTCAAGATCCTGCCGGAGAAGCTGTATTACAACATGCTGAACGCAAAGGCGAGCTGGCTGTACGGCCTTGAAGAGTGGGACGATGTACTGACGGTAGAGCGCCGCCACGAGATCACGAAGGAATTCCGCAGCGCGGGGATCTTTGTGAAGGAAGCGACGGTGGGCCGTAACGACCCCTGCCCCTGCGGCAGCGGCAAGAAGTACAAGAAGTGCTGCGGCAAGGATCGGTAATTCGGGAAAAAAGATTAGAAATTTTACTTTTCCCATTGACAGAATGCCAAAGCATGGCTATAATAATTTCTTGGAACTCTTGCCTGCGCCTGTAGCTCAGCAGGATAGAGCAACGGCCTTCTAAGCCGTAGGTCCCGGGTTCGAATCCCTGCGGGCGCGCCATCAGCGCAGCACCCCGAACGGGGGAATCCGATCGGGGTGCTGAGCAAGTGTGTGATGTCGGGCGGATTGGTTTGAGCCGATAGAGTCCATGGTGGGTATAGCTCAGTTGGTTAGAGTGCCTGGTTGTGGCCCAGGAGGTCGTGGGTTCGAGTCCCACTACTCACCCCATCTTATTCTACAAAGCGGAAAAACGATGGGGTGTAGCCAAGCGGTTAAGGCAACGGACTTTGACTCCGTCAGTCGTAGGTTCAAATCCTGCCACCCCAGCCAATCCTGACCCGTTAGCTCAGTCGGTAGAGCACTTGACTTTTAATCAAGGTGTCCGGAGT
>ENA-OUQC01000033-OUQC01000033.1-human-gut-metagenome-genome-assembly--contig:-NODE-33-length-148678-cov-61.866683_pt1 | contig 148678 bp, 120 predicted proteins | sample MGYA00237942_ERZ548815 | MGnify/ENA primary metagenome ERZ548815 (study PRJEB26490, sample SAMN05194722) | human gut metagenome | biome: terrestrial biome; feature: human-associated habitat...
TCGCACTTGTAGAGAAGATGATGTCATATGGGTGGTTCAGAGATATATACAATGCAGCGTCCTCTTTCCATGCGACTATAATGGGAAACGATGTTGATGAACTGGACTCATGGCTGGATAGCTACGGGAAGTCTCCTATTAAGGAATTGCGGTCGTTTGCCTATGGAATCAGGATGGATCTGAAAGCCGTGAGGAATGCTATCACTTTGGACACCTCAAATGGCATCGTTGAAGGCTTCGTGAACAAACTAAAAGCTGTAAAGCGAGTAATGTTTGGGCGAGCATCTCTTGACCTGCTCAAACGAAAAATGGTCTTCAGCGACCTGTGCTTCAACTAAATTGCGGAAGAACCACTTTTTTCAGGGAAAGACACTGGTGTACGAAACCACATAAGGAAGGTGTTTGGTACACCAAGAGGTCCGGTACGAAATTATCTTGCGATGACAGTTGGCACACAGGAAGGGCGGTCTGTATACGGACTGTATGTGGGAATGCATTCATCAAACGCATCATTACGAGTAACCTGAGGGTTAGCGGACATATTCAAGCAAGCATATTCATTAGAAATTGCGGCGAGCGTTTCGTACGATATTCTTTGATTTCGTACATTTGTCGGGAGGGAGTTGGTGATTATTTGGAAATAATCTGTACATTCGTGGGCGAAAGATCTGGAATTGATGGGGAAATATCTTGTCATAGAGACTACGGCCAGCCTTCTGCGGATTCCTTTGGAGAGCCTTGTGTATGTCAAGGCGGAGGGAAACTACAGTCGGATATTCACTGTCCTTGACGTGGTGAAAGGCAGCAAGGGCACGCTGGTGACGTACAAGCTGGGGTGGATCCACAACAGTTTGTCCGATGTGATCGGCGATGTCGAGAGCAAGACTATCGTCAGGGCGGGAAAAAGCCACATCATCAATCTGGATTTTGTCTCTGAGATCAACATCTCACAACAGACGTTGGCCTTGTCAGACTGCGACAGGTTCAATGTGGTGCTTTCCGACGGGCTGTCAAGAGAAGTGCTGAAAGCCTTGAAGTCCGCTCTTGGCAATGACAACAACGACTAAACGAAGACTCAAATGAACAGACAGGACTACGATAATGTACGAGACGACGAAGTCATCTTCATAGGAGGTGACAAAGGTCGGAACACCAGCGGAAACAAACCTCCCAAGCTGCCGAAGTGGCTGATCCCTGCCATCACGTTGGCTGTGCTGGCCGCAGTGGCCTTGATCGTGGTCTGCGGGAGAGGCGAAAAGGCCGTGAGCGACGAGCAGACAGGACTGTTTGAGGAAAGCGTGGAGTCGAAAAGCGATTCTTTGATGACCGTCGCCACGGAAGACCCGGACTCCTGCGGGACGGCATATTCAGAGAAAATAGACACCACGGTCGCGGGCGGCGTCCCGCTGACTTTGTACATCCCGCACTGCGCCGTTCCGGAACTCTCAGTCGGCGCGCCCGAAGCGGACAAGAGTGAATATGTCCTCGCGGCCCAGGCTGCGGACATCCGCGCGGACAACCGCGAGATTCTCGGATCCTTTGTGCTCAAAGGAGAAGTGCTGGCTCAAGGAATATCCAAGAAGGGCTATTGCGCCATCATCGACGGCCGGATCACAATCGGAGTCGCCGAAAACACGGACCTTTTCGACAAGGCCGTCGAGACGGAAGGCTACTTTTTCAGGCAATATCCTCTCGTGGACAACGGCTCGCCAGTTGATAACAATCTGAAGAGTTCCACTGTCCGCAAGGCGCTTTGCTCGAAGGCCGGCGAGATATTCATAGCAGTCTCCCGCGAGGAGATGACGATGCAGGATTTCGCCGCCGCTCTCGCCGCATTCGAAGTGGACAACGCGATCTACCTCGTCGGAAGCGCCTCGTCCTACGGCTGGTATATTCCTAAGGAAGAGGAAATTGTGGAATTCGGCATCAACGTGCACCGCCGTTCCTACCGGAACGAGTCCTACATCCGCTGGCGGAAGGCGGAATAACCCGGCAACTATAGCCCAAAGGCAGCCGTTCAAATGAACCGGGCGGGGACATCGGTCGCTTCGACAGGCTCAGCGACCATGAAAAACGCATTTTCTGTTCATATTTAAAAGAGAATCGGAAGATTCCCTTCGGTTTTGCAATGAATATTGGGAAAATATTCATAAATTTATAGCCACATATTAAAAACACATAACCACTATGGCAAAGATTATAGAATGCGTGCCCAATTTCAGTGAAGGGCGAGACAAAAATGTTATTGATCAGATCGTTAAGGCCATCGCTTCGGCCAAGGTGACGGTCAACGGCAACGAGGAGGGCGTCAAGGTGCTCGACGTGGATCCGGGCGAGGCGACCAACAGGACTGTCGTGACCTTCGTGGGCAGCCCCGATGCTGTGCTGGAGGCGGCTTTCCAAGGAGTCAAGTGTTCCGGCGAGGTGATCGACATGAGGCATCACCACGGGGCGCACCCTCGGTCGGGGGCGTGCGATGTGCTGCCGCTCGTGCCGGTGGCCGAGACCACTCTTGAGGAATGCGCCGAACTTGCCCGCGGGCTGGCGAAGAGGATCTACGACGAGCTCGGCATCCCTTGCTACTGCTACGAGGCGGCGGCGTTCAAGCCGGAAAGGAAGAACCTCGCGGTCTGCAGGGCCGGGGAATATGAAGCCCTGCCGGAGAAGATCGCCGATCCTGCCAAGGCACCGGACTTCGGGCCTAAGGAATATAACGAGACAGTGGCGAAGAGCGGGGCTATCAATGTGGGAGCCAGAGACTTCCTTGTGGCCGTCAACTATAATCTCAACACGACCTCAACCCGCCGCGCGATGGCGATCGCGTTCGATGTGCGTGAGAAAGGACGCAAGATGCGCGAGGGCGGAAGCCTGACCGGAAAGGTCCTCAAGGACGAGAACGGCAAGGACCGCTGGCAGCCGGGAACCCTCAAGGGGTGCAAGGCAATTGGTTGGTACATTGATGAATATGGCATCGCTCAGGTCTCGATGAACATCACCGACATCAAGACGACACCTCTGCACGTGGCCTACGAGGAAGTCTCCAGAGCCGCCGCCGCCAGAGGACTCAGGGTCACCGGAGCCGAGATCGTCGGACTGGTACCGAAGCGTGTGCTGATGGAGGCCGGAAAGTTCTACCTTGAGAAGCAGGAGCGCTCGCTCGGAATCTCGGACGAAGAAATAATGAAGATAGCAGTCAAGTCGATGAGCCTTGACGACCTCAAGCCGTTCAACCCGCACGAGAAGGTCATTGAATATCTTATGGAAGATCCTGAGCAACTCGCTGTCAAGGAAAGGCTCATCAGGATGACGCTAAAGGGATTCGCCGAGGAGACGGCATCCGAGTCTCCTGCCCCGGGCGGCGGATCGATCTCCGCCTATATGGGCGCTCTCGGAGCGGCTCTCGGCACGATGGTAGCCAACCTTTCAGCCCACAAGAGAGGCTGGGATGACCGCTGGAAGGAGTTCTCCGACTGGGCTGAGAAGGGACACGCCGTAATGCGGGAGCTGGTAAGCCTCGTTGACGAGGACACCGCTGCCTTCGACAAGATCATGGCCGCATTCGGACTCCCTAAGGGCACCGACGAAGAGAAGGCTGCACGCGCCGAAGCCATAGAGAAGGCCACACTTTACGCTACACAGGTACCTCTGCGCACGATGAAGGCTTCATTCAAGGCCTTTGAGATCACAAGGGCGATGGCCGAGAACGGAAACCCAAACTCCGTTTCAGACGCCGGTGTCGGAGCGTTGGCGGCACGAAGCGCGGTTCTCGGAGCGCAACTCAATGTCAAGATCAACGCGGCTTCCCTTGGCGACAAGGCCAAGGCCGCCGAGCTGGTCGCCGAGGCCGATGAGATCGCAGCCAAGGCCGTGAAAGAAGAAAAGGAGATTCTGGACATCGTAAACTCGAAGATCAATGGATAAGTTTCAGGAAGAGATACTTGCGGGCATCCCGCAGGACAGGCTCCCGGAGCCGAAACCTTACGACAAGACCATAAACCACGCCCCTAAGCGCAAGGACATCCTCACTGCCGAGGAGAAAGTGCTGGCGCTGAAGAACGCGCTGAGATACTTCCCGGCCAAGTTCCACGCCGAACTGGCGCCGGAGTTCGCCAAGGAACTCAAGGACTACGGCCGCATCTACATGTACCGCTTCCGCCCGTCCTACGACATGTACGCCAGACCGATCGATGAATATCCTTGCCGGAGCCGCCAGGCCGCTGCCATCATGGCGATGATCCAGAACAACCTGGATCCGAGGGTGGCGCAGCATCCGCACGAGCTGATCATCTACGGAGGCAACGGAGCAATATTCCAGAACTGGGCGCAGTACCGGCTGACGATGAAGTACTTGGCCGAGATGACCGACGAGCAGACACTCTCGATGTACTCCGGCCATCCGATGGGACTCTTCCCGAGCCACAAGGACGCGCCGAGAGTCGTTGTGACCAACGGAATGGTCATCCCGAACTATTCGAAGCAGGATGACTGGGAGAGATTCAACGCCCTTGGAGTGTCACAGTACGGCCAGATGACAGCCGGATCGTATATGTACATCGGTCCCCAGGGGATCGTGCACGGAACGACAATCACGGTGATGAACGCGGCACGCAAGCAACTGAAAGCCAGAGGCATCGCAGGGACGAGGGAGAATATGAAGGGCATGCTCTTCGTGACCGCCGGTCTCGGCGGGATGTCCGGAGCGCAGCCTAAGGCCGGAAACATCGCCGGGGTCGTGAGCGTGACCGCCGAGATCAATCCGCTCGCCGCCCGCAAGCGTTACGACCAAGGCTGGGTCGATGAGCTGCACGAGAATCTGGACGAGCTTATCCCGCGCATCCGAAAGGCGATGGAGAACAAGGAGACCGTCTCGCTGGCCTATGTGGGCAACATCGTGGATCTCTGGGAGAGACTCGCGGCCGAGAATATTCCTGTGGACCTCGGTTCGGACCAGACATCGCTCCACAATCCGTGGGCCGGAGGCTACTACCCTGTCGGCCAGTCGTTTGAGGAGTCCGTCAAGATGATGGCCGAGGAGCCGGAGAAGTTCCGTGAGGCGGTGCGCGCGTCGCTGAGAAGGCACGTCGCCGCGATCAACAGGCTGTCAGCCGGCGGCATGTACTTCTTTGACTACGGCAACGCCTTCCTCCTTGAATCCTCAAGGGCGGGAGCGGACATACTCAAGGCCGACGGCACCTTCCGCTATCCGTCCTACGTTCAGGACATCATGGGGCCGCTCTACTTCGACTACGGTTTCGGCCCGTTCCGCTGGGTCTGCATGAGCGAGAGGCCGGAAGACCTCGCCAAGTCCGACGAGATAGCCGTGAATATTCTTAAAAAGGAATTGGAAACGGCTCCGGAAGAGATTCAGGGACAGCTGAACGACAATATTCATTGGATAGAGGAAGCCGGCAGGAACCATCTGGTGGTCGGTTCGCAGGCCCGCATCCTCTACGCCGACTGCGAGGGCAGGACCAAGATCGCCCTGGCCTTCAACGAGGCCATCCGCAAGGGTGAGATCACCGCTCCGATCGTGCTTGGCCGCGACCATCACGACGTTTCCGGCACAGACTCCCCGTTCCGCGAGACATCCAACATCTACGACGGATCCCGGTTCACCGCCGACATGGCCATCCAGAACGTCATCGGTGACGGTTTCCGGGGAGCCACCTGGGTTTCCATCCACAACGGAGGCGGAGTCGGCTGGGGTGAGGTCATCAACGGAGGCTTCGGCATGGTGATCGACGGATCGGCTGATTCGGACAGGCACATCACCCGGATGCTGTTCTGGGACGTGAACAACGGAATAGCCCGCCGCAGCTGGGCGCGCAACGAAGGCGCGGAACATGCCATCCTGAGGGAAATGGAACGCACACCGGAACTTACGGTGACAGTTGCGAACCACACAGACGAAAACATTGTCAGAAAAGCGATTGAGGAACTATGACACACATCATCTCACACGAACATCTGAGCCTTGGAAGGCTTAAGGAGATAATTGAGAACCACGAGAGGGTCGAACTCGGCCCGGAGGCCGTGGCGGCCATTGAGAAATGCCGTAAGTACCTGGACAGCAAGATGGAGGACATCGGTCGCCCGGTCTATGGAGTCACCACCGGATTCGGTTCCCTGTGCAACGTGACCATCCCTGCCGACCAGCTCTCGCAGCTCCAGCACAATCTGGTGATGTCCCACGCCTGCGGAACCGGCGAGACTGTACGCCCGCAGATCGTGAGGCTTATGCTCCTGCTTAAGGCCCAGTCCCTTTCCTACGGCCATTCCGGAGCGCAGCTGATTACTGTCCAGAGGCTCTTGGACATGTTCAACAACGACATCCTCCCGGTAGTCTACCAGCAGGGATCCCTCGGCGCTTCCGGCGACCTCGCTCCCCTCGCCCACCTCAGCCTACCGCTGATCGGTCTCGGAGAGGTTCTCTACAAGGGTAAGGTCAGACCAAGCAAGGAGGTCTGGGACGAGATGGGCTGGGAACCTATCAGCCTTCAGTCCAAGGAGGGTCTAGCTCTTCTGAACGGAACCCAGTTCATGAGCGCCCACGCCATCTGGTCGCTCATCCAGTGCCACAGGCTTTCCGAATGGGCCGACAGGATCGGCGCGATGTCACTGGAAGCCTATGACGGCCGCGTCGAACCGTTCCTGCCTCTGACCCACCAGCTTCGTCCGCACAAGGGACAGATCGACACCGCGGCCAGATTCATGACCCTGCTGGATGGCAGCGAACTGATAAGGAACCACAAGGAACATGTTCAGGATCCATATTCATTCCGCTGCATCCCTCAGGTACACGGCGCGGTCAAGGACAGCATCCGCTACGTCGAGTCGGTGATCGAGAACGAGATCAACAGCGCGACGGACAATCCGAACGTCTTCCCTGACGAGGACATGATCATCTCCGCCGGCAACTTCCACGGAGAGCCTATCGCCATCCCGATGGACGCCCTGGCGATCGCCATGTCCGAACTCGCAAACATCTCTGAAAGACGAATATACCGTCTGATCTCCGGCCAGCGAGGTCTGCCGAAATTCCTTGTCGCCACGCCGGGACTCAACAGCGGCTTCATGATTCCGCAGTACACGGCTGCCTCGATCGTGAGCCAGAACAAGGGACTCTGCTGGCCGGCGTCCGTGGATTCCATACCGTCATCGCAGGGTCAGGAGGATCACGTGAGCATGGGTTCCAACGCCGCGACAAAGCTCGTCCGCGTCATCGACAACTGCGAGGAAGTGCTTGCCATAGAGCTGTTCAACGCCGCACAGGCGCTCGACTTCAGGCACCAGATCGCCGGCAACAAGTCCTCGGAGGCCATCGAAGGCATATTCAGTGACTACCGCAAGGTCGTGCCGTTCATCAGCGATGATGTCTATATGCACCCGCTCATCCAGAAATCTATCGAGTTCATAAGATGACCATAATCACCCACATCGGCGAACTGGTCGGAATCGTTCCTGAAGGCGTTCTGCGCAAGCAAGGCGCCGAGATGGACGAGGTCGGCTCCTTGCGGGACGCTTACCTCACGATCGAGGGCGAACGAATCTCTGGTTTCGGGAATATGTCCGAGTGCCCGGTGCCCGGCCCACAAGATGAAGTAATTGACGCGAAGGGAGGTATGGTGATGCCGGCCTTCTGCGACTCCCACACCCACATCTGCTACGCCGGAACCCGTGAGCAGGAGTTCATCGACAAGATCAACGGCCTGAGCTACGAGGAGATAGCCGCCCGTGGAGGCGGAATCCTCAACTCCGCCGACCTGCTCCACCGCACGAGCGAAGAGGAATTATATTCACAGACAATGGCGCGCGTGCGGGAGATGATCGCCAAAGGAACCGGCGCCATCGAGATCAAGAGCGGCTACGGCCTGACCCTTGAGGACGAGCTGAAGATGCTGCGGGTGATCCGCCGCGTCAAAAAGGACTCCACCGCCACCATCAAGGCGACCTTCCTCGGGGCGCACGCCGTCGGCAGAGCCTTCAAAGGCCGGCAGAATGAATATGTCAACCTCGTCTGCGAGGAGATGATCCCCGCCGTCGCCGCCGAAGGGCTTGCTGAATATGTCGATGTCTTCTGCGACGAGGGATTCTTCACGGTCGCTGAAACGGATCGAATTCTTTCTGCCGGAGAGGCTTACGGTCTGATACCGAAAATCCACGCCAACGAGCTTGCCTGCTCCGGTGGCGTGCAGGTGGCCGTGAAGCATAACGCTCTTTCGGTCGATCACCTTGAGCGCACGACCGACGCTGAGATCGAGGCACTTAGAGACTCCCGCACGATGCCGACGATGCTTCCAGGCTCTTCATTCTTTCTCGGAATCCCCTACGGCAGGGCCAAGGAATATGTCAGCGCAGGTCTGGGCATAGCCCTAGCCTCAGACTACAATCCGGGATCCTCACCTTCCGGTGATATGCGTTTCGTGATGGCCTTAGGCTGCATCAGAATGCGCCTCACCCCGGCTCAGGCATTCAACGCCTGCACCCTCAACTCCGCCTACGCGATGGGTGTCGCCGAGGATCTCGGCTCTGTGACCGTCGGCAAACTCGCCAACCTTATCGTCACCAAGCCCGTCCCGTCCCTCGCCTACATCCCGTACTGCCACCAGACCCCGTTCATCGCCAAGGTTCTCCTCCGAGGACAAGAGGTTCATTCCCGGACATAAGGTCAGCAGAAGCGCCAATCCGGTCACCGAGTAAGTTGAAGCGCCAGACAGGTCACCAAGCTAGATGAAGCGCCAGTCCGGTCGCCGAGTCTGCCGAAGAACCTGACAGGTTGCAGAGTAAGTTGAAGCGCCAGTCCGGTCGCCAAGTCTGCCGAAGAACCAGTAGCGTCTGAGGCCGAGTCCTCAACAGACATAAGGCTCTCGTGCGCAGATAGGCCTAGATTGCTCACGAGAGTCCCCTAATCAACGCTCTCGTGAGCAATATGCCGCTTTCCGCTCACGAGGCACACACAGTCCTTCTCCACGGGCTTCAGGATGAAAGCCATCTGGCTGTTTGCGGCAAGAAGTCAATACTTCTATGGCAGAAGGTACGCGCGAAGACGCACGAAAGTAGAGGAGACTACGTGATGTAGTCCATCAAGGCGGCGACATATTCGGAGAATGCGGAGATTCCAGCTTCTGTGACACGGCATGTCGTGCATGGCTTCTTGCCTTTGAATCCCTTTTCCACCGCTATGTAGCCCGCCTCGCTCAGTTTGTCAAGCTGGACACTAAGGTTGCCGGCCGTCGCTCCCGTCTGTTTACGGATGTAGACGAAACCCGCTTCGTCCTCCCCCAGACTGTCTGAAAAGTCCTTGCAAGACTGAAATTGTTCGTATCCCCATACACGACCTAAAACGAATTCTTGATTCTCGCGAAGGAATGTTTAACTTTTAAGACAGCCTCCCCCCACACACACGAGAATCGACATCACGGCAAGCCTCAGCTCCGAGTGCAGAAGCGGGTTGAGTTTTTTGAACATCGACTATTACCTTAAGCATTTCACACACACTCCCGTAAGCGCCAGGATCACTCCAGCTAAGACAAAAAGCAACATTTGGCTGCAATCTCCGGAAAGTTTCACTGCCGCTATGACACCAAGGACACCGGTGAGAAATCCGGCGATGACAATCGGCAGGTTTTTGAGGATCATCCCTGAGATGCTCTCCGCAAAGCCGAAAAGAAGGATAATGACCAAGGTCAGGTTCATCGGGGCAAACAGCAACGCACAGAGACTGACTGTCACGGCAAACGCTCCGAACGCTCCCCATGTCCAGCCAAGGAGATTGCTGATCAGATTGGACGGGACACATTCTGCGTCCTTGTCCAGTACCACAGCGAGCGGATACCCTATAGCTGGCATGGCGAACCACAGTAAATTCCAGGCCGGATTGCCGCTTGACCTCCAAAGGAAGTACACGGCAAGGGCGATCAGCGTGAGAATAGCGCCCCAAAGAATGAAATGACTTCCCGATCTTTTCGTAATGACCAGACGGCTGTCGCGTAAGGTCTCATTAATGAGTTTGAGGCTTTGTTCCGCACTCATTTGTGAACTCTGTTCCATAATTTTGATTTTCTTATTGATTTATAATTCGTTGGAGCCATCAGACGCTGCGCATACGCCATAAGCTCTTTGCAAATATAAATAAGTTTATAACATAAACCAAATTAATTTAGTAAAATGTAAAAAATAACCTGCATCACTTTAAATTTGCAATACATTGATGTTCAAGGGTGATTCTATGTATTCAATTTTACCGATTGATGCAACTTATTTTTTCAACATTACTTAACAAACTCACTGTATGTAATTTTCAGCATCAATAAGAAAAATAGAAGCAGTTTTGACTTGTTTATCTGGAAATTAAGAACAAGCTCTTTTCCAAGGACGAGACGATCCGGGAAAAGTACAGCCACAGAGAAGTCTTGTTGGACGTTCATCCACGGAATGGCCGGTTAGATGGACAGAATGGCTTTGTCAGGGAACTCATCCACGGAATGGCCGGTTAGATGGACAGAATGGGGCTGGTAGGCTACCTTAGCGAGAATCTACCAAACGGTCCATGACACGCCACTGGTACAGGAAAGGCTCTTCTGGTGTACCAACCAAGGTTAGGATGCCAAGTTCGGCACCGGAGAGGAAACCGTGGCCAAACAATGGACAAAGTCAGGTCTCCCGTATGCTTGATCCAAACATATCCATTGAAGCCTTCTTGTTGCCGGACTACATTTTACAAAACGCTTTCAGCAACATAACATACCTATGCCCACAGAGGCCAGACATGGCTGAAAAACTCAAAGCCAAGCGTCCACCATTTTCACGGCAATGTGTCTCGCCGATGCTTCTATCCAACATTGGGATGAAGGCATTTCGTAAATCGGTTTTTTAAAAGACATAAAGCGATACCAAAACATTCGTAGGCAATTATTCCGTAAATGGTTAATTGTTAATATTTTGTCCAAAGCGACATACAATCGCAATTATCTGGAGGGTACCTCAACACGTCAAAAGTCCGTCAACTCCTATATTGCTTCCTAAATGTATCTGATCGCACCTCCGCTGCCAAAAGGGTAATCGCTTACATCTTTGTTGAGATAAGGAGAATCCATAGTCAAAACTCCACGAAAACAACATCTTTCTTTACCGAAAGACACATTGCTTTCATCGTCACAAAAAGCCCATTCATGCCCTTAACTTTGAGTACGGAACGTACTATTTATGACTGTGGGAAGATCAAGATGAATCCAAATGACCGATTGTTGTAAGTAAGTTTAAATAAAAGTTTTGATGATGCAAAGGCTAACGGAGTATATCGGAGAATCAGTGTCTATGAAAAAACGCATAAGTATTGGGCGATTGCAAAATCACGTGCCAGTCAAATAAATTACATAGAAGGAGTATATCATGGAATTGTACGGATTTCATCAACATGCTTAGAAGCTGTTTTGAATTGTTTGTTTGAAGGTTGAGTCCACTTGAAAAAGGGCTCACCAGAAAATATCCGTGTCTGACATGATTAAAAGTCGTTTTTTTGAAAAACATGTGCCTCGCAGATACTTCTGTAATGGGTAAAAGTGGCAAATAGCACTATTTCAAGTGGGCTCAAGGTTTGAGAGTGAAAAACATCAGGTTTCAGCGGTTCTGTGGGGCTCACAGGGGCTACAAACGGCTGGTTTTTAGCGGTCTGAACCACGGCCGTGCGGCATGAGGATAAATTTTGAAAAAAGTCACAGCGGGAAGGTGAAAGCCTCGCGTCATCCTCGGCTTATGGTCAGGACAGGTGACACCTGAGTGGTTACGTCAGATTTATGAGGATAGATTTCTTTAGGAAGAAGGCGTGTACTGGAGGTAGACGACTGATGAGAAAAGAAATATAGACCATAAAGATATACAAATTGTTCAAGTTTTTTTTTAAGAATTACTATACAGATTTCTGTTTCCGAGGAATAATTCGTAACTTCACAAAGCGAATTATGCAACCGAGAAGCCCTCGGATCACTAAGGCAAATTTTAACACTTAAAATACAATGAAAAGAATCAGATTTTGGGTGACATTGGCGGCGATGCTCATTGCAAACGGAAGTTTCGCACATGGAATATCAGGAACCGGCGCTTTGGCAGACTCCGCGACCGGTAGAAAAGAATGCCACGCCATCGAAAAAGGCAAGAGCTTGACTGATGGACAAGTTGTGGACACGACCCATCCGTGGTACGGAGCGAGGGTCGGAATCATTGGGGATTCGATCTCGGATCCGAAGGTGGCGAACGGACCGGAAAAATACTACTGGTACATGGCGCAGGAAATCGGAATCATCCCTTGCGTGGTGGCGAGGAACGGACAGCAGTGGAACGAAGTGCTTCCGCAGGCGAACCGGTTGAAGAGCGAGTATGGAGACGACATCGACGCCATCCTTATCCTGATGGGGACCAACGACTTCAACGCCGGAGTACCGATCGGGGAATGGTTCACGGAGGAATATGTCGAGGTGGAGGCCGCCAATGGTGAGCCTAAATCTCTGCAGGTAAGAAGGCATAGGATGCCAAACCTCGACCAAAGCACGTTCAAAGGATGTATCAACGTTGCCTTGGACTCACTTAAGAATATGTACCCGCACAAGCAGATAATCCTGATGACTCCACTTCACAGGGGCTACGCCAAATTCGGCGAGACCAACATCCAGCCGGACGAAAACTACACCAACAGGTGCGGGGAATATATTGACGCCTACATCAATGCCGTGAAGGAGGCGGGTAATGTCTGGGCCGTGCCTGTGATCGACCTTAGCGCCGTCTCAGGAATATTCCCGCTCAACCGTTCGCAGAAGGAATATTTCCCAAGGGACAAAGACAGGCTCCACCCTACCGACGAAGGTCATGCCCGTATGGCCCAAGCTATCATGGCCGCCCTCAGAGGATTGGCGCCACGTTTTGAATAAGCTTTTTTGATGTAAATCCAGAGAGCCTCTGTTCTGAATTTTTGTAACGTGAAAAATTCAGGTTAGAGGCTCTCTGGATTTTCTACATACTGAAAAAATGCGTAATACCCATGTTGACATCGAATCTCGGTCACTTCGACAGGCTCAGTGACCAAGGTTCGATTTTAAATCCTACAACGTAAGACCATCGAGAAGGGCGACGTACGTCTCGATACCGTCCGCAATCTCGTCAAGACGGATATATTCATCGGCGGAATGGGAGCGGGCCGAGTCGCCCGGACCGATCTTGAGGGTCGGGAAATGGCAGAGGGCCTGATTGCTGGTGGTCGGGGAGCCGAACGGTTCAAGGCCTAAGGAAAGACCTCTGACAACGGCGGGGTGATCCATAGGAAGATGCGAGCTGCCGATTCTTGTGGAACGTTCCTTGACCTCGCACGATACGGAGGACTTGATCAGCTCCAGAAGTTCGGGGTTGGTGTACATCCCGTTCGGGCGCACGTCCACCACGAACGTGCACTTGTCCGGCACGACATTATGCTGGGTTCCGGCATTGATCTGCGTGACGGACATCTTGACGGCTCCGAGGAAATCCGACACCCGGTCAAAACTGTGATTTTTGAACCACTGAATATCCTCGATGGCCTTGTAGATAGCGTTGACACCTTCATTTCTGGCAGCGTGGCCACTCTTCCCGTAGGCCGTGCAGTCCAGCACCATCAATCCCCTCTCTGCGACGGCCATCCTCATCCCGGTCGGCTCGCCCATCACCCCGAAATCAATCCGGCCCAGCTCCGGCAGGATCAAGTCGAGGCCACCCTTCCCGCTCACCTCTTCCTCGGCGGTTGCCGAAAAGATCAGCCTGTACGGCTGCTCCTTCTGAATGAGCCTTGAATATGTCTCCAGAAGCGCGACCAGGGATCCGCCGTCATCATTGCTGCCGAGACCGTACAGACATCCGTCCTCAATCTCGGGCGTGAACGGGTCACGGGTGTAGCCAGAGGCCGGTTTCACAGTGTCGATGTGGGCGTTAAGCAATATGGTCGGCCTGCCGTCCACCGGGCCGGACTCCATCCACAGATTGTTGCCCAGCCTCCTGGCCTCAAAGCCTTCTGTCAACATCCAACGCTCCAGGAAGTCGGCCACAGCCCCTTCATCCCTGCTGAAGGAAGGAATCCGGATCATATTCTTCAAAAGATCTATCGTGTCCATAGCATACAAATGTACGCAAAAACGATGGTTTTTATGTACATTTGTGGATATGGATTTAGGGACACTTAACAGACAGCAGAGAGAGGCGGTGACCTCGACGGAGGGCCGGGTGCGGGTCGTTGCCGGAGCAGGCTCGGGAAAGACCAAGGCTTTAACCTATCGCTATGCGTACATAGTAAACGAACTGGGCGTGGAACCGGCTAACATTCTGTGCCTTACCTTCACGAACAAGGCGGCGCAGGAGATGAGGAGCAGGATCACTCAGCTTGTTCCGCCGGGGTACACGAACGACTTTGTCTGCACGATCCACGGGTTCTGCGTGAGGTTTCTGCGCGAGGAGATCCATCGGCTCGGCTACCCGAAGAACTTCCAGATTCTGGACGAGGAGGATATGAAGTCCCTGGCCAGGCAGGTGCTGACGGAAAACAACACGGAACGAAGCGTGAAGACAGTGCGGCAACTTCTTGAGGCTCTTGCCGGTACCAAGGCGGCTGAGCCTTATGTTCAGCAATACATTGTCCCGACCTCGCCGGTCTCCGGAAGGACTGACCTTCCGCTCAGTGTCCAGCTTCTGTTCAAGCAAAAGGACAAGATGGCGCTCGACTACGATGACCTCATCCAGTTCACCAGACATATTCTTCAGACATATTCAGAGGTAAGGGAGAAGTGGCAGGAGAGGATGAACTATGTGATGTTGGACGAGGCGCAGGACTGCAATGGCGGTGACTGGGAGATTGTTGAGACGTTGTCCGAGAAGTGCGGTAACCTGTTCATAGTCGGGGATCCGGACCAGTCCATTTATGAGTGGAGAGGGGCGAAACCGGAGAGGTTTCTGGCGTTCAAGGCCGACAAGGACATCATTCTGGACGAGAACTACCGTTCGACTCCAGGGATTCTGAACGTAGCCAACTCAATCATAGTCAACAACAAGAACCGGATAGACAAGCGGATGTTCACCCGCCGGGGCGAGGGCGAGAAGATCGTGCACTTCCACGCGACGGACGAGCGGCAGGAGGCGCAGTGGATCTGTCAGGAAATTCTCCGGAGGCTTGACAATGGCGAGGCGGCATATTCAGATTTCGCGGTGCTGTTCCGCGCGGCGCATCTTTCGAGGTTCATCGAGCAGGCGCTCATCCGCGCGAACATTCCTTACGTGATGTGGGGTGGCGTGCGGTTCTTCGAGCGGATGGAAGTCAAGGACTGCATCAGTTACCTTCGGCTGGTAGCATCGGATGACGACATCGCCTTCGAGCGGGTAATCAACACTCCGTCCAGAAAAGTCGGGAAGGTAACCCTCGAACTGATAACGGCTTACGCATCACAGGAGGGGACGACACTTTACCAAGTGCTCAAAAATCATCAGGATGACCCGAAGCTGAATCGTGACGCAGTCCGTGAGTTCGTGGCGTTGATTGAGGAATGCCGCTCAAGGGCATATTCAATGGGAGTCTGCGCGATGCTTGAATATATCCTCGAAAAGACCGGCTTGAAGCAGGAATATCGTGACGACAATGACGAGCAGCGCCTGGAGAACATCACCGAGTTGGTGGATTCCATAAGGCTTTACGAAAGCGAACACACTGAATGGGAGCAGCTTCCGCTCTACGATTACCTTCAGGACATCGCCCTGTACACGAACGCAGACTACCGGAAGGAGACCAACAAAGTCAAGCTGATGACCATCCATCAGAGCAAGGGATTGGAGTTCCCTTACGTGTTCATCATCGGGCTGAGCGACGGAATATTCCCGAACGCCAGAAGCATCCGGGAACGTAAGAGGACGGCCCTTGAGGAGGAAAGGCGCTTGATGTACGTTGCTGCCACGCGGGCGGAGAAGTGCCTGTTCCTGACCGAGTCCGAAGGCTATGACGTTCAGGCTCAGCAGCAAAAGTTGCCGTCAAGGTTCATCGCCGAGATAAAGCGTGACCTCTTTGTCACGGAAGGAGAGATGGATGAGGCCCTTTGGCGCAGGCTGCAGGAGCAGATCGCCAATGAGAACCTTGACGAGACGACCGAGACTCCCGATGATGCGGGCAGGGCCGACAGCATCACCGTCGGCGACAACGTGTTCCACAAGATCTTCGGCCAAGGCGAGGTCCTTGAGATCAGCGACACCGGCTCCTGCAAGGTACGCTTCGCCGACGGCAAGGTCCGGTTCCTCCGCAGCACGTTTCTAAGCCGTCTCGCATAGGATTCACTCTACCTTAACTTGAATATCACCGGGAAGGTGTAGGTGACTTTCACGGCTCTGTCACGCTGGCGGCCCGGAGTCCATTTCGGGGACATCGAGACCACACGGACGGCTTCATTGTCAAGTGAGGAATCGACTCCTCTGAGGACCTTGACATTGCTGACAGATCCGTCCGGGTTGACCGTGAACTGGAGGGTCACACGGCCTTCGACACCGTTAGCCTGGGCTATGGACGGGTACTTGAGGTTCGAGTTGACCCATTTGGAGAACTCGTTGGCATCCCCACCGTTGAACAAAGGCTTTTCCTCAACAGCGAAGAACGGCACAGGAGCCTCGTCAACCTCCTCATCCTGGACACTTTGTGGGATATAATCCATTATAGGAATCTCCATCTGACTGTCATCCAAGGATTTGAACTCCAGATCCTCATCAATCTTTATGTCATCCGGAAGAATTTCGATCAGATCGTTGAGAATCACGGCCGGAGCCGGAGGTGTCGGCGGAGTCTCCATCGTCACCGGGATCTCGATGTCATCGCTGATGAACGCCGCATCGTTACCGGCAAGCGTGGCGACCTTGGTCTCAGGTGTCCCCCACTCGAACGCCATCAGAACTATTCCCATCGCAGCCACCAGCCCGACTTCCGTCAGAAGGGTTCTCTTGTTCTCAAGATTGGCCTTGTAAGTTTTCTTTGTCTCCATAATCGTTGATTTTAATGGTTAAACTTTCTGGTGCAAAGTTACGGCTTCCCGGTCACGCCCACCAAATTTCCGGCCTCTGAAAATCTCTCATAGGTCCAATCTAAAAGATTGCAAATCAATAGATTGTGCAAAGTGGTATCATCCAGATTCTCGCATATACAATCCACATCTCTTAAATCATTATTAATAAATATATTAGCCCTTCTCCTTTGGTAGATTCACGCCAATGGAGATGAGTGACGAGTAACAGACTGAAAATCATTTCAAAAGGCTTTCACCTATAGCGTAACAGCGCTAATGGCGAAAGCCTATCATATTCGTTAACAAGCAGTTAACAGACACACAGACCTCGCTCAGTCGTCGGTCTCGGGGTCGGCCATAATGGTGGTGCCGGCATCCAGGGCGGAGGCGGAGGTAATGACGACTCTGGAGACGCCGGAGTTGATGGCTTCGAAGGCGTTCTGGAGTTTCGGGATCATTCCCTCGGAGATGGTGCCGTCGGCGACCATCGGGGCGAAATCGGAACTGGTTATGGTCGGAATCACGCTTGACGGGTCGCTCAGGTCCTTCATCACGCCCGGGGTGGACGAGCAATATGTCAGGGTCACGTCATAGACTGAGGCAAGGGCCTGGGCAACGGACGAGGCGATGGTGTCGGCGTTGGTGTTCAGCATCGAGCCTTCCTTGTCATGGGTCAGCGGAGCCAGAACAGGCACGGCGCCGGACTCAAGGAGGTTTTCCAAAGCCTTGGCGTTGACGTACTTGATGTCACCTACGTAACCGAAGTTGATTGGCTGTACGGGGCGCTTCACACTCATAATCAGATTGAGATCAGCGCCGGTAAGGCCAATGGCGTTGACACCAAGGGCTTGCAGACGCGCAACCAGATTCTTGTTGACAAGTCCGCCGTAAACCATCGTCACGACCTTCAGCATCTCGGCGCTGGTGATCCTTCGGCCATCGATCATCTGGGTCTCCACGCCCAGTTTGGCCGCCACCTCGGTGGCGATCTTGCCGCCTCCGTGCACGAGAATCTTTCTGCCCTTGAGGCTTGAGAATGACATCAGGAGGGACTGGAGAGACTCCTCGTTCTCCACTATGGCTCCCCCCACCTTAATTATATTCAATGAATCCTTTATCATATTCGTTTTTCTCAAAATTATTTCCGTACACCAAAGAGGCTTTTCCTGTACCAAACGATGACAAAAGGCCATTTGGTACAGGAGAGGCCCCTTTCCTGTACCGTTTCCGCAACAAAGTCTTATTGCAGATCCTCCAGCATCCTCTTCATCACGACCTGGGCGGAGACGACGCGGTTGGCGGCCTCAGGGATCACGATGCTGCGAGGAGAATCAATCACCTCGTCCGTCACGATCATATTCCTTCTCACCGGGAGGCAGTGCATGAAGTAGGCGTTGTCGGTGACGGCCATCTGGCGCGCTCCGACTGTCCATGCACGATCCTGACTCAGGATCCGGCCATAGTGCGAGACGGAAGACCAGTTCTTGGCGTAGATGAAGTCCGCACCCTCAAAGGCCTTCATCTGGTCGTACTCCACACGGGCATCGCCGACGAACTGAGGATCAAGCTCGTAGCCTTCCGGATGGGTGATGACGAAATCCACATCGGCGGCATTCATCCACTCGGCGAACGAGTTAGGCACAGCCTGAGGCAGCGCACGCGGATGCGGAGCCCAGGTCAGGACCACCTTCGGACGCGCCACGCTTTTATATTCATTGATCGTGATGAGGTCAGCGAAGGCCTGGCATGGATGGACCGTGGCAGATTCGAGGCTGATGACAGGTTTGCCGGAATATTCGATGAACTGCCTGAGAATGGTCTCGTTGTAGTCGAAGGACTTGTCCTTCAGGCCGGCGAACGAGCGCACTCCGATGATGTCACAGTAGCTGCCGATGACAGGGATCGCCTCACGCAGATGCTCCGGCTTGTCGCCGTCCATCACCACGCCCATCTCTGTCTCAAGTTTCCAGCTGTCGCCGTTGACATTGAGGACTATCGTGTTCATTCCCAGATTCATAGCCGCCTTCTGGCTGCTCAGGCGGGTGCGCAGGCTGCTGTTGAAGAAAATCAGAATGATCGTCTTGTTCCTGCCCAGATTCTGCCATGCGAACGGGGTCGCCTTGACCTGCTTCGCCTCCTCAAGCGCCTTGCCGAGGTCGCCTATGTCACTTACGTGAAAAAAACTTCTCATAATACTTCCTTCAATGCGTCAATGAATATGTCAACGTCCGCCTTGGTAAGCGTAAGCGGGGCAAGAAGGCGGATCATATTCTTGCCGGAAACGCCTGTGAATATGTGCTTTTCGTAGAGGAGGCGGCCTCTGATCTCGGCGATCGGCTCATTGAATTCTATGCCGACCATGAGTCCGCGGCCACGCACCTCCCTGATTCTCGGAGAGGCCGGAATGGAATTCTTCAGATACTCTCCTACCTCAAAAGCGTTCGCAACGAGATTCTCTTCCTTGAATATGTCAGCGACGGCGATTGCCGCGGCCATCGCGAGGTAATTGCCTCCGAATGTGGTGCCTAGCATTCCCTTTGTGGCCTCGAACTCAGGAGAGATGAGGACTCCGCCGATCGGGAAACCGTTCGCCATTCCCTTGGCCATCGTGACGATGTCCGGCTTGATTCCGGCCCATTGGTGGGCGAAGAACCTGCCGCTGCGGCCGTAGCCGCTCTGGATCTCGTCCAGAATCAGCACCACGCCGGCTTCCTTGGTGGCCTGACGAAGGTCTCTCATGAACCGGTCATCAGGGATGACGATTCCGCCGACCCCCTGGATGCCTTCGATGATCACGCCGGCGACATCGCCCTTGGCAAGTTCTGTTCTCACTGCCTCAATGTCATTCAGCGGCAGGAAAGTGACTTTGTGATGCGAGTTGAACGGCGCTGAATACTTAGGATTGTCAGTGACGGCCACCGCTCCGGAGGTTCTTCCGTGGAAGGCTCCCTTGAACGCGATCATCCTGTCCTTTCCGGTGTGGAAAGAGGCCAGTTTGAGGGCGTTCTCATTGGCCTCCGCTCCTGAGTTGATCAGGAAGAGGGAGTAATCCTGTAGTCCGGATAGTTCACCGATCTTTCCGGCCAGCTCGACCTGAAGCGGATTCTTCACGCTGTTGGAGTAGAAGCCGATCTTGTTCAGCTGGTCGGTTATGGCAGCCACGTATTTCGGGTGACAGTGGCCGACCGAGATGACGGCGTGGCCTCCGTAGAGGTCGAGATATTCCTGACCCTTGTCATCCCAGATTCTGGTGCCTTTGGCTTTGACGGGAGTCACATCAAAGAGGCTATATACATCGAATAAGTTCATAATATGATTCGAATATTAAAAACGAGTGCCTTTCAGGTGAAGACCGGTGCCCTCCGGGAGGCCGAAAATGAGGTTCATATTCTCGACCGCCTGACCGGAAGCGCCTTTCACGAGATTGTCGATTATGCTGATCACGTGGAGCTTACGGCCGTGTTTACGTACATTGAGCACACATTTATTCGTGTTCACGACCATCTTCAGATCCGGATTCGTGTCGATCACGTGCACGAAAGGCTCGTCCTTGTAGTAGTCTTTGTAAAGCGCAACTGCTTCTTCCTCGGAGAGGTCGCAATCAAAATAAACCGATGCCAGGATTCCTCTTGTGAAGTCTCCTCTGACCGGAACGAAGTTCAACTCGCCCTCGTAACTTGGAGCGAGAGTGTGGAGGGTCTCCCCTATCTCGCCAAGATGCTGATGGGTAAACGCCTTATAGACAGAGAGGTTATTGGCCCGCCAACTGAAATGCGTGGTCTCGGACGGAGCCTGTCCCGCACCGGTCGATCCGGTGATTCCCGTCACGTGAATCTCAGGCAGTTTGTCAGCCTTCGCCATAGGCAGAAGCGCCAACTGGATAGAGGTCGCGAAGCAGCCAGGATTGGCGATATGCTTAGCCTTCACGATCTTGTCTCTGAATGCCTCTGGAAGTCCATAGACAAAATCCTCCGCATCGGCGGCCAGACGGAAATCGTTGCTGAGATCGATGATAGCACCCTTATAACTCTCTGGCAAAGAATGGACAAAGCCTTTTGATTTTCCGTGACCGGAACAAAGGAATATCACATCGGCCTCTTCCACAGGGGCTTCCGCACTGAACTTCAGATCTGTCTCTCCCAACAAATCCTGATGCGCTGACCACACAGGCTCACCGGCGTGGCTGCCGCTCTGCGCGAAGACAACCTTCACGGCCGGATGATTGGCCAGAATCCGCAGAAGCTCGCCGGCCGTGTAGCCGGCGGCCCCTACGATCCCTACCTTTATATACTCATTTATAATCATTTATTTCATAAATAATTATCATCTACAATTCCTTTTCAAGCTGTTCTCCTTCGTCCTTGTGGGCGGTGTAGTAAACACGCAGAGGGGTGGAAGTCACCTTAATGAAGCCCTTGGCGTCCTCACTGGTCCAGCCTTTCTGCATCTCGCCATATTCACCGAACTTGGTCTTGACAAGGTCGCAAGGGGAATCCACACCGACGGTCGAGAACGACCATGGACGAAGCTCCATTGTAACCTTGCCGGTCACGTTCCTCTGGCTGCTCTCCAGCATCGCCTCGATGTCCCTCATCACAGGCTCAAGGTACTGGCTCTCGTGCAGGAACATTCCGTACCAGTTGGAAACCTGATCCTTCCAGTACTGCTGCCATTTGCTGAGGGTGAACTTCTCAAGGAACTTGTGGGCGGCGATGATGAGCATAGGAGCGGCGGCCTCGAAGCCGACACGTCCCTTGATGCCGATGATGGTGTCCCCGACGTGCATATCCCGGCCGATGCCGTAAGGAGCGGCGATAGACTCAATCTCCTGAATGGCAGCGACTTTGTCAGCGAACTTCTTGCCGTTGACAGCGGCGATCTCCCCTTTCTCGAACTCGATCTCTATGGTCTCGGAGCCGTCCTTCGTAATCTGCTTCAGATAAGCCTCCTCCGGAAGTCCCTGGGTGGAGTCCAGAATCTCGCCTCCACAGATGGAAGTGCCCCAAAGGCCGACATTGTAGGAATATTTAAGTTTCTTGAAATCAGCCTTGAAGCCGTGCTCATTAAGGTAATCAACCTCAAACTGGCGGGTCAGAGCCATATCCCTTGTCAAGGTGATGATCTCTATTCCCGGAGCCATCACAAGGAAAGTCATGTCAAAACGGACCTGATCGTTGCCGGCGCCAGTCGAACCGTGGGCGATGGCGTCAGCGCCGATCGCTTTCGCGTAGCGGGCGATGGCCATAGCCTGGAATATCCTCTCGGAAGAGACCGAGATCGGATATGTACCGTTCCTCAGCACATTGCCGAAGATCATATAACGGAGACTCTTGTCGTAATATTCCTTGGTCACATCAAGGGTGACATATTCCTTCGCACCCAGTTCGTAGGCATGCTTCTCATTGTCTTTCAGCTGCTCAGCGCTGAATCCGCCGGTGTTCGCACACGCGGCGTAAACCTCATAGCCCTTTTCCTTGGCCAGGTACATCACCGTGAAGGATGTGTCCAGACCGCCGCTGAAAGCGACCACTACTTTCTTCTTTTCCATATTCATTAATTTTTGTTGTCATTCTCGGCCTCGTCGATCCTGCGGATCCTTTCGAGGACTTCCTGCGGGATTTTCGCCGGAAGATGCTCCTCCGGATCGAATAGCATTCCCGTGCAGATGCAATATTTTCTGTCGGTGCGCTTGAGCACATCCACGTTGACGCATCCATCGCAGCCTCGCCAAAAGGCCTCGTCGCTGGTGAGCTCGGCGAAAGTCACCGGCTTGTAGCCCAGCTGGGTGTTCATCGTCATCACCGCCGCACCGCTTGTGAGACTGAATATCTTGGCGTGCGGCCAGCGTGTGCGGGCCAGCGAGAATGTCAGATCCTTTATCCTCTTGGCAAGTCCCAAACCACGGAAATCCGGATGCACGATCAGTCCGGATGTAGTCACGTACTGCTTGTGCTCCCATGTCTCGATATAACTGAATCCAGCGAATTTCTCGCCCTGAAGAGCGATCACGGCCTTGGCCTCCTTGATCTTCTGGGCGACATATTCCGGCTTTCTCTTCGCGATGCCGGTGCCCCTTACCTTGGCCGCCTCCTCTATTGTCTTTAGAATCTCATCGACATAAATGAGGTGCTTGTCCGAAGCGACCTCAACAGTCAATTCGTCCTGCGTCATCTTTTGTTTAGTCCGTTAAATTAATTAACCCTTTTGGTCTCGATGCCTTTGAATATCTCAGAAAGAGACGATGTCACATCTTCGTGCCGGAATCCTTCCCTCAGCACAAGCAGGATCGTGTCATCACCGGCCAACGTGCCCATAACCTCCGGAAGATGCCCGTCGTCAATGATAGAGGCGATCATCCCGGCATGGCCAGGCCTCGTCTTGATCACCGCCATCGAGCCGGAAAACTCCAGACTGTCGATGCTATCAGATGACATTGAGGATTCACGGAAGCTGTTACGCAACATTCCAGGCTGGGGAAGACTGTAACTGTAACCGCTTCCGTCATGTATCTTGGTGATTCTCAATTCTCTGATATCCCTTGACAAAGTCGCTTGAGCGACGCTGAGCCCACGCTGTTCCAGCAGCGTGGAAAGTTCCTCCTGATTAGAGACCCTGTTATCCTTGATCACCTCGCGGATTATTCTTTGCCTTTCAAGCTTACCTTTCATATCAAAAGCATATTTATTCAAACGTTCTGCAAATATATGTATATTTTTTCAACATTTTGGCATTATTAACGAATATTTTTCAGGAATGATGAGAATATCATAAGACTTGGAACGAATCGCCCCCAATATGCAACCATATTCATTCCAAGGCGTTGAATATTCAAGGAGGCTCCAAGCCTGACCGACTTGAAGCCTCCTTGAATATCACTCCCAAAGGTCAACCGGACAAGGACCATGGAAGGCTATGCTCAAAAGCCCTTTGCTATGTTGTCAGCGATGGATTGTATCAGACGTTCACGAGCCTCGATGCTTGCCCAGGCGATGTGAGGAGTCATGCTGAGACGTTCCGGATGTCTGGTATGGAGAAGAGGATGGTCCTCCGGTATCGGTTCGGTCGAATAGACATCCAGGCCCGCTCCCCCAATGACACCCTCGTCAATGACTTTAGCCAAGGCTTCCTCCACGACTATCCCACCTCGTCCCATATTCACGATGATGGCTTTCGGTTTCATCATCCTGAGTTCTTTCTCACCGACAAGGCCGGCTGTGCGCTCATTGTACGGAGCGTGCACGGAAATGACATCGGACTTGCGCATAAGGTGCTCAAGAGAGACCGACGGATACTCTTCGGAATGGTTTGTTCCGGAAGTGGAGTAATAGATGACTTTCATCCCAAACGCGGATCCGATTCTGGCAACTTTTGAGCCTATCGCGCCCAGACCAATGACACCCAACACCTTGCCAGTCATTTCAATGAATGGCCTTGAATAATCAGTGAACAACCCGCTGCGTGAATATGCCCCGGACTTCACGACATTGTCAAAATAGGCCCCGTTGCCCAGAAGGTTAAGAATATGCATGAATGTTTCCTGAACAACGGAATCCGTGGAATAGCCGGCGACATTCCTGACAATCACTCCATGTCTGGCACAGGCATCCACATCAATATTGTTTATGCCGGTGCCGGCCTCACAGACAAGCCGAAGTTTCGGCGCCGCCTCCAGCAGCAGGTCATTCACCTTTATCTTGTTCACAATCAAAACTTCGCAATCACTTACCCTGCCGATGGACTCCTCCGGAGTCGAATTCGGCCAGGCTGTCAATTCCCCTACTCTTTCAATCGGAGCCAACGATGACGTCCCCATCGTCCCGGCATCCAAAAACACTATCTTCATCTCTTCCGAAATTTTCCACTAATATAAGCATTTTTGCGAATCTATGACATGCCCGTCCAAAGCCCTTTTGCCGGACCAATCTGTATAACCGGGAACATTGTCCGCCAGAACCGAGGTGGTTCCGTGAATCCTTTTCCCGTGTTCCTCCGGGGATGTCACAAAGTGACCGATGATTGAATATTATGATTGAGGGTGGCCAAAAAGATACTTTTTAGCCACCCTCGTTCCTGTGCGCGGGATGAGAGTCGAACTCACACGTCGCAATTGACACTAGCTCCTGAAACTAGCGCGTCTACCATTTCGCCACCCGCGCTTGAAATGGATTGCAAATATACGGAATATTTGCGAAATCGCAAACAAAATCAGGCACGGATACATAATTTAAAAACTGTAGCCCAAAGAGAACGCCAAAATATTCAAAGATGAAGCTCTCTGGTAGGCGAAATCCACCCTCACTCCGTGGAATTTGCACCCAAGGCCGGCTGACACTCCGGACGCGATCACATTAGAACCGGACGCTCGATAGCCGACACGCGCGAACACCATGCCGTTGAATCCGTACTGAACTCCTCCGGAAACAGCGAACTTTCCGGCAAAAAAACAATCAGCGTCCATTCCGGCCTCAAGGGAATGTTTTTCCTCGAAAGTCTGGCCATAGCCAGCCGCCAGCCGCACTGACGAAGGTATATGATAAGACGATCCGGAGGCATCCTTGACAGAAGTGCCCACATTGGCAAGTCCGGCGCTGAAGCGAAGCATCCTCCAACGGTACAAAGCATACACATCTGACGCGAACACACCTTGGTTCGAGTCAGAGGCAAGCCTCTCGCCGGCATATTTCAGATTGATGCCAACACTCAGCGCGTCAATCACCTTCAGTCCCAAACCTGCGGAAAACATCATGGAAGATGTCTTGAACATACCGTTGCGGTTGCCAGAGTCGTCTATGACCTCATACTCACCGCATGAATTGTAATTACCGGCGACAGAAAATCCCAGACGTTCTCCTGTCTTCATGCCTACGCCGACATCCAGCCCACCGGTTGTCATGTCACCAACAGCGGGTGAATATGCCGCTGTCACCGCAAAACGACTCTCCGAATATGGAATCACCGCAGGATTCCGGAACGCTGAAAACGAAATGTCTGAAGACGGAGCAAGAGAGACACCGGCCATGGCCACTGAAACAGGGTCATTCCTCTGGCACATCCAACCGAACGCCTCATCCTGGGCTTGCAAGTGGAACGCCGGCAAAAGAGCGGCGAAGGCCACGATCAATACTCTTTTCATTCTACCTCTTGACAATAACATAATCATACTTATCCGCACCCACAGTCAGCCCAAGTTTGTACTCTCCAGGAGCAAAGGCGCTCATGTCTATCCTGGCTGGATCGAACACATTGCACGAAACCTTCTTCTCAAGAATGACAGACCCGGATGTGGAGGCTATCTTCACCATGACATCAACAACCGCGGTGCTGCCTGGACGGACATTCAAGAAATCACGGACAGGGTTCGGATAGTAGTCAACAGCATAACTTTCATCACGTGCGACAATCTTGAAATCGGTTGAGACCTTAGCGCCAAGGCGATCCTTGGCTGTCACGGTGATCACCGCCAAGCCATTTTGCTTTTTGGCGACAACAAGCTTGCCGTCGCCACTGATCGAGACATCAGCGACACCGTCAGGAGAAATCTTCGCGGAATATTCCAGAGGCTCGTCGTCAGGATCCGAGAACACACCGTCCAGATAGGCAGACATCTTTCCGTCGCCGGAAAGGACAACGTCATTGATGGGCTCTGAGACAACCGGCGGACGGTTCTCGATCACCTGATAGGCGAATTCATATTCCGCCGTGCCGCCATAAACGTCAGTCGCTGTGATCTTTGCCTTCTTAGGTGTGAAATCGGAGACTAACTCGCACAGGATCTCAAAGTTGTAGATATCAGGATCCTTGGAACCGCGGACCAGTTTCGCCCTTCCCTCAAAATCTGTAGTGACATCGACATTGTCGCCATCAGGATCCGACACGGTGAACGGAATCGACACGCTCTCCCACTGGCGGAATTTGAAATCACCCGTATAGGATGTCTCTATGACCGGGGGATTGTTATTCTCTCTCCCGTACTTGGAAAGGCCGTATCTCATCGAGCCCATAACATCAAGGTATGGGCCCATTGCCTTGCCATTGTAGTTTATCAGGCTCGCGTTTGCACCTTCAAGAAGGACTTCCTTCAGATTCTCGTTGGTGAACCCTTCTCCTCCGAATTGAGAGAGCAGCAAAGCCAAAGCTCCCGAGACATGAGGACAGGCCATCGAGGTTCCTTGGTAACGGTCGTAAGATCCTGAAGCCACACAACTGTAGATGCTCTCTCCAGGAGCGCAGATGTCCACCCAACTACCATAGTTGGAGAATGAGGACAGCCTGCCTGTCATTCCGGAAGCGCCAACCGCGATCACCGGCGCGTACGATGCCGGAACACCGTTTGCTATGCCATCATTTCCCGCCGCGAAGACTACCAGACCTCCTTTCATTGGAGAGTCCGGCTTTTGGTTGCCATCCTTGTCACACCCAGCATAAGCGATAAAATAATCAATCGCAGCCGCCATTGAAGAGGAAATCCTGTCCCGCAAGGCATAGTCCTTCTCATAGGCGGAAAGCACACCGTTACCATCGAAGTCATAGTCATTGCCCCAGCTGTTCTGGCTGATGACCGCTCCGTTGTCCGCACCCCAAACTATAGCATTTTGGAAACTTGAGGCAGTACTGTTTCCCTGGAAAACCTGAGCGCTCATCAAAGTCACGCCCTTTTTCCCGGCCGCATAGTCACCTCCAGCTATTCCCGCAAGTCCCTTTCCATTGTTTCTGACCCCTGCGATTGTGCCGGCGACATGACATCCATGGTCTTCAGGGGTAATATTTGAGCTGTTTCTCACGAAATTCCAGTTGACACTGCCACAGTTCCAAGCCAGATCCTCATGCTTGAGGTTGATCCCTCCGTCAACGACACAGACAACGACCGAAGGATCTCCGGTTGTGTACTTCCAGGCGTCCTCGACATTGATGCTGTAACGACCTGAATATTCCCAAAGGTAGGCGTAGCCAGGATCGTTGGTGGAAGCGGACCTGCAGATTATGTTACGTTTTTCAGAAGCCTCTACGCCGTCAAGTGATCCGAGAATCTCCTGAGCCTTGGCAAGAGGCAGAGCAGAATCGAAGTCCACGATGTAGTACTGATAGAGGCCACATTTTCTGTGAAGCGGTTCATATTCGCCGGCGTCAGGGAAAAGACGCTCGGCATGCTTGACACCAAGGCTCTCTGAGACAGAAGATAGCAAAGCACTCCCCTTCTCCATCGCATCCGCGGCTTCAGGCGTCAATTTCACGATCATTGATCCAGGAATATAAATTGCCTTATCAATCTCGTCTTGAGTATAGGGGCGTTGCTCTTGAAGACCGGAAGGCTTTGCATTCCCCCTGTCAGACAACAATGCATGCTCCGATTTGGAACAGGAAAAGAACAAAAATGACGAGGCCGCGAGCAGAGCAGCCGCAGATAAGAGTGAACTTACTTTCATATTTTCGAAAAAAAGGGATCCGAACCGTACAATCCGGATCCCTTGAAAAATCAAAGATATATAAATTATTTCAATTCAAGAAGCTTGGCGCGGCCGGATTTCGCGGTTCTCGCGTCCACTTTCTTGCCTTGAGCATCGCGTAACTTAGTGTCACGTGCAATGGTCATACTTGACGGAAGCGACTTGGTGTCAAAACGAACACTCTTGCCGGTCTTTGGAGCGGAGAGGCTCTTTACCGACTTGGAGGCGGCTGACGGAGTCAATGTCGCCGGATTTACTATGTAGTCGGCATCTGAGAAAGTGTACCATTCCTTAGTTGATGTGGACTGCCCCAGAACACCCCAGTACTTGGCATAGACCTCCGGCCTTTCTTCGGACAGCTTATACACCACGTTCTCGAACTTGATGGTCTTGTCCGCAGACTTGGTGACAGTGGCGATCTCTCTTGTGTCAGGATCACCGGTGCAGACATAATCGTCATTGGTGATTCCAGAGACATAGAAATTGTAGGATGAACTTGAAGAGAAGTTACCATAGACCAGTGAGCACTTGTCGCCTTCCGCATCATAAATGAGAGGAATGCCATCGATTCCTATGCCATCCAAAGCGATCGTCTCGTCAGGAAGGGCTTCCCTAAGGACAACATTGTAGGTTGTGTCATTACCTGTCTTTATAGACTTTGTGCTGAGGGTGTAGCTTCCGAGCCAAGCTTTGTATGCAGACGAGGCCTCCTTGAGCTTTGTCATGTCCGAAATTGTCACCTCTGGCCAGAAATTGCCCTTGCCTGCGTTCTCTCCGGCCTGTATCTGCCAAGTCAGGCAGAATGAGAGGAATTTACCTTTCTCACAAGAACCGGCGTAAACGGTCATACCGCCTCCTTTTTCACGGACGTAACCAGTAAGAATGACTGACGGATCTTCGATGTTCCATCCATAAGCGGCGTAAACCTTATAATTGTAGTTGAACTTTCCGGAAAGATAAATGTCACAGTCACCATATTTCGGATTGTTCCATGCCTCTGAAAGCTTCTGCTCCTTGAGGATGAACTTTCCGTCAGAGAACTCAGCCTCAACAGGCGCAAATCCGTTCTCGTCCTGGTTTGGAAGTCCGGTAACATTGTAAGTGCTGCCATTAACTTTCTCAGAGACGGTCAAGACGTTGTCACCCATTTTCCATCTTCCGATGAAGTCGGCATACGTAGCGACAGAGACAGGTTCCTTCTTTTCGAATTCAAAAGTCTTGTAGTCACCGGTAGGAGTTCCGTCAGCGGCGATTCCCGCGGCCACAGCCACATATTTGCCGAAGTCCTTCTCTCCGAAGCTGTCTGAACCGGTTGAGCCATCGGCGTGGACAAGCATATCATAGATTTCATCACGACCGTAAACATCGCCAAACAGATCGAAATAGTACAGCACGTCATCGCTGAGCCGCAAGGCGGCGTTCACAGGTGATCCGCCAAGTTTCGCATAATCCTCTTCAGAATAGAAGGTTAGGGTGTAAGGTACTGTTGAGCCACTCACAGTGTTGGTGATGACCTCAGGGTACTTCTTGTCTTCAGGATCAGTGCTGTATGAAAGCGTCCATGCGTTGTTCTCCTTGAATTCGATCGCGGAAACGGCGTTAAGGATCATAGAGCAAGTCTCAGCTTTCTCACCCTCCGGATAAACGGATGATGAGACATAGCCATAGACATTCACATATCCTCCTACCTTGGAAGCGAGATCGAACGACGCAAGCGGAGCTTCAAACACCACTTTCTGTCCCATCGGAGCCTTGATGAAATATGTGTCACCTTCCTTCTCAAGTTTGCCGGAAGTGATGACGTACGCAGGGAATTCAGTCACCCAGCCGAGATAGGAAGATGTCGGGGCGGTCACACTGGATGTCTCGGCCGTCACTTCGTATGAAGTGGCCTCAACCGAAACGACCTCCGTCTCCTTATCAGTCTTCTCAGTCTTCTTCACACCGTTCAGAGTGATCACCTTGCCGACAGGAAGCGCGGAGGTGGCTCCTGTCACGTACAGGCAGCTTGTTCCATCGGAAACAACAGCAGAGTTATCAGAAGTGGCAAGGACGGTCTCCTTGTAAAGGGTGACCGGAGTATTGTCAGCCACATTGGCAAGGGAAGCGATGTCGGTGGCCACAGTCTCGGCAGGGTACTGGATGACATAGAAGACATTAGGAGTCTCACCCGTCACAGTGTTGATGACATCAACCTCCGCGGAACGGAACGAACCCGTCGTGTTTGCCTCGCAAACCAAGGTATAGACATCGACATGGGTTGCCTTTGTCTGAGGAGCCACGCTGATCCACTTCTGGGTTCTGTCAACATACAATTCATAGTCCATGTTGGTGGTCACGGAAACTTTGACCTCACCACCTGCCGCAGGGACAGGCTTGACGTCAGCCTCGGCGGTAAGCACACCGTCCTCAAAGACAAGAGATTTGATGTCGGTCTTTCCTCGGCCGTTGCTGGCATAGACAAAGACTTTTCCTGTTGCGTTCTCACTGTGCTTCACTCCGATGTAGCCAGGCACCTCTCCTTTAGGAAGAGAGATCACCCTGGCCTCCCATCCAGAGGTGCAGTTGAGGATGTCAACCTCTACCTCATCTCCTTCTGAAACACCTTTGAGGGAATATGGGTAAGTATATTCGTCACCACCTACAGGAACACCGAGATCCTTGCGAGCGTCGAATACCAAATAGAAAGGAAGCTCCTTCTGGATGGTGTAGGCCTCGCCGTTGATGAAGAAAGTCACGGTTGTGTCTCCATCCTCGATCGAAATAGTGGAGCCACCAGGATTGCCAAGTACATCCACGTCGGCCCATGTCTCACCTTTGTCATAGGAGATCTGCCACTTGCCTTCACGGATACGGAGCTGAGGAACAGCCGAATGGACAGGGATCTTGTTGCCGGCAGAGTCAAGAAGCGGCTTGCCGTCAACTGCCCAGTAGAACTCTCCGTCAGCCTCGACAACACCCACAACAGGAGTGTCGCCCTTGTCTCCCTTCTCTCCGTCCACACCGTCTGTGATGACAGCGGTGGTACCGTCAGAGAAAGTGATTGTGTAACCATTGTCACCAGGAGTGACAGAAGTGACGTAGATATTACCCTGGATTGCAGCCACAATCGACTGCATTCCAGGTATAGTTATCTTATTGATCTCGTTGACGGTTTTTTCAAGGGCGTCAACTCTCACAACAAGGTCATCAAACTTTTCGTAAAGATCATCGTTGTCAGCGCAACCGCCAGCAAGAGCCAATGTCGCGGTCATGGCGGCAGCCATCAAAGTTTTAATTGCCTTCATATTATGACTGTTTTATGGTTTTACTTTACTACAATTCTTTTTCCCAGCAAGTGAGAAACCTCAGGCAGAGCCTTATATGGGGTGCAGAACTCAAATGGTCCATTAGCGGATATGGCCCTGAAGTTGTTCCTGTCGACCTTGACCCAAGTGCCTTTGGTCTTGTCCAGACTCATAGTCTTGACAGAAGTGGTGCCGGACTTGACACCGGTAAGAGGGAACTCGTCAGGCTTGCTCTTGAAGGTATACACACCTCCGTCTGGATCAGAGATAGGCACAGCGATCAATTCCATACGGTTGTAGGTAAAGTCTCCGCCACCCTGAAGCTGGAATGAGTTTCCGGTGAACTTGACTGAACCATCGCTCTGCAATGTCCCGGTCGCCACATCGTAAGGGCCATTACCACCGGACGTGATGTAATATTCCTTACCATCAGTGTGGATGAACTTACCTACGTAGTACAGATTGCAGGCACCCTCAGAAGCTCCGATGTCAACATTGTCCGCGATAGGCTCATCATCGTTGCCGTATAGCACGATGCAGCCTGACTCTGAGTCGAATGTAACCTCGGCAGGCTCGAAGAAATCCTGATCCATCTGCCAGCCCTTCATGTTGATGGTCTTGTCAGCCACCTTCTGAGTGAGGGCGATGTCGAATGCCCCGGCATTTATGCTCCAGTTCCCAAGCCATTTCTTGTAGGCGTCCGAGCCGCCACCGCCAGGATTGTCGCCACTGCCACCCTTCTTGGTGAGAGTCGTAGGCAGAGGTGTCTTGTCCTTACTGATAGTGAGATATTTGCCATCAGCTGTGGCAGCGACGAACTGGACTCTCTCAAGATCATGGCTTGATCCGTCGCTGAAGCTCACATGGCCTGCGGCAAGCTTGGCCGTGCTGCCTGAAATGGTTCCTGTGAAGATCACATACGTTCCTTTGGCGAAGCTGGATTCTCCCCATCCGCCGAAGAGACCGACGGTGCATTCACCATACTTTTGGGTCGATACGGTGCCGAGTCCATCCTGAGCGCGGACTTCAATACCCTTTGTGGCAGAGTCATAAGTGGCAGTGACAGGGAATGACTGTCCCTCGATGCCGGTGATGGTATAGCTGGTCCCCTTCTCAAGCGTGGAGATCTTCCAAGTGTCAGTCGCCGATCCTCTCGTGACTGTCCAGTCTCCAAGCCAAGCGTCATAGCCCTCTGCGGAGCCACCACCGCTGGTAACAGTGAAATCACTGTAGGCATAGTGACCAGTGGCGGCACCATCATCAGTGAATCCGATCGCAAACGCGATGTAGTCGCCGGCATCCATTGGATCGAACACCTCGTAATCGCTATCCTCGTAAAGGAAAGTGGAGAACTCCACCGGGTATCCGAACTGGTTGTAAAGTTCAATAGTATTCATTATCTCTTTCCTCACGGCATCAGCCACCTCAATTGCGAAATCATCCATTTCCAATCCACTTTCAGTGAATTCAGACTTGCTGACGTAGTAGATGCTGTACTTGCCTGACAGAGCCGGATCAGCCACATCATTGTAAATGTAAGCCGCTTGCTCGCCTTCATAATCCTTGATACCACCATAACGGACAGTCCAGTTGGCGTCAACACTCATGTAGGACAAGTTGTTTTGAACCACGGAAATCACACCGCTGTCATGGCCGAGCTTCCACTCGACATTTCCCGAACGCGACATATCAGCAGGTGTTCCCTTAATGGTGTTCTCTGCGATGGCGACGTTAAGGTTGTTCTCGGTGACAGTCACGGTGATCCAATCCACATCCGCACTCGCAGTAATGGTCTCATCATACTCGTAAGGGAAATCGAATGAGACAGCCTTGTGGGAAGCATTGATGCCAGAAGGATTGAAACCAGTGCTGTAGAAACCGAACTGCTGAACCGTGAAATCAGACTTAGCGTCACCCGACTTCACAGTGACAGTGGCATACCTGGACTCATAACTTTCATTCGCAGGAGCGGTGACAGTGGCCACATTGTCTTTCACAGAAACCTGGCACCAGTCCTTGTCAACCGTCACCTCGATAGGAGACTCGGTAACGAACTCGATTGTACCCTCGCCACCTTTGGCGGGAATCTTAAGATTGTTTTCCTTGACGGATATTGTCTGGGCCTCGCTCCCATCCACCTCCTGCTTGGAGCAGGAAGAGGATGCGATTATAGCCAAGGCCATGAATATTGCTGAAATTATCTTTTTCATGATAAAGCCTTTTCGTTATTTACGGACAAGGGTCTGAAGATAAGGGAACTGGTTGTCACCCCACCCTGTGAATTCACCGGCAGACTTGCCGCTTGCATCGGTCGCCCAAAGGATGAACGAGTCGATTACCATGTCAGTCTTGCCGTTGTCGACAAATATAAACTCTCCTTCTTGGGATCCACGGACAATCTCCATTCCGTATCCTGTGGTTGTGTCCCAAGTAAGGTTTCCGCCGCCGGAAAGGCTCCATGCGGCAAGCCATACAGTATTTGAGCCGTCAGCGCCCAGAGACTGGACATTCATGGTAAGACGGCCGCGCGCCCTATCGTAGCCAAGGTACACATTGTGATCGCCGGACACGAAGCCACTCATGAGAAAGCCGTTGCCTTCCTCGTCAGGCGTGAGTGTCACATCAAGTGTAATCCTTCCGTTGTACATAGAGAGTTTGAAGTCACCGGCGAAGTCACTGTACTGGGTGTAGTCCTCAGGAAGCTTGCCCTGGAAAACAATCGATCCGTTGGTAAGGATGTTATTGTCGGAATGATAATCCATGCTGTTGATCGTGGCTCCTGCAACCTCGACCGGCTCGTAGGTCTTGATACCTTTCGATGTGTACATGAACGGAGCCTCGACAACCACAGTCCCGTCATCCTCGGAAGTCTCGGCTGAGGCGGCCGGATCAACATACTTGAAGGTTATCCTACGGTTGTTGAAATCGACCTCGCCTGTGACATCCGTGTCACCGACCTTGCCGTCGATGATGGCGGCACGCATGCTTGAAGCCACATCAGCTACCTTGGCAAGATACGCGGCCGGGGTCAGATCAGAATCGTAAGGATAGAGGTCATAATGGTTTCCGGAACGCTTGCCACGAAGGCCGATCTTTTCAGGACTTACGCTCACGATGGTGAACTCGAAGTCACCGCCCTTAGCCTGATACTCCGTTGACGATGGAGTGGCAAAGTGATGAAGAGCCTGATTGTAAGAGTCGAACGAAAGCACGGCGCCATTGTCCGTCGTAAGCTTGTAAACACTCTTGTAGGAATTCTCCGGATCGAGCTCGTAGGATGCAGTCACCTCAGCATCTGTGAAGGCAAGATAGTAGGCATAACCACCCTTTGACTGGCCGGAACCCGGATAATACTCCATGATCCATCCTTTTTCATTGGAGGTCAAGATCTCACGGGTCTGTTCAATGTAAGCCTGAAGACGCTCAGAAGACGAAGAGTCAAAGACATCCGCCTGATCCTTGAGACAAGACTGGGCTGAAAGCACCGACACCCCTGTCAGAACGACTGTTAATATTTTATTGAATTTCATAATCTAATCACCAATTATTTTACCGTTAAATCGCTGAGGTCAACCTTGCCTTGCATCACGTCATCCTGACGACGGATGATTACGGAGCGAAGCTCGTCAATATCAATGGACCACACAGACTTCATGTAATCTCTGACAATCTGAAGTTTCGCGCGGATGAAGTCTGCTGATGAACCAGCATCCTTAAGCTGTGAGTCCCAATACTCCTGCGTGTTGGTGACATAGATGGACAGCATCTCCGCGAAGTCCTCACCGTCTGAATGCTGGGCATAGTCACTGATGAAGCCGTTTTTGAGGTACTCTTTGTTGTAAGGTTCCTCGCTCCAGTTGTCAGCCACATAACCGGAACCGGTGACCTGCTTGAAGGCTGTAGGATAATCCTTGATCTGGTTGAGGATATGGGTGAACTCGTGGTGGATCGTCTTGATGTAGTAATGGTTGAGAGCCTCCGGTCCCTGCTTGAGCATGGCGCTCAGATAATTCACACCGGAAAGGAGGATCTTCTTGCCACCTTCAGCTGTTCCAAGAATGAACGTTCCGTTGTTCCTGTACTCAAACTCACCGATAAGGAAGAACATCTTAGGGAAATACTCTCTGGTGAAGTCAACACCGGCGACCTCATCATAGGTGTCAATACAAAGATACTTCACAAGGTGGGCCATGATGACAGCCTCATCATAATCGGCAGGTACAGTGTAATAGTTCATGTCCGACTCGTTCAGTTCGAAGCGGTACTTGAAGTCAATGTTGTAAGGCCTGACATAGTTGTCGTTAAGCCATTTGTCCAATTCAGTCGCAGGAGCCGTCTCAACCTTGATGACACTGTCAGGGTTGAGGTCATCTTTCTGGCAAGCCGAAAACGACAGAACAGAAAGGGCAGCGATTGAGAGATATGTTATAATTTTCTTCATATTCCAGTCAATTTATGAGTTTAGTTTCTCGGGTTCGGTGTATATCCTGCGTCAATAACTTTCCTAGGAACCTGTATGGCGCGCCTTTCGTCATCTACCTTGAGGACATCACCAGCGGTACGAGGGTTGCCGTCAGATCCCATGACACGTCTCTGGATCTCAATGCCGTAACGCTTGACATCAAACCATCTGAGTCCCTGGGCGTAGGTGTCAACCCTCTTAAGAAGCAGACAGAAGTGAATCAGATTCTCCTGAAGCTCGCTAGGATTCTGAAGGAACGGAGCGTTAAGCTTCTTCTTGACGGTTGAAGCCAATGCCGTTGAGTAAGGAATATCCTTCAGAAGATTGTTGATCTCCTCGGCGCTGAGGTTCCAATCAGTCTTCGAGATGTTGGAGAGCCAGAGGTTCATGTCAGCCACAGCTGAGTCATATTGCTTGAGGAGGAGCTTTGCCTCAGCCCTCTCAAGAAGAACCTCGTCGGAAGTGAAGGCCGGATAGACTGTCCTGTAATAACCGATCTGGGCGACAGGGTCTGAGAATTCGAACAGGTAAGGCAACTTCCAGAAAGTGGTCTTGTCGTGGTTTGTGCCTTGGTAAACCTTCATCGGCACAGCGAAGAACGACTGGTTGTTCTTTCCCAAAAGGGTGGCAAGGGCAATACCGGTCTCATTCGTGGCAAGATAGTTTCCGGCAGCGTATTTTGAATATACTGAATACGGCCCTGTAAAGCAAAGACCCATCTTCGAATACGCCGTGATCAGAAGCAGATTGGCCGACAGTGTGGCATCGATGAAATGGTTGGTCAGAACCTCATCGTCCTGAGTCATCTTTGCCTGTGCGCGCCAGTCGCGGAGCATTGTCGCAGGAGCGCTTCCCAAACAAGCGTCGGCGTACTTGACAGCCTCTTCAGGTTTCTCATAATAGAGATAGAAACGCGTGGCGAAAGCATACGCGGCCTTCTGGTTGAAGTGGTACTTAGGCACAGTGTAGTAATTGTCGCTGACGAGCGGGAGAGCCTTCTGGAGATCCTGATCGATCTTTGCATAGATCTGAGCCACAGACTCCCTTTCGTACTTAGGATTTAGTCCCTGCTCAGGAGCGCTCATGTAAGTGACGCCGAGTTTCTGATCCGCAGTCGCCTCAGTGTAGGCCTGCGAGAACATATTCACAAGCACGAAATGACTGTAGGCACGGCAAAGAAGAGCCTCCGCCATCTCCGGCTCATACCCTTCGGCATCCGGACCGACCATGTTAGTGATGGCCTCTATTGCCTGATTGGCAGCCGCGATTGCCGAATAGGAGGATTGCCAGATGTTCTCCGGGTCCTCGTTGTCGGTGTTGGTGACATCCTTCCACGCGTAAACCTCATCGATAAAAGGATCTGTGTTAGGGTTCTCAGGGCCGAAGTCATCGACATTGTCCGAGGAGAACTCGCTGACAAGCAGATAGTCTGTCTCCGGGTAAGCGGACACCAGCAAGGAGCGGATTTTCTCCTGAGTGTCAAGCTCCGTTCTGTTGTCAGGCATCACATCCAGAAACTTGTCGCATGAGACAAGGCTGAAAGCAACCGCCGCAATGGCTATTATGGAATATTTGTTTTTCATATATCTTTCCCTCCAGATTAAAGACCAATTTTCAAAGTGAATGTGAACTGCTTAGGAACCGGGACAGCCACACCGCCGGTGTTGAAGAACTCAGGATCCTGACCGTTGAGCTTGCTGTCGGCGTAGATAAGAAACAAGTTGGTGGCCTGAGCCTTGAGTGACAGCGAATTAAGTTTAATCTTCTCAATCCACTTCCTCGGGAAGTCGTAAGAAAGCGAGATCTCCTTCATACGGATGAAATCACCTCTGGCGATTCGTTCGGTCGAGTAGTTGTAGGCGTTGTAAGCCTTGCTGAGGTGGGTGTCCTGCCTGTTCTGCCATACACTCGCGATGGCCGGAACGCTGGTGGCGTTCTCGTCTCCAGGGACAGTCCAACGGTTGGCGAACTCCTTAGGCATGGAGTCGAGATCATTGTAGGTGCTGCTGAAGACAGGGTCAAGACGGATAACGTTTCCAAATGAGTATGTCATGAACACATTGAAGCGGAAGCCGTAGAACTCGAAGATGTTGCCGAGAGATCCGACATCGGTAGGATCTGCGTTTCCGGAATACTTGAGCCACTTGGAAAGTCCTTCCTCATCAGAATACTGGAAGTCGATGTCGCTCACAGTCGTCTCTCCTGCCTCATTGATGAATGTCGGGAACCCGTCAGAATTAAGACCTTCGAACGGAATGGAGAATATTCCTCGTACCGGATACCCCTCCTGCGCGAATCCGTTGCCCGTGATGAGGTCGATGGCGCGCATGGTCGTCTTCAGATTTGTCACCTCATTGTGAGAATGAGAGTAGATGAAGTTGGTCGTCCAAGTGAAGTTCTTCTTCACAATGTTCTTGGTGGTGAGAGAAATCTCGACACCGTCAGACTTCATGGAAGCGATGTTACCAAGTTTCCCAACCTGACCGCCGAGACCCTGGGTGTTGATGACACCGATAAGGTCATAGTTGTCACGTGTGAACCAATCGAAGGTGAAATTGATGCGGTTGTCAATGAAACCGGCCTCAAGACCAAGGTTCAACTCCTTCTTCTTCTCGTAGGTAAGATCGGAGTTCGCAAGGTCTGCGATGTAAAGCATGGATTCCTTCACTGAAGTAAAAGGTCTCCACGGATTCTTTGAAGAGATCACCACAGCCGAGTTGGTCACTGTCGAAGGACCTCTGTCGGCGGTAAGTGAATAAGAAGCCTTGAGGGAAAGGTGAGAGATCGCGTTGAGCGGTTTCATCCATTCCTCCTCATGAAGGTTCCACGCACCAGAGATGTTCCATGTAGGAAGCCAGCGGGCCTGACGGCTCTTTCCAAGCTTATTGGTACCCTCGTAGCGGATTGTGCCGTTCAAGGTGTAGCGGCCCATATAAGAATATGTACCATTGGCGAAGAACGCGGCGGAGCGGACATGAGTGTTGGTCATGGTGTAGTAGTCACTATTTTCCTCATTGCCCTTCTTGAACACGTTGTAGTTGTAGTTAGGAGTCTCACCCATTCCGTACTGGATACCCCACGCGCGGAACCAAGTTCCATGACGCTCGGTGCTGTTGATCTCGGTACCGCCGAAAAGATTGACGATGTGTTTTTCGGCGAATGTCTCGCTGTAATTGGCTGTGGCACGGAAATCCCAACCGAGCAACGAGTTGTCAGTCCTCTCGTAGATACCACCTTTAGGAAGAACAGAAATAGGCAATGCGTAAGGGTTGTCCGGATCCTTGTAAAGGAACGGGTTGTTGTCCCTGATGGTGGCGGTGTCCATCGCGCGGTAAGCGAGAGACTGGTTGGATTCGTCAAGGATGTTGTGCTCCTGTGAAGAAGTCGTGTACTTGACAGCACCGAGAGCACTCAGTTCCAACTGTTTGAAAGGCTTGGCCTTCAATTCTCCCTGAATACGGATGTCAGTCACGCCCAAGTCGATGTAGTTGTTGTCAAGCTCATGCATGATGTTGAACGGAGCGTAGTTTCTCGTGTAGTACTCATTGGCGTCAAGCGCGCGTGAGGTGTTGAGCGCGTATGAGTAAGGGTTGATGTCGAAGTCACGCTTCACCTCACCCGAAACCACATCCATCGTCTGTCCGAGGGTTCCCGGCGCACGCTGCTTACGGAAAGAAGCGTTGCTGATGAGGTTGAAAGTGAATATGTCACTGAACTTGAAAGTCGTGTTGAGGTTGCCGGTGTAACGAGAAACGGAACTCTGTTTTGTCCAACCCGGATCCTGCATAACAGAAAGAGACGCGTAATAGGTGGCGTTCTCTGAACCACCGGAAGCGCTCAAGGAATGGTTGCTCTGCAGAGCGTTGCTGAAGAGAGTGTCGAACCAGTCAGTGTTCCTGTACTCGGCTGCCCTGAGGTATTCAGCCCTGGCAGCCGCCGTGTTCGCGAGACCGAACTGTCCGGATGTCTTGTCATACTGACCGATCAACTGGTACATCTTACCATAGACTCCGCTGTCTGAGGCGTTTGCCAAAGAAGCATAATTAAGGTAACCCTTCTGCTGGAGTTCCTGGTAGATTTCCATCTGATCCTGCGAGTTCATTATGTTGAACGTGCGGTAAGACGGTTTGAGCCTTGTTGTGAACTCGCCTGTGTAGTTGAGTCTGAACGATCCCGCACGGCCCTTCTTGGTCGTGACGACAATCACACCGGCCATAGCCCTCGCGCCATAGATAGAGGTGGCTGAGCCATCCTTGAGGATATCGAACGACTCTATGTCATCGGAGTTGAGTCCTGCGATCGCCGAAGAGATAAGAGTGGAGGCGTCACCAGAAGAAAGCTGGTCTGCGCTGACATCCACAACATCCTCCATGATCACGCCATCGACAACCCAAAGCGGCTTTGATGAGCCGTAGATGGAAGTGGCGCCACGGACACGGATCTTAGGAGCTGTTCCGAACGTTCCCGACACATTCTGCACGGACACACCGGCGACACGTCCCTCAAGGGAGCGGCTGACATCGGTGAGACCATCGATCTTCGCCGATTCCGCATCCAGCTTGGCCGTGGAACCCGTGAAAAGACGGCGGTCCATTTTCTGCATACCAGTGACGACTACCCCCTCAAGAAGCTGAGAGTCCGGGGTCAATGCCACATTGATTGTGGTTTTACCTTTGACGGCCACCTCTTTCTGCTCATATCCCATGGATGAGAAGATGATAGTACCATCACTTGGCACGGGGATTGAATAACGCCCATCGGCGTCACTGCTGCTTCCCTTGGTGGAGCCTTTTACCTGACAGAACGCGAAAGGTATCGGCTCACCTGTAGAAGCATCAGTAACGACACCGGTCACAGAAATGTTCTGTGCCGATGAAGTGATCGCCACGAAAAGTGAAATCACCGCGAGAAAAAATCTGCTTTTTTTCATCGATACTTGTTTTATATACATTACTATACACTATTCAAATTAGTGAACAAGAGACTGCTGTCGTCTGCAAATAGTCTCTTTCTCACAAGTAAAAGTTCGATCCTTGGAACGCTTTTGGAGACATTCTAGAAAGAATGCCTGAGAGTTTGAACCACTAACCAACTCAATAATCGCCAGGCTAAAGTCATTACGGATCCACCTTACCGCATCTTAAATGCTTTGCTGACAAATTTTGACCGCAAATATTGCAATTTATTTTTTCTATTACAAATTTCACTTTTTATCCGCGAATTAATCATTTCTCCGATTTCCACGCCCATATCTTACGAATCTAAATCACTGCCCATGATATTCAATAAATCTCTGCCGAAATGAATCGGCATATAATTAAAATACTAATTAAAATACTTTTTTAAAAAAACATAAGTAACCCTAAAAAGAGGAATGACAGGTCATTTTTCTGTCATCCCTCTCTGAAATCAGGCTATTAAAACAAAGATCAGGCTACCTTCCATATTTCTTGAAAACCTTGTCGATCAAGGCTGCCTTGTCCGCACGGTTTTCCAGAAGGACTGATTTCAGAATCTTTATGTCATTCGTGTAGTATCCCATGCAGTTCAGGATGTCCGAGCGGCTGATTCCTCCTGCTTCAAGTTCGGATAAAATCTGAGATTTGAACCAATATTCATTGCCAAAGCCAGGATTTCTCCCGTAACGTTCCTTGTACAATGCGTTTTCCATGTAATATGCCCACATCTCGCCGATCTCGCAATAGCCTGAGTTCTCTCCATTGCCGGTGCCATAGCAGTCACCGGTTGAAATGTACGAGGTAAGAATGTAGGTAGCATACTTACGCCAATAGTCCGTCCCCACCTTGTTGAAATGACTGGCATGTGCCATCTCATGCACTGTGGTTGAGTACAATGCCGCGTAGTCCCCGTTCTTGTCCTTGGAGCCGATCGTGATGTCCGGAGCGAAAATCCTCACGATGGACGCGTATTTACCGATATACTTGCTGACCAGTTTGTTGTCAAGCAACGCTCCGTGATGCATCATCAGAGTGCTGGATGGCCTGAGAATATTCAGAATCCAGAACCTCAGGTTCTTGGGAGGCATGGTGACGCCTGTTGCCTGACACTTCTTGAAGTAGTCGTATGCGGCGTTGTTGACCACACACCTGCGGAACAAGGTGGCGTCTGAATTTTTGTCGATAGTGAGATCAATCCCTGTCGATGATCCTTTGCCGATTGCCGAGATCGAGGCCGGAATCAAAATCAGATTCAGTCCGATCGAGAATCCGACCCTGTTCTTGAAGCAGATCCTGTAACGAGGCTTGGCGGAAAACTTGCGGGAAAACTCGTAGTTGCCGTTCTCGTCCGTGTAAGTCGTGGCGATCTTCACAAAGACATTAGCCACCATCTTGACACCGGCGACACCAACTGTCTTCTTGCTCCTAAGTTTGTCATCGACAATCGTGATCCTTCCGGAAGGCCTGGCCCTAGCCCTTGTCTCAGGCTCAAGAAAGTCTGCGTTGTCCGTAATCTCGAACGCCTTTCTTTCCAGAGCGTCAAGGTCCAAATCACCGAGAGTCCTCGTGGCGACGTTGTCATCAGGCACAAAGCACTCGTCCAGAATCTCATGACGGATACCTTCCGGAAAGACAAAGTCAGGAGGCACGACCGCATACTGCCAAGTGATCTCACCTTCCGGAACAGACGGATCATGGTAGTAGTCACCATCCCTTAGGATCTCACAATCCATAGGATGATCCAGCATCTCCACACCAAGATCCGAGAGAAGATTGAACTGCACCGTGTCCTTGGGGAGGAAACGGACATAGTAATCAGTGACCGGGACACTCACCTCCCCTCTTGTAGGATACAAAGCCGCAAGAGCCTTGCCGACATTGGTCACAGAATAAGGGTTTTCAAGCTTCCGTCCCAGCTCGATCACATCATGAGCCACGACCTCGACATTCTCCTTTGTGCTGACAGGGCTGACCTCCACCGGAGACCCTCCCTCTTTGCTGCAGGACACCAGCACCAGAGCCGGCAGCATCATTTTGAAGAACCATTTCATTGTTTAGTTGGTTTTTAGTTACGATGCAAAGGTAGAGACGACTATCCGTGGGTTGAAATATTCAACGGTTAATTGAAGAATCGGCATTTCTTGGCAATTCAAGGGCTATTTTTTATCTTTGCAGACAACATTTTTTCAGGAAAATATGGGAATATTCAGAAATTCCGCGGTTTATGCGGCATCCATAGCACTGATCATCAGTGGATTCAGCTTTTCTGCCAAGGCGCAGACGTATAGGGACAAGATCGAGGAGAATCCGGAAAGAGCCGGAGGAGTCTATCATTATTATGAATATGCTCCTTCCGCCTTGACGAAAGCGCCGAAAGGCTACAAGCCATTCTATATCAGCCACTACGGAAGGCACGGATCACGCTATCACACCAGCGCGAACCTTTTCAAGGGGGCTGTCGAGACCCTTTCCTCCGCAGAAAAGGCTGGATTGCTTACCGAAGAGGGCAAGCTGCTGAAGATGCAGATCGACTCAATCAACATGGAGCATCAAGGGATGTTCGGGATGTTGACCGAGAGAGGCGCCGCCGAGCATCGTGGAATCGCGGAAAGGATGTCAGCTGATTATCCGGAGGTGTTCAACGGCAAACGCGGCGAGGTGGAGTGCGTCTCCAGTTACTGGCCAAGATGTCTGGTCAGCATGGCCAACTTCACTTCAGCGATAAAGGAAAGGAACGGAGCTCTGAAATTTCATTACCTGACAGGGCCTAAGTACCTGGATTACATCAGCATGGACCTCGACACGAAAAATGTCACGAAAGAGTCCAACGTCCTCAGGCGACATCTTCTTGACAGCCTGGTCTCCTATGACAGGTTCTTCAGCGCGATGTTCACTGATCCAGCCAAGGCGACCGAGTTCATCCCCAAGCCCAAAGAGTTCATGGACAACGTGTTCCTTGCGGGCAGCATCAGCCCTAACACTTTGGCACATCCTGACATATTCAGCCACTTCACCACTGATGAATTGATCGGGCTTGGGATATCAAGGAACAACAAGCTTTACTTCAGCTTCGGTATATCAGCCGAGGAGGGTGAATATGTCTCTTCCATCGCAAAACCGCTCATCGAAGACATTGTCGCCAAGGCTGACGAAGCCGTCAAACCGGAAAGCGGCAGAGCTGCGGATCTAAGGTTCGGCCATGACGTGGGACTTCTCCCGCTTATCGGCACAATCGGCATCGCCGGAATGGAGGAGAGATGGAAGTCACTGGACGTGCACCGGCACTGGTTCGATTTCGAAATGATGCCTATGGCATCCAACCTTCAGATGATCTTCTTCAGGAACAGGAAGGGTGATGTGCTCGTGAAGCTTGTGTACAACGACAAAGAGACTTATATTCCCGCCGTACAGACTTACAACGGTGTATTCCACAAATGGAATGATCTTCGCGAATATCTTGTAAAAACAGCCGCCGCCATCTCTGACGAGCATATCGTCAAGGACAACGACGGCAAGGAGCGTACAGGAGTAGCCGGAATGTAGTCTAGAAATAGACCACCGTCTTCTGTTCGATCGAAGACATAAGCGAGTTGGCCAGGCGGCTCACTCCGAAACGGAACAAGTCCTTGTTCATCCACTCGTTTCCAAGGATGGATTTCACTATTGAATGATAGCATACCGCATCTTTCGATGTGGAGATTCCGCCTGCGGCCTTGAAGCCGACTTTCCTGCCGGTCTTATCGTAGAAAGCCTTGATGCTCTCGCACATTACATAGGCGGCCATAGGTGTGGCGTTCACGCTCACCTTGCCTGTGGAAGTCTTGATGAAGTCCGCGCCTTCTTCCATGGCAAGGAACGAGGCGTTGGCAATGTTTTCCGGAGTGACCAGAAGACCTGTCTCCAGAATCACCTTCAATGTGACTTTTCGGCCGGCTTTCGCGGCAGCTTCGTCAATGGCCGCCCTGATTGCACGGATTTCTTTCCTTGCGGACTCCTCGTCACCGGCCATAAAGGAGTTAAGAGCCAAGACAATGTCGATCTCGTCAGCGCCGGCCTCCACAGCCATCTCACATTCCTTGACCTTCACCTCGATGAAACTTTGGGATGTCGGGAAGCAGCCAGCCACAGCGGTGACATGAACCTCATGGCTGGCGAGACTCTCCCTTACAACGGAGGCGAAATTCGGGAACACACAGACCGAAGCCGGAAGAGGGTATTCCGGGAAATCCTTCATGAAGGAATTGACCTTGCCTACCAATTTCTTCACGGACGCTGGGGTATCCTCTGTACGGAGGGTCGTCAAATCCATGAATGACAAGCAATTGCGGAGGACTTCAGGAGAAGTCACATTGTCGATGTTGGCCGCGATGGCGTCCAACCTTTTGCTGATCCGTTCCTTATCCGGAGCGTAACCATACTTTGCGAACAAAGATTCCATATTATCAACTTAATTTTTTAATATTCTGTGTGGAAGTGCTGTCTAACCCCTTATCTGAATCGTGTACCCCTCTTCAATCAAAGGCTTTACCAGTCCCCGCATCTCATCCGCCGAAAACTTCTCAAGCCCTTCGGCCGGTGTCTCCCGGTCAAGGGTATAGACCATCACTTCTCTCGGTTTAAGTTTTCTTACTATATTCATCCATCCTTCAAGGACTTCCGGAGAGGAAGAATCAAAGAATGGGGATCTGAGGAACATTGTCTGAAGAACAAATTCCCCGCCAAACCTCATCAAATCCGCAACAACATCCTCGACATGATATTCCCCCTGCGGCTGATTGATCCGGCCCGCAAGTTCATCGGTCGGAGCGTCAATCTTAAGAATCGGATTGTCCACCTTCCTCAAAGCCTCGAAGACATCCTCTCTGAATATCCTTGTGGCGTTCGACAGAACCGACACTTTCGCCTGCGGGAAATATTTGTCTCTCAGCGCGATGGTAATGTCAATAATTTCAGCGAAATCAGGATTCAGAGTCGGCTCTCCATCTCCGGAAAACGTTATGGAGTCAATCGGAGTACCCGCACCGCTGCATTCCTTCAGTTTCGCCTCCAAAGTCTCACGAAGCTCTCCGGCAGTCGGAAGCTTACGGTCTCCCCTGCCATCCTTGTTCCAGCCACACTCGCAATAAACGCAATCGAAATTGCACAGTTTTCCTTTCGTCGGAAGCAGATTGATTCCGAGCGAAGAGCCCAACCTTCTGGAGTGTATCGGCCCAAACACAAGTTCCTCTCGCATCATGGCTAAATAATTCTACGTGACCGGCTTTCGGAAGTGAGGCGGTCACCGTCAAGATTCTCGACAGCCACCAGACCAGGCTTCATTCCGACAGCGATGCGGCCATATTCATTCTCTTTCGACAGGAACTCAGCTCCGTTGCGGCAGGCCCATGTAAGCAGTTCATTCAAGCCCACCTCAGGGAAAGCGTCCTGAAGACAACACAACTCGGCGACAATGTCAAGGTCGTCATTGCTGGAAAGCGAATCCGTGCCTACAGTGATTTTCAAGCCATTGCGACGCATCAGCGGCACAGGAGGCAAAGCGTTGTGAATGAATATATTCGACAACGGGCAAAGAGCCACGAACGGGTGATTCATCACTTTCTTCACGGCATCGATTCCCTCCTGGTCCATGCAGACCTCGTGGACAAGCAGGATATGCTCGTCAAAAGGAGCCGGATGCGCTTTCTCCAGTCGGTCTATGAAATAGAGCAGGGATGACTTGCCTGTCACAGGTGGCACACTCATCCCGGCGGCCTTTCGGTTATCCCACATGGCTCCACGGCCGTATTTCAGCATATCCTCCTCTTCCTCTGTCTCTTCCGAGTGGAATGACAGGAAGCCGGACTTCAAGCCTTCGGCCGAGACTGCTGTGACAAGCTCCGGGCTCATCGTGTAGCAAGCGTGCGGGATAGGAGCGGCGTCAAGTCCATATCCATCAGCCACTGCCTTGAGTCTCAAGACATTCTCCATCACGGAAGCACAGTCCTGAGGTTCAGTCCCGAATACCTCCAGAAAGGTTCTGGTGTACATGGGAGATGCCTTCTTGATGGCGAATGTGTCGGCACAGTTGCTGATGTCCGCCATAGCGGACACTCCACGGTCCCACATCACTTTCATCCAATGAGATATGTCGTGAAGTTTCTCGTCCAAACTTTTGTTGTCACGCATCTCATTGATCTGGTCGATGAATCCGGCCATGCCGGTTCCCTTGCGGAACGATTTCCAGAGATAGGAAAGTTCCAGATGGCAATGAGTGTTGACAAATCCAGGCACGACAGCCCCCTTTACAAAGGCATTTTCACGCCCCGGATCCGAACATTCGCCTACCGATGTCACGGTGCCGTCGCTGTCAAACTCAACGAATCCGTTCCTGATAGGCTTGTCCTCATTCAACGTGAAGACATATTCAGCTGCTATTCTATTCATTCTTAATCAATAAATCTTTCACCGGAGCCAACTCCAACCTTCTGATGGATTTCTCAGGATTGATGTCATGAAGCGGTTCTGACTTCATGGCGGCTGCCTGACCCGCCGTCTTTGTCATAGGAATTGTATCCTTCTCCGGCACTATTGCCGTCGTGTCTCTTATGACAAGGCGCGGACCATGGAAAACCGTGTCCTCGACAACAGGAACAGGACGATAGACTCCAAGGGAATCCTTCTCGATCCCTACACGGTCTGTCATGGCATCAACATCGAACACATCAAGAAATGAATTGAAGGTTTTCGCCTTGACTGACTTCCAAACCTTGGCCAGCGAATCTGCCTTATGCTGAAGCCTGTCCTCCAACTCAATCTCCGCGTTGATCGCGTTCAGTTCCTTCCTCAGATCCTTCTCCACGCGTCCCAACATCTCGGCATAGCGTTTAGGATCATTGAGATAGCGGTCCACACTCTTCTGGTAGTCCTTGAGCGTGAAACCATATTTCTCAAATATAGGCTCATAGAACCATGTGGTGTCCGCCATCCCGTTCTTGTCTGGATTCTCGGCGAGCCATTGGTCGGCAAGAAGCATCTCACGATAGATCCTCTCCATCTTGCGCACGGGTATCACACGCCCCTCACGACTGCAGGAGACTACAGCCGACACCAGAACCATCAATGGAAGAACTATCCTGAGAACCTTTTTCATAAGCTTACCTCAATGTCGCTCCGTACTCGTTCTGGAAAGTAGAGAGAAGCTTCTTCATTATCCTCTCCACATCCTCGTCCGTCAATGTCTTCTCCAGATCCTGAAGCACGAATCCGAGGGCGTACTGCTTCTTGCCGGCCGGAATCTTGTCCCCACGATAGACATCGAACAGGGTCACCTGTTTGAGAAGTTTCTTGCCAGCCTTGAACGAACTCTTGTAAAGGTCAGCGTAGCTTACGCTCTCGTCAAGCAGCAAAGCGAAATCCCTTCTGACCTCAGGGAACTTAGGCATCTCCTTGAAGGCGACCTTGTCCCTCTTCACAAGTTGGAACAAGGTGTTCCAGTTGATCTCTGCGGCGAACACAGGCTGGCGCACACCGAACTTCTTCGCGATGGCCGGAGACACTGTGCCAAGTACCGCGAGCGGCAGATGCTGCCCCGGAAGGGCATAAGCGACACCTTCACTGAATATGTCAGCGGGAGCCGCGGTGGCCTCCATCTGGTAAAGATTCGCTCCGAAGCGCCTCAGAAGCAGATCCACATAGCCCTTCAACTCAAAGAAGCTGCTCTTGCCCGGCTGGCTGTTCCAAGACTTCTCCGGGGTTCCGGTGACGAACATCGAGAAAGCCGGATGCTCCTCGTAGGAAGCCAGCGTCTTGCCGTCCATCTCTGGATTACGGCTGTAAACGGAGCCATATTCAAAGAGTTTCATCGACGAGATCTGACGGTTCAGGTTGTATGCCACAACCTCAAGGCCGCTGAATATGAGGGTCTGCCTCATCACGTTCAAGTCTGAGCTCAGAGGGTTGACGATTGTCACGCTCTTCTCCTCCGGGAATGTGGTAAGTCCCTTATAGTAAGCCCCCTTGGTGAGGGAATTGTTCATTATCTCGACAAAGCCGTTGGCGGCCAGGAAGTTGGATATTCCGTTGCGGATAGCCTCCGGCTCAGGTGAAGGGGTTGCGTTGACGGACATCTTCATGTGCTGAGGCAGGTCGATGTTGTTGTAGCCGTAGATTCGGAGAATCTCTTCGACCACGTCACACTCTCTTGTGACATCGATCATATAGGTCGGCGCGGCGACCTTGGCTCCACCCTCTCTCCTCTCGATGAACTCGTAGGTGAGGGCTGTAAGTATCTTCTCAATCGTGTCGTGTCCGATCTTCTTGCCGATGAACCTTTCGATGCGGTCGTAGTCAAGGTCGATGACCTTCTTCTCGATCTTCTCAGGATAAAACTCCTCGATTCCTCCGACAATCTCTCCGCCGGCCACTTCCTGAATCAGCAGTGCGGCGCGCTTGGCGGCATATTCATTGATTCCAGGATCGGCTCCTCTCTCGTAGCGGAATGAGGCGTCGGTCTGGAGAGTATGTCTCTTTGAGGTCTTGCGGATAGAGCCCGGATCGAAGTAGGCGCTCTCCACGAATACATTCACAGTCTCGGCCTTAACGCCGGAATCGATGCCGCCGAACACTCCGGCGATGCACATCGGACCGTCAGCGTTGGCGATAACGATGTCCTCGGCCGAGAGTTTTCTCTCAGTCTCGTCCAGGGTGACAATCTTCTCTCCCTCGGCGGCCCTTCTCACGATAACCTTTCCTCCGGTGATCTTGTCGGCGTCGAAAGTATGCAGAGGCTGGCCAAGCTCGAAAAGGATGAAGTTGGACACATCCACCACATTGTCGATAGGCCTGAGTCCGATTGACATCAGCTTCTTCTGAAGCCATTCAGGTGAAGGGCCGACCTTCACACCCTTGATCGTGATCCCGCAATAGCGAGGAGCGGCTGTCGCATCCTGCACTTCCACTGGAATGCCTTTGCCCTCACCCGGTTTCCAAGCGTCAACAGAAGGGTACTTGAATGAGCAAGGAATATTATTGAGCGTCATCCAGGCATAGAGGTCGCGGGCCACACCGATGTGTGAGGCGGCGTCCACCCTGTTGGCTGTGATCTCATATTCAATGACGGCCTCGGTCTTGAGATGGAGATAGTCCTTCGCAGAGGTTCCGACCGGCGCGTCGGCAGGGAGAACCTTGATGCCGGCATGGTCGTTGCCGATTCCGAGCTCGTCCTCGGCGCAGATCATTCCGAAAGACTCTACGCCACGAATCTTGGACTTCTTGATCTTGAAGTCTCCCGGGAGCACGGCTCCGATGCGGGCGAAGAGAACTTTCTGGCCGGCGGCCACGTTAGGAGCGCCGCAGACAACGGTCAGAGGCTCGCCGGTGCCATCGTTGACTTTCGTGACATGAAGATGGTCAGAGTCAGGATGCGCCTCGCACTCAAGCACCTCTGCGACTACGACTCCGGCAAGTCCACCAGGGACCTCTTCCTGTTCCTCGACACCATCGACCTCGATTCCTATAGCTGTCATAGCGTCCGCGATCTGCTGCGGAGTAAGATCGGATTCAAGATAATCCTTTAGCCAATTGTAAGAAAGCTTCATATTTCTGATGTTTTATTTGTCAATATCCTCTCTGGAGAACAGTGAGCCCACGAACTCCTTCTTGTCAAACACTTTAAGGTCATCGATGCCCTCGCCGATCCCGATGAACTTGACCGGAACCTTCAACTGGTCAACGATTCCGATGACGACCCCGCCTTTCGCCGTGCCGTCCAGCTTGGTGATAGCCAGTGATGTTATGTCTGTCGCCCGCGAGAATTCCTTGGCCTGCTGGTAGGCGTTCTGACCTGTCGATGCATCCAGCACGAGAAGCACCTCATGCGGGGCGTCCGGGATGACCTTACGCATCACGTTACGGATTTTTGTCAGCTCGTTCATCAAGTCAATTCTGTTGTGGAGCCTTCCGGCGGTGTCGATCAGGACAACGTCAGCACCTTTGGCCACCGCAGACTTTACAGTGTCGAAAGCCACAGAGGCCGGATCAGCGCCCATGCCTTGCTTTACAATCTCCACGCCAGCCCTGTCGGCCCAGATCTGGAGCTGGTCAACGGCGGCGGCGCGGAACGTGTCGGCGGCTCCTATCATAACCTTCTTGCCCATCGCCTTGTAACGGGCTGCGAGTTTTCCGATGGTCGTGGTCTTACCCACACCGTTCACACCGACAACCATCACGACAAGAGGTTTCTTCGTCAAGTCGAAAGGCTCCTTAGGAGATTCCTCTCCATCATTATCCAGAAGCGTTTCAATCTCGTCACGAAGCATGTCCACCAGTTCGTCGAAGGACATATACCTGTCCTTGCTTACCCTTTCCTCAAGGCTGTCAACGATCTTGAGCGTGGTGTCCACGCCCATATCCGACGCGACTAGCGCTTCCTCGATGGCATCGAGAACGCTGTCGTCCACCTTGGACTTGCCGATTATCGACCTTGAAAGCCTCTGGAAGAAGCCCTCTTTCGTCTTCTTCACACCTCTGTCAAACAATCCCATAACGTTATCATTTGTAAACTTACAAATTTAGTGAAAACCGAGCGCAATGTGAAATTTATTTCAACATTGCCGAGGTGCATCCTAAATTCGCCGTCAGGCAAATTAGTGAAAACCGAGCGCAATGTGAAATTTATTTCAACATTGCCGAAAAAGGCGCAGACGGAATCCGCCTGCGCCTTCGCTATCATATTCACGGAAATTACTTTTTGTCCGCGAAGAAATCTTTTGTCTTATCAGCCTCAACGAGGAGTTCAGTGAAGACGTAAGCTCCGGTCTTTGGTGACTTGTCCATACGGATGCACTTCACCATGCTCTTTGCGCCAGCCTTGGCGGCGAATGTAGCGACTGCTTTCTTTGCCATAGTCTATATCTCCAAATTTACTTGATTTCACGATGAACAGTCACCTTGTGGAGGTAAGGATTGTACTTCTTACGCTCGATACGCTCAGGAGTGTTCTTCTTGTTCTTGGTTGTGATGTACCTTGAGATTCCCGGCACACCGCTTGCTTTCTGCTCAGTGCATTCGAGGATGACCTGCACCCTGTTTCCTTTTGCTTTCTTTGCCATAACTCAATAGATTTTAAACAAGGCCGACATATCCTTTAGCCTGTGCCTCTCTGAGAGCGGCGTCAAGGCCTTTCTTCTCGATGGTTCTCATTCCTTTGCAGGAAACCTTCAGTGTGATGTACCTCTGCTCAGCCTCTGACCAGAACTTCTTGGTCTTGAGGTTGAGGGCGAACTCGCGCTTGGTGCGAAGCTTTGAGTGAGCGACATTGTTGCCGATCATTCTCTTTCGTCCTGTGATTTGACAAACTTTTGCCATAATATTTTACTTTTTTATTGATTCAAAATAAATTGCGGGGCTGCAAATTTCGCTCTAAATTTTCAGAATCGCAAATAAATCAGACAATTTTGAAGAATCTGCGCCACCGTATGTTGTTAGGGAACTTCCGACCGGCATCAGTTGAGAGCCAAACCATGGCTGGCCTTCCAACTATGTGATCTTCAGGGACGAAACCCCAGTACCTTGAGTCCAGGGAATTATGCCTGTTGTCCCCCATCATGAAATAGTAGTCCATCTCGAAAGTGTAGCTTGAAGCCTCCTTCCCGTCAATGAATATCTTACCGTCAGCTGTCGTCCTCAACTCATGCCCTTCGTAGGCAGAGATGATCCTCTCGTAAAGAGGAAGGTTCTCAAGTGTGAGAGCCACTGTCGCACCCTTCTCAGGGATCCAGAGCGGACCGTAATAGTCACGGGTCCATCCGGAGTTCTCGGTGAACGGGAACAGACTGAGGTAGGAATCGGGGTAATCCGGCGGATAAACGTCCAGATTGGGCTCGACACTCACAACTGAGGAAATCCTGCCGACCTCGTCAAGCATGGCTTGCGTAAGAGGCATGGCCGGATAGCCAGGCAGACTGCCATCGAAATATAGTTCCTCAAGATTGAGGCCCAGTTTCTCAAGAGTCCTTGAATTGATCCTTCCGCCCGAAGTCACTACAGTGTAGGACAACTGGATTCCAGGATATACCTCCTGTTTCTCCCCATTGGTATAAACCAGACCATCGACCACCGAAAGCGTGTCCCCCGGAAGAGCCACACATCTCTTGACATAATGGTCTCTCTTATCGACAGGACGGACCTTTATCGGACCTCCGCTGGCAATGGTGTAAGCCTTACCCGCGTTTCTGACCCATGCGTGGTAATCCTCGGACGGGAAGCGGGACAGTACCGTGTCGCCGTCAGGGAAATTGAACACCACATAATCCCCTCTTCTGACGTTCCGGAAGCCTTTCAGACGGCGGTAGTCATTCTGGATTAAAGTCGAATATGACTCTTTTCCGAATATGACGTTGTGCGTGAAAGGAACCGAAAGCGGCGTCTGCGGAACCTTAGGGCCGAAAGCCACCTTGCTGACGAAAAGGTGATCCCCCGTGAAGAGGGAGCTTTCCATCGACGATGAAGGAATCTTGAAGGCCTGGAAGAAGAATATATTGATGAACGTCACGACGATGACAGCGAATATTATGGCGTCAAGCCAATCGAGCCAGGCGTTTCGTTTCTCCCCTTCCTTGTACTCCTTCTTCCAGAACATCCATTTCACCTTGTGGGTGATGTGATGGTCAAAGATGACGGCAAGGCCGAAGAGCCACCAATAATTCCCGAGCCAGATCACCCACAGCACATAGAGAACGGACCAGAAGCCCATCCTTACCCATTTGTTGTGGTATGTTTCCCTCAAGCTCACTTTTCAGACACTATTTTACAGAATTGACGATTGCTTCGAACGCCTGTGGGTTGTTCATGGCGAGGTCAGCGAGAACCTTGCGGTTGAGACCGATGTTCTGCTTCGCGAGCTTGCCCATGAACTGAGAGTAAGAGATGCCGTACTGACGGGCAGCGGCGTTGATTCTCTGGATCCAGAGGGCACGGAAATTACGCTTCTTGGCCTTGCGGTCACGATAAGCGTAGGTGAGACCTTTCTCGTAGGTGTTCTTCGCTACAGTCCAGACATTCTTTCTGGAGAGGAAATTACCGCGGGTTCTCTTGAGAATCTTCTTGCGGCGAGCCCTTGAGGCTACTGAATTTACTGATCTTGGCATAAATTGATCTTTTTCCGGAGGCAGTGACCGCCCTTCGGCGATGCTTTTCTACTGCGTTCCAAGTTAAACATAAAAACTTACAGGACCAGAAGCTCTTTTACTCTCTTCACGTCATCCTTGTGGAGGATAGCGAAGTGATCAAGATTTCTCTTACGCTTCTTGGTCTTCTTGGTGAGGATGTGGCTGTGGTAAGCGTGCTTCCTCTTGATTTTTCCCGATCCGGTAAGCGTGAAGCGCTTTTTGGCACCGGAGTTGGTCTTAAGCTTTGCCATTGTTTTAATAAATTAAACGTTAATATTGTTCTCCGCACCCAGCGGATTACTTTTTCTTTACAGGGGCGATCATCATCGTCATCCTCTTTCCCTCAAGGGTCGGCATGTTCTCCGCGCGGCCATATTCCTCCAGCTCCACGGCGAAGCGCAGAAGCTGCTTCTCTCCCTGCTCGGCGAACATGATGGAACGTCCGCGGAAGAATATTGTCGCCTTGACCTTTGAGCCTTCCTCCAGAAACTCCTGCGCGTGCTTTAGCTTGAACTGGAAGTCGTGCTCGTCGGTGTTAGGCCCGAAGCGGATCTCTTTGATGACAATCTTGGAGGCGTTCTGCTTCATCTCCTTGGCCTTCTTCCTCTGCTGGTAGAGGTACTTCTGGTAGTCAAGGATCTTGCAGACAGGCGGGTCAGCCTTGGCGCTGATCTCAACAAGATCGAGCTCAAGCTCGTCCGCCATCTTCAAGGCTTTGGAGGTCGGGTAGATTCCCGGCTCCGCGATGTTGTCACCGACCAGACGGACCTGTGAGGCGGTGATCTCCTCGTTGATGTTCAGCTCGTCATCCGCCTTCTGACGGACGAACGGACGCGGGCCGCGTCCCCCTGCGGGTCTCGGGCCTGTGCTTGGTCTGGATGCGGAGGCTGGTTTAGGGCCACCGTAGTGTGGTTTCGGCTTGTAAGGCATTCTGCTCTGTTTAAAACTCTCCTTTTAATTATACATTAATCGCGGACACTCCATTACTCAAGTTCCTTGGCCACCTCGGCCTTGAACCATTTGACGAAATCGTCCAACTTCATCGTGCCGGCATCGGCGCCCTCTCTTCTTACAGAGACTGTGCCGTCCGCCACTTCCTTTTCTCCCACGATGACGAGTACAGGGACTCTGAGCAGGGAAATCTCACGGATTCTCTTTCCGAGAGTCTCGTTCCTGTCATCCAAAGAAGTGCGAATATCGGAATTATTCAGCAAACCGCAAACTTTTTTTGCATATTCAGCGTATTTCTCGCTGACAGGAAGCACTTTGATCTGATCCGGGCTGAGCCAGAGAGGGAGATGTCCGCTGGTGTGCTCAAGCAGCACGGCGGTGAATCTCTCGATGGATCCGAACGGAGCACGGTGGATCATGATCGGACGCTTCTTGCTGCCGTCAGCGTCGGTATATTCAAGCTGGAACCTCTCAGGCAGGTTGTAGTCCACCTGGATGGTGCCGAGCTGCCACTTTCTTCCGATGGCGTCCTTGACCATAAAGTCGAGCTTAGGGCCGTAGAAGGCGGCCTCGCCATATTCAACAACGGTCTTCAGGCCCTTTTCCTTAGCGGCTTCGATGATGGCGTTCTCAGCCTTCTCCCAGTTCTCGTCGCTTCCGATGTACTTGGCCTTGTTGTTTGGATCCCTGAGGGAAACCTGGGCCGTGTACTTGTCGAACTTGAAGATCCTGAACACATAGAGGATCAGGTCGATGACCTTCTCGAACTCACCCTTGAGCTGGTCAGGGGTCACGAACATGTGGGCGTCATCCTGGGTGAAGGAACGTACCCTGGTAAGTCCGTGGAGCTCTCCGCTCTGCTCGTAACGGTAAACGGTTCCGAACTCCGCCAGTCTCAAAGGAAGATCCTTGTAAGACCTTGGAGAAGAGCGGAATATCTCGCAGTGATGAGGGCAGTTCATCGGTTTGAGCATATATTCCTCACCCTCCTGAGGAGTGTGGATCGGCTGGAAGGAGTCCTTGCCGTACTTGGCGTAGTGGCCTGAGGTCACGTAAAGGTCCTTGCTTCCGATGTGAGGGGTGACAACCGGCAGGTAGCCATATTCATTCTGCTTCTTGCGGAGGAATTTCTCAAGCTCGAATCTCATTACGGAGCCTCTCGGCAGCCAGAGCGGCAGTCCGAGACCCACACGTGAAGAGAAGGTGAAAAGTTCCATCTCCTTGCCGATCTTGCGGTGGTCGCGCTTCTTCGCCTCTTCGAGGAGGACGAGATATTCATCAAGCATCGACTTCTTAGGGAAGGTGATGCCGTAGATTCTGGTGAGTTGCTCGCGCTTCTCATCGCCGCGCCAGTAGGCACCTGCGATGGCGGTCAGCTTGACGGCCTTGATCACCTCGGTGTTGCGCAGGTGAGGTCCGCGGCAGAGGTCGGTGAAATGGCCGTTGGTGTAGTAGGTGATGGTGCCGTCGGCGAGTTCGCTGATGAGCTCGCACTTGTACTTGTCACCAGTCTCCTCGAAGTGCTTGAGAGCGTCGGCCTTGGACACGTCCTGACGGACGAAGTCCTGCTTCTCGCGGGCCAGCTCAAGCATTCTCTTCTCGACCTTGGCGAAATCAGCGTCGGTGATCTGACGGCCGCCCAGATCCACATCATAGTAGAATCCGTTCTCGATGGCAGGTCCGATTCCGAACTTAACGCCAGGGAATATGTCCTCAAGGGCCTCCGCCATCAAGTGTGATGAGGAGTGCCAGAAAACTCTCTTTCCTTCGTCGTCGTCCCACTTCAAAAGGACGATCGAGCTGTCCTCTTCGATAGGACGGTTGAGGTCGTAGGTGACTCCCTTGCCGACAGTCGTGTCGGTCGCAGGCTTCACGGCCACCGCCAAAACTTCCTCCGCAAGCCTCGGGCTGATGCTCTTGGCTATCTCATAACCTGTAACGCCTTTCTCGAAGGCCCTGACACTACCGTCAGGAAATGTAATGTTAATCATACAAAAAACTAAAATAAATTGGTCTGACCAGTATTTACAGACCAAGTACTTGAACTTGGCCAGCCATATTATTAGCCAAGGGGCAAAGATACGAAATATTTTGCTATTTTTGCATAAATATTAAAGAGATAGAACGATGAAGAAAGAGTTTTCGTCCAGTGTTTCCTGGAACAGCGCGGCTTTGGCCGGCCTTGTGATGGGTGTGTTCACGATAGCGGTGGATTATCTGCCGTCACTGCCACTGCTGTTAGGTGGCACAGGTGTCTTCGTGGGCATATTGAACTTCATCTTAAAGGTTGTCAAGATCGTGGCGTGCGTGATCGCTTTCAAGTACCTTTTGGAACGATTCCACAACAACGTCAAGGTCGGTTACCCGGAACTCCAGCGCTATGGACAGAAAATAGCTTTGTTTTCTTCGATTCTGGTGTCAGGATTCACCATGCTGCAGCTTCTTGTAATAAACCCCGACATGATAGCGCAGATGGTGAAAAGCACTCAGGAAGCCTATCAAGGCATGATGGATTCAAACACGGCCACAGCCATGGAAAAGATGATGAATATGATTCCCGCGTTCACGTTTGTCTTCACATTGCTCTACTGCTACCTCTGGGGCTGGATCCTTTCGACAACCTTCGCCAGAAGGCTTTTCCCGGTCAACCCGTTCGGCGAGCGCGATTCAGACGACGAGAGCAACAACCTTCAATAGCATTATGGAATATTCAAAAGACCTTTCGATAATAGTTCCTCTCCTGAACGAGGAGGAGTCACTTCCGGAGCTTCTGGCGTGGATCAGAAGCGTGATGAACGCCAATGGCTATGAATATGAAGTCCTCTTCATCGACGACGGCAGCACCGACGGCTCGTGGGCGAAGATCCAGGAACTCGCAAAAGGCGACGAGCGGATCAAAGGAATATCCTTCCGCCGCAACTACGGCAAGTCCGCCGCCCTTTACGAAGGTTTCGCCAAGGCCGAGGGACGTGTGGTCGTCACGATGGACGCGGACCTGCAGGACTCCCCGGAAGAGATCCCGGAGATGTACCGGATGGTCACCGAGGAGGGTTATGATGTGGTCTCCGGCTGGAAACAGCACCGCCAGGACAACAAACTGACCAAGAACCTGCCTTCCAAGCTTTACAACGCCACTGCCCGCTGGATCACCGGCATCAAGCTCCACGATATGAACTGCGGCCTGAAGGCCTACAAGAACGAGGTGGTCAAGAACATAGAGGTGTACGGCGAGATGCACAGGTATATTCCTTACCTCGCGAAGAACGCCGGCTTCGGCAAAATCACCGAGAAGCCGGTCCACCATCAGAAAAGGAAGTACGGCAAGAGCAAGTTCGGCCTTGAGAGGTTCGTCAACGGATTCCTCGACCTTCTCTCATTGTGGTTCCTTAGCACATTCGGCAAGAAGCCGATGCATTTCTTCGGCTTCTCCGGCCTGCTGATGTTCCTGATAGGCTTCGTGATGACGATCTGGGTGATCGTCGCGAAACTTGTCCACCAGGCCCAGGGCGTCCATTTCAGAGCCGTCACCGACCAGCCTCTGTTCTACCTCGCCATCCTTGCCGTGATCATCGGTGTGATGCTCTTCCTCGCCGGTTTCATCTGCGAGATGGTCTCCCGCAATGCTCCGGAAAGGAACAAATACAACGTCAAAGACGAAATAGAGTAAAGAGAAAGAAGGTGGCCTCAAAGTCACCTTCTTTCTCTTTTATTCTAATACTCCAGACGCATGTCATCTATCCACAAGACGGAATCCGGACTGCCTGTGAAATAGTCACCCAGCATGCTGGCCGCGCAGGAGACTATTATGTGTGTCGGGCGGCGTGATGTGGACACATATTCAAGAGGAATCTCCACCTTGGTCCATTCCATGTCATGATCGGTGACGAATCTTCCATAGGCGATGACATCCTGGCCGGCAGGATCGAAGAACGAGGACCTGTCCGTCGTGTTGACTTCAACAGGACAGCTCTCGGTTCCGCCATATTTACGGAAATCCCATGTGCCCAAAGCGACCCACACTATTCCGCGGTCATTGTCCCCGACCTTGACGACATCATCGTCAGGGTAACCGCCAAGAGTCTTCTGCTGGATCTTGCCGCTCTTGTACTTCAGCCAGACGGTCAGTTTCCGAGGGCGCAGGGTGAACGGACGTCCCATGCGGACCTTTCCGCCCGCAGTGCCGACATTCCCGCCATATTCACCGGAAAAGATGTTGCCGGCGGCGAACTTGATGACCACATACTGCGACTCCATCTTCAATGAATATTTTCCTTCAACCTTTTCGGTGTCATCCGGTTTGGTGATGGCGAATTTTGATCCGACGGTTGTCGATCCCTTGTTGCCGCTCCCCCACCATTCGGTCTGGAGCACAGGGACCGGAGACGCGGGATCATAGAACGAATAATATTTGTCAGACTCTGCGTTAGAGAACGTCTCGAAACCCGAATTAGGCAACTGGACAGCAGCCTCGGTTGTGAACCTCACGATCTCGGAAGTCTCATCGCCACTGTAGGCGACACACTCATATTCAGTCAAAGGTGCAAGGCCCTCGGCGGCAGCCGAAAAAGATCCGCCGTCAGAGGAGACTCCACCGACCTCATTCCATTCGGAATCACCGGCCTTTCTGATGCGGAAGCCGTTGTCACGACCTTCGATTCCGCTGGCACGGAGCCATGCGACACCTGTCCAAACATCCGGTTTAGAGATCGAGACAGCAGCCTCTACCTCCTCCACGAACAGTGTCCAAACCTCATTGACATCCCTATAGGAGACGTTAAGCTCGACAGGATCCTCAAAGTTTCTCAACGAGGAGATTGCCGGAGAATATGTTGTCTGTCCCTCAGGCCCCAGTTTTATGGAAGACACACTCATGCCGGTAAGATCGATCCCGGATGGCACCTGAGCCACGACACGCCTGTTCGTGGCATCAATCACCGCGCCACCGATCTGGCCGGAAAGGGAAAAGTAACGTTCTATCGGCTGTTCAGCCTTGATCGCCCAAGAGCGCTCGTTCTCGTAGGCGGAAAGTGTCACCGTAAGCGGTTTGGACAGATCTTTCGTGCCGACAATCGGATCGGAAGCGGCGACCGCCTCATCATTGAACGACACCTCGCGGATATTGACCTTGCTGATGTCCACGGTCTCCTCAAGCGTAAGCACCACCTCATGGATATCGGTGCTGATACTCACCGACTTGGCGCCGTCCGCGTCCAGACTTGTGATGGCGGCGTCTATCTCCGGGTAAGGGATGTCGTTCCGGATGCACGAGACAACCGGCAAAGAGACTATCGTCAATATTATCAAGAAAAATCTGTTCATAGCCTAAATATGGAAACTTAGTCCGAAAGAAATATCAAGCACGTCAAGCATGAAACGAACCTTGGAGAAATCCCTCGTGCCCACAATCTCTCCGTTCTTGTAGTAGTCGATGTGGTTGTAGGTAGCTCCGCCGATGCCGATCGCCACGTGCGTGCTTATGCTGTTGGTCACGAAGATCATCAGACCCGGATGGACAGCGATCTTTACCCTGTTCGCCGCGGCGTAACTGTCGAGGCTCTCCTCGTTGTAGGAGAATGAGGTGCGGGTGTAGGAATATCCCAGAGACACATCGGTGAACACTCCTATCCTGCCACGCTTGTCCAAAGAGGCGTAGGCTCTATGAAAGACCTCGGCCTGGACCGTACGAGAATCCGCCTGTATGTCATTCAAAGAGACCGCCAGATCATCGCTGAGCATCGAGAGATCAGCGTTGGAGACACCTCCTTTCGCAGATGAATATTTCGCCCTCACCCCGACTGACCTATTGTCCTTATAAGTGTAGTCGAGGAAAGGCGACAACGTCATCATAGTGCCGTTGGCATCCAAATGCTGAAGCAGCATAAGATATTCACTGTCAGTGCTGGACAAGTCCGCATAGAAGAACTGTACACCAGCGGAAAAGTCTCCCTTAGGCATGAACAACCTGTCCGGGCCACGTTTTTCAGAGACGGACAGACTATCCCTCTCCGCGGCCATAAGGTTAAGCGCGGAAAGAAAGACGGAAAGTATCAACGCTATCTTTTTCACCGGATCACAAATAATAGTAAAGGCTGAATCCGACAGCCAGCAGATTCACCTTGAAATTAATGAATGTAAAACTTCTGTTCCCCTCCGCCACTCGGTTGTGGTTCTGGTCGGTCCAGTCGAAATGCAGTCCCAGCATGTTCACACTCACGTCTATGGCGAGCTTATCGGTGACAAATGCCATGAATCCGGGACACACATTGATTCCCAAAGCGTTGGACGTCTCATACGTTGCGTTCACCTTGTCGCCGTGTCCGTCCAGCACCTTTCCCTGGCCGTATGAATATGACAGCTGCAACTCGTTGAACAATCCGAGCCGCTTCAACGATCCCACAGGAATATAATATCGTCCTATTCCCTGAATCTCAAACGCATGGCTGATCTTGTGGAAATCAGCCATCTCCATGTCGATGTCCTTGAAATTCATCTTCGCGGAATCCAGCTGGAACATATTCCTTCTGTACCCGACCCTGACTCCGACTCCCATATTGTCCTTGAACATGTAGCAGAACGCCGGGCTGACAGAAAGGGTGTAGCCTGTGGATTTTATGCCGTTGACCACCAACAGACGGGAGTTATCGTTGTTGTGAAGCATATAACTGGCTCCACCGCCCACCATCCATGTACCTTTTTTAATGAAGCAAGGCTGCGATGACAGGTCAATACCCCGATCCATCCTCTGTCCCTCGGCATTGAACGAGCCAAGGGCCATGAGGAGGACTGAAAGTATTATGAATGAATATCTTGTCATTATTCGTAGAGGAGTTCCATTCCGTCAAGCCAGAGTTTGCTGTTGTCATACCCGGTGAAGTAGTCTCCGTACATGCTGGCTGCACAGCTGATGATGATGTGGGTCGGGTAGGTAGTCTGGCTTCTGTACTCGACAGGGATTGTCACCTGTATCCAGTCCTTGGCCGGATTGGAATCGTCAGAAGAAACGATCTTCTCTCCGAAAGCTATAGTGGACGCATCCGTGCTGAAATCCACGAAAGTACTTGGGTTGGTGGTATCAAACATGACAGGGCTGTCGGCATCTCCGCCGTACTTTTTGAAATCCCAAGTACCGAGAGCAATCCTGATCGAGGCCTTGTCATAATTGCCTTTCTTACCGTCCGCCGGGACATTGCCGGACTCACGGTTGATGATGCCACCGGAATATTTCATCCAGAATCTCAATGCCGTAGGCCTTGCGGCGAACGGCCTTCCGAAGTAAACCGTTCCGCCAGTGGTCCCGATAAGATTTCCGAAATGTCCGCTGAAAAGGTTTCCGGCGGCGAACTTCACGACAACCCAACGTGATTGGAGGCACACCGACTGCGAGCCTTCCTTATAGTCTGACGCGTCAGGATAGCAGATCACTGAACCTGAACCGACAAGAGTCGCTCCTTCATTACCATTACCCCACCATTGCTTCTGAAGTGCAGGGTCGGGAGATGCAGGATCGTAGAACGACTTGTACTTTGAGCTCTCGTCATTGGATGTAGTCTCGAACCCACCGTTGGGAACAGGCACAGCCTTGTCGGTCGTGACATCGGACGGAGCGGCGAAAATCTCCTCCGCACCGGACTCCATGGATGTCAGCACGAGGCGGTATTCATAAGTCGTGGATGGATTCAAGCCTTTGATCTCCGCGCTGAATATGCCTTCCGACTCTCTGACAGCGGCCACGGGTGTCCAGTCCTGAGTGTTTCTCGCGCGGACTTCGAAGCGGACCTTGTCCTTGTCGTACTGGGCCTCATCCACATCGGCATGAGCCGTGAAGTGACCGGCCCAGATCTCATATCCGGAAGACTGGGCAATGCCGGTTGACGTTCCTTCAAAGATGATGTCATCGTAGATGTTGTTCGTGGTGTCATCCACAATAAGATCGAAGGCCAGAATGCCGTCTTTCTCCGTGTACTTAAGACTGAGCCTATACCTCCTGCCGTTTTTCACATTCTTGATCTCTCCGGATTTAGCGAACGTCTTTCCGTCCTTTTTCAAAGTGCCAGAAAACGACCACATGAGCGACGGTTCGAACCCGGAGGTGATGAAAAAGCCATCCTTGCCGCCTTCAGCCGCGTCATAGACCAGTTTGGCCGAGGTTTCACCATCCAATCCGACAGTGCAGGAATAACCATCCTCGAACGCCTCTGTGACGGACGGGTCAAAAGTCACATTGGAAATCACGTTGCAGACCTTTGCAGTGACAGTCACATTGCCTGAGTCTCCGGCCTTGACGGTCACGTTTGAGGAACCCTTGTAACTCTTCTGCTCCCATGAGGCGGCGGCAGGGTTCTCTTTGGCGATCTCACCGGCCACGACATCGACACGGTAGTCCTCAGCCGGCAGATAGATGGTCTGCGGCATCTGTGAATATACATATTCACGAACCTTGCCTGTGAAATCAGCCTTGTAGATGCTTACCTTGGCGGAGGAAAGGAGTTCGTCCTGACTCATAGCCGCCTTCGTGGCGGACTCGCCCATCCTTACGTCCAGACTGAACGCTCCTTTGGCAGCCGGTGTCTCATCGTAGTTGGCACACGCTCCAAAAGCGACAGCGGAGAGAGCCAATGCTATGATTGTGAGTTTATTTTTCATATTCCTTCCTCCTACTTCACTTCAAGGGTGATCGGGATACTCTTGCGGCAGCCCTTGTTGTCAACCACGTTCATAGTGAATGTGTGTGTGCCCTGGAAAGCCAGGAGAGGGGTCTGCGCGCCCGACAGATCGAAGTCGATCTCTGTCTTTCCGGAAAGTTCAGAGCCGTGAGGGAAAGGAACTATGTCGAAGACACCCATAGCAGCTTCTGAAGGGTTGATAAGATCAAGGGTAGTTCCGCCTACCGAATTCACGGAATTGATGAAATCATCATTCGTGGAGGCGATGTCAACGGTGAACTTACGGACACCGTTAGGAATCTTCGCCGTCATCGTGAGCGGGAATGCCCCTGTGGCCGGCACAATGATAGTCTTGGCAATGTCGTAGGAACTTGTGCTGACAAGCTCGATGCCTCCGTCACCGGTCGGAGCGTCAGGATCCTTACCGTCACCGTCTTCCTTTGCAGGAACATCGTTTTCCAGTTCAGCGTCCTCGACCAGGCCGTCAATCTCGATCGAGAATGAAGCATTTCCGGAAGCATCCACCTTCTTCAAGATCCTGACCACGTGCCAGTCCTGAGCCTTCACATTAGTGATGGGGGCAAGCATCCTCTGGGTCTTGCCATCGATCGAGCCTTTGAACATCAAAGAGATGGTAGCCTCGTTGCCGTTCACAGCAAAATAGCCCAGGCGGTGATCGTAGGTTGGATTCCCGTTTGAGTAATCAAGTTTGTACTCCAAAGGGTAGCCTGGCGTCAATTCCACCCTGGCGACACCGTCACCAGAGACAGACTTAAGGAAATCGTCGTTGTACTCGACAGTGACGATGGCCTGAAGAAGCTTGCAAGTGATCGAGCCGAGGGTCGTGGTCACTCCAGCCTTGATGGTGAAACTTTTGGACGCTCCGTAAACCGGAGCCGTGAACTTAGCTTGAGGGACTTCCGCACTTGTCGAACGTGCATCAATGCGATAGTCACCTGCCGGAAGCGATATGTTCGCGCTGCCAAGCACTTCCCGATAGGTCTTCTGCCAGACAAGCCTGTCTGCATTGTCGTAGAGGAAGAGGACATAGTCATCCCCCGCCGTTTCGGCACGGGTTATAACCTTGTTCACATCTTCCGAGACCTCAATGGACAATCCGTCAAACGACAGGATCCCGTTCCAGTTGCCTCCTCCGTAATTGAAATTGTCCTTCTTGCAGGACACCGCCATAACACTGATGGCGGCCATGAATATGCAAATGCTCTTTTTCATCTTTCTCAGTCGTTAAGATCAACTTCCGTCAACTCGGCTTCCTCAACCGCTTCGTCAAATGAGATGATGATCGATCTCCCGCCCACGTTTGACACATCAAACTTGAGGGTGTAGCAGGTTTTCGGAGAAAGAGGGCGAAACTCCTTGCCGGAGAAAGCCTGAGTCTTTCCTCCCTGGCCTGTAAGGTTTCCGGAGACGGAGATCATGTAGGCATCCACAAAAGCGGCCCTGGTCTCCGTTTTAGAGAATGGAATCTCGGTGCCGCCACCGGTCTTGACAGTAAAGGAATAATCCGTGTAGTAAGCCTTGAAAGCATCTGTGCACTCCACTTTGACGATGGTGTTCGCAAGAGCAACCGGAATGGCCACCGTAGTCGTCCCCCCTCCCGTGACGGAGAAAGACTTCACGCCCGTGAAGCAAGGCTTTCCGAAGCCCTCTTCGCTGGCAGAGCCATAACCTGCCTTCACGGAATAGTTGCCGGCCTTGAGCTTTTTCGATGCGGCGAACTGCTCCAGCAATCCATTATAAATCTCATCTCCGCTACCGTTGGTCAGGACAATCGTGAATTTGCCGGTCTGGGGCAACGTGGTGTAATCCGACACATTGCTCTTTGTCACCACATCCACCTGGCCGTCAGTGGCGACGGAGAACAGGACGTTCCCGTCAGCGGTGTCCTGATGCCGGGAACACGACGTCGGCACGAGTGCCAAAGCCATCATTCCAAGCAGTAATCTGTTAATTTTCATATTCATTGTCACTTTTTGATCTTCACTTTTATGTTGTCTATGTAGAGCCAGCAGGTGTTGTTGTTGGCTCCCCAGTCTTTATCGGGCATTGTTCTCCAACTCAACCTCAACGGAGCACCAACACCCCTCAATAAGGTATTTGCCGTATGGTTGATATTTGTATATGAGCCAGTTGTCTCATTAATCTTGAACGATTCCGGAAACGTACCAGTCTCATCGCCACTAGAGGGGTTCTTACTTGTAGTGATATAACCGAAATATACGGTTTGGGCTATTTTCGGAGTTCCCTCCCTGCCCATAGAATAATCATACGTGATATCTAGGTTCACAGTCTTACCATCCTTCAATCCGGAAAGGAATGGAGAATCCGCCCTGGCAGAATAGTTGGCCAATCTAGTTTCCCTACGACAAGCGATTCTGATTGCGGTTCCAGCCTGCGCTCCAGCCCTGGCAGCACTCCAGCCACCTTTCTCTGGGCTCCAAGGATTCTCAGCATCGATGGTATAAGGCGCAAAAAGATGCGGTGAAAAACTTCCCGGACTTGACCAACCATACTCATCATTCGAATTGAAGCCTTCCACCCAGCTGAAGTCCTCAAAGAACAGATAAGGGCAATTCAACTCACATTCTCCCCTGATGGACGAAGAAAAGTCGCCTAATGTCACAGTCTCCGAAACGACAGCGCTTTCCGACTCATAGGTCACGGCAAGCCGCTTCGAGGACAATCCCTTGAAGAATGCTTTATCCTTAGTCCGGAATACGTACGTGTCACCAATTCTCACAAGTCCGTCATTGCCACTATCTATTCTCAACTCAGACGACGACAATCCCGGCCACACAGCATCATCCGGCAAAGTAATCCTGATGTCTTGCACATCCTCACCCAAATTGTTGGATGCGAGCATAAATTTCAATTCATACTCAATAGGCTTCGCCTCAGTCATTTTTAACGGAACCTTGGTAGTATGCCCGGCCGCGAAATCACGCCCCGCCAATGAGAAAGAGACCGACGCGCACTTATTCTCCGAATAGGCGTCAACCGTAATCCGATCCCCGGCAGAATATGCCATCCGAGGAGGGAATATGCCGGCGACAGCCACTTCCGTCCCGTCCGCCGACTCGTCGATCGGATTCCGAAGTTCCAATGTCAACCCGTTCACTCCTTCGCCGAAGCTGACCGTGGAAACGTCCGTGACATCCACTGAAACCTTGCCCGCCACCGCCTGAGGCATAGTGACCTCAATTCTCTTCACCGGCTCGCCCAGCACGTTATGGCCTTCAGGAATATAGAACCTCAGGAAATGCAGCAGATGTCTCATTCTGACATTCAGCACATCATCGGACACGATAGGTGCCGCCTCCTTAACCGGCTCCAAGGCCGGTCCGGAGATCGGTTCCGCCACTATTATGTCCACTCCATCCGAAGCCGTGCCATCCTGAACAGACGGAACAGTGAATGTGGCGGTCATGCCACCCATCGACTCCGGAAGAGGGTAAGTCATGTAGTATGAATATGTTCCTTCAGCCATCGGGGACTGAAGGGTGGCCGTGAAATAGGCCTCGGACTTGTCAGAGGCAACCGCCATCAAACGGAACGCCTGATTATCCAAAGCGTATGATCCGTCCGGGGATTTTGCCCAGACCGCCACTTCGTCGCCCGTCTTCCACACAAAGCGTTTGGTCTCCACATCGTATTCCGTTCTCGTCCTCGGGGTGTTCCCGACAGCGAAAACGACATTCACCGAAGATGAAATCATCTCAGATTCAGTGGATTCAAAGTCACCGCAACCACACAGCGCGACTCCAGCGGAGACAAGAATGATTCTTAATATAGTCTTCAAATACACTACTTTTCAATTTCCGCGAACAGGCAGATGCCGCCGCACTTATATTCACAAATGTAATGTTTTTTAGCCATATACAAAAATTCATCAGATAATGTCACGCATCATCTGACTGATTCTCTGATCATCCGCTCTATCTCTGACAAGTCAGCGCGAGCGAGTATTGTTCCGTCAGGAGCGAGCAGCAGGTACGTAGGCACAAAGGTCACGCCATAGAGTTCCGCGGCCGATTCCTCCGTACCAAGGATATTCTTCCAAGTCAAGCTTTTTTCCCTGACCGTCTCCTTCGACTGACCTGCCTCCTCCCAGAGGGGGACACCAATGACATCAAACCTATTTCCTCCAAACTCCTCGTACAATTCCATGATATGCGGGAACGCACGGCGGCAAGGACCGCAACTGGTCGACCAGAAATCCAACAGAATATATTTTCCTTTGCCGGCATAATCTGAAAGCCGAACCGTGTTTCCAGCCATGTCAATTCCCTCAAAGTCTTGGAACCTCATTCCTACAGAAGTATTATAGACCGCCTCTATGTCCCTTTTCAGTTTGGCTGTTCTTGGCTCCGCCAGCATATTCGGGGCCAATGTCCCCGCAAGCTCAAACCGCGTCTTAGGATCCGTGTTACCGAAATTCGTCAAGAAGAACAATGCCATGTAACCCACAGCGTTGTCACGATTGGCATGGATAACCCTTTTATATTCATTGATCATCAATGTGCTGTCCTTATAGTTTCTCCGGCGGAACGACATCAGAGAGTCCAGCGCCACGGTCAATGAATTAACCTTGTCGCTGCTGACCGTACAACGTCCGTCAGGCCGCCTGCTGATGGTCAAGGTGCCGCCTTCAGGCACGATGGTCACATTGACATGGCGCCCCATACCTACATCGTATGACCTGGTAACGTCAGTCGGTAGTTCCACACGGAAACGTCCGTTCTCAACCGGAACACTCACACTCTCACCGCTCCGGTAAAAGAAGTCCACTTCCTTAGGCGCACCTTCCGGTCCTAACTCTCCCTTGACCACCGTCTTGTCCTGTGCGGTCATTACAGCGCAGGAAAACGCGAATACAGTCAAAATCACTACTGTTCCTCTCATAATTATCCAATGAATATGTCCGTTCACCCTCCTGCAAAAACCATACGATTAGAAGTACAGCATTGATAGCCATGGTATGCCAAGCACGCCCAAAGCCTTATACAATTCTGTCGCCAGGCGTTCTGTCTTAAGATTGCCACGGGCCTCAGGCGCATTCTTGAAGACTTGTGCGACCACCTCGCAAGCGTCGATCTCCGCACAGTCTGCGCATGTGTCGTAACCTCTTTCACTCACGCACTTGCGGACCGGACAAAGATCGCTGCAATAGAGATACTTCACGCCCTCCGTCCGGCATCCCATACAGTTGATATGCTCGGGCTTGATAGGGGCGTCATTCGCCTCGACCCATTGCTTGGCAGTCTTTTTCCTAAGCGCGTCATCATTGTTCACCGTGGCCTTGCGTGCATCGCAATTCTCACAGTCCAATCCGCAGCATGCAATCAAATCCTTCATATTTCTTAATATTTTGTTTATGCAAAATTAGATGGAATATCTCGGACTCCCGCAACGCATCCATAGACAAAGCATTTAACCAAACAACTGTTTTTCAGCACATTGTGATTCCACGAGGTGGACAAATGAACATTCAGAAGGAGATACTGCCACATCAACGACATCTCTTTCCTTGCCCTCAAAGACTGTCACTCAGCGACCGGGCAGGAAGATAAATGAAAAAAAGCTGACCTTTTGAGTCAGCCTCTTTCATGTTATTTCTGGCGGAGAGGGAGGGATTGCCACCTTGGTCTGTATTAATCTTATATAATAACGCAAATAATTGATTTACACAAGAATAAATATAGTATAGTTTCTATCAATTTATTTGGATATATCAAAAAGTGGGCGTAAATTTGGGCGTAAAAATTAAGAGGAACTGATTATGCCTGTAATCTATTATCTAGAAAGCCGAGCCAACAAGAAAGGAGAACATCCCATCCGCCTATCGGCTATTGTGAAGGGAGCAAGGATTCAATCGACCACCGGTTTCAGCATCAGCGATGAAGTCTGGGACAAAGACAAAATGCGCGTCAAACCGCATCAGACCAACTCCAAGAAACAAACCTCCGCATTCATCAACCGTTATCTCAGCGGCATTGAAGGCGCAGTCCTCGAATTTGAGAACACCTGCCGTGTACGCCCGTCAGTTGATAAGCTCAAGGAAATCATTAACACCTATAATCCTGATGCCACACCGGAAGATGTTGACTTCGACGAGAACGGCGGACCGATTGACACCACGCCCAAGCGTCCATCCGCGATCCAGTATTTCGACGAGTTCCGCCGCGAACAAAGCATCTCGAATCAGTGGACTTCCGGCACTATGGAATGCTGGGCAGCATTCCGCAAGCACCTCCTCGCAGTGGCGAAGGGTAATTCTTTCGACTTTTTCAACGATGACGGCATAAATGCCTTCGTCCGCTATCTCCGCGTCCACGCCAAAATGGAAGAAAAAACCGTACAGAAACACTACCTCAACCTGCGCTGGTTCCTCAACTGGGCAATCAGAAAAGGCTATGCCGCCAACCGGGAGATAGGACTGGTTCAACCGAAGTTCAAGGTGATCGAGAAGCCAGTCATTTTCCTCACAAAGGATGAACTGATGAAAGTGTATAGATATGAAATCCCCGCCAACGGCACGAAAGTAAAACTGCATAGTTACGAGGGTGACGAATATGAAAAGGTAGTCCACGATGCCACGGCACTTGCCAAAACCAGAGATATGTTCTGCTTTTGCGCGTTCACCAGTCTTCGCTATTCTGATATGGCCGCGCTCAAACGCACCGACATTAGCGGAGATTATATTTATGTCACCACTCAGAAAACCAATGACCGCCTCCCCATCAACCTCAATTCATTCGCGAAAGAGATTCTTGACAAGTATAAAGATTGCAGATTTCCGAACGGAACAGCTCTTCCGGTGATTTCCAACCAGAAGATGAACGATTATTTGAAAGACATCTGTGAATTGTGCGAGATCAACGACCCGATAACCAGAGTGTGTTTCCGGGCAGGTCAGAGAGAAGAAACCACTCAGGCAAAATACGAACTTATCGGGACACACGCCGGACGGCGCACCTTCATCTGTTTTGCCCTGTCATCCGGCATTCCTCCGCAGGTCGTGATGAAATGGACCGGACATTGCGACTACAAGGCGATGAAACCGTATATTGACATCGCGGAGAAGGTGAAAGCGGAACAGATGGCGATTTTCGAGAACGGACTGAAGGGATAAATTGTAGCATCGCGAGAAAAATCATAAATTTGCCTTTATTATGGAATTGTACTCATATATCCGCAACCTCTGCGACAAGGGCGAAAACACCGAGGTCGAATTCAAAAGTGCGCTCGGAGGCTTTCCGGGCAGTTTCTGGGAGACATACTCCGCCTTCGGCAACACTGCGGGCGGCATCATTGTCCTCGGCATCAAGGAGAAGAACCACAAGTTCACTCCGGATCATCTGACAACAGAACAGATGGCGAAATACAAGAAGCAGTACTGGGATGATGTTCATAACAAGAGCAAAGTCAATATCTGCCTGACTATGGATGAGGATGTATCTGAAGAAGATTTCGAAGGCTCCGCAATCCTTGTCATCAGAATTCCTCGTGCCATATATTCCAAGAGGCCAATATACTTGACTCAAAATCCGTTCGGACACACATACGTTCGTCGTCACGAAGGCGACTATCTGATTGATGACGATGAAGTCCGGAGGATGTTTGCCGACTCCAACATCAAAGACTATCCGCTTGATGCCAAGGCTTTCTCGCATTTTACTCTTGAAAAGGATTTTGATGACACGACGATTCGCCAGTACAGGCAGCTTTATAACAACCGCCACGAAGGACATCCTTGGACGGAACTTTCCGACCTTGAATTCTTCAAGAAGATTGGAGGCTATGTGTCAAATTCAGAGACAGGCGAGAAAGGATTCACCTTGGCGGCAGTGCTGATGTTTGGTCTTGAAGAAACAATACTCAGCGTCCTGCCGCATTACTACGTGGATTTTCGGGAGAAACTCAGCAATGACCCCGATATCCGTTGGACGGACAGAATTCATCCCGACGGCAACTGGGTGGCAAATCTTTACCAGTTCCATCGTCGCGTGTATATGAAGATGGCGCAGTCTCTTCCTGTTCCATTCAAACTTGAAGGGTTAAACCGTGTTGATGACACCCCTGCTCACAAAGCCTTGAGGGAAGCCATAGTCAACACTATTATCCACGCCCGTCTTACCGCGATGCACTGCATTGTGATTGAGCACTACCCCGATAGGTTTGTATTCCGCAACCCAGGGACTCTTCTGGTATCTGTCGAGCAGTATTACGAAGGCGGCACAAGCATCTGTAGAAACAGCATCCTCCAAAAGATGTTTGAATTCATAGGAGAGGGAGAACGAGCCGGAAGCGGTGTGGACACCATCAAAAAAGGCTGGGCAAGCAACAAATGGCCGAAACCTGTCATCCGTGAACTATATGACCCCGAACAGGTGGAATTGACGTTGTATCTTGGTAGTACTACTACAAAAACTACTACAACTACCATAAAAACTACTACAAAAGAGCAGATTCTTCATCTCATTGAAGCGAATCCTTCCATATCAATAAGCGAGATTGCCGAAAAAATCGGATTAAGCAAGGATGGAATATATTATCACATCAAGCAGATGCTTGGTAAGAAGCTTAATCACATTGGCCCAACCAACGGCGGACATTGGGAAATATTGAAAGAGCTTTAGCCTATGACCATCCACGAACTCCTCAACATCCGCCTCGACGCCACAGGTGTCACAGATATGCTCAAGTGGTTGAAGGAAAATGACGACTAAGGCAGAAAAACCGGCGTGTACAAGACTCACTCGCTCATATCCCTCAGAGACCTCATAAGCACCTGCGCTATCAAGATTGACAAACCGAAGGTACACATCGAGAAGATGAGGGCTCTTGCCAAAAGCCGAAACTTGTACAATATGAAAGAACTCTCCGTGCGTCTCGGCATCTCGCGCCAGACGCTTTACAACTGGAGGGACGAAGGCTGGCTCGTGATGGAAGGAGGCAAGGTTCATCTGCCACGCACCATTGAACTCTGGGAACTTTTCATCAGAATCATTTGACACAAATTAAGGTTTCCCGGACTATTTTATAGCAAAAGACAACTAAACAGATAAACCATTGGACACTATTATAAAAAAGTGTCCAATGGTTTTTATCGTTTAATATCATTTAATTCTCATTTATTCTATTCTATCAAGTTTTCGCAAGAAACCTGTAAAACGTTATTTATTACACCATTGTAACCTCAAAGTAATTTCTTTCCTTTGCTTTCGATATATCAAAGTCCACTATGGACACAACCGGTTGTGCCAGATGTTAAATGTAAAATGAAAAAGTTATGCTATACGATGACACAACTCCTATCGCAGCCCTTACGGTTGCAGATCTCAGGCAGCTGATACGTGAGACGACAGCCGCCTCCGTAACCAACGACACCCGTATTCCAGTCCGCTATGTTTACGGGCTCCGCGGCATCCAGCAGCTCTTCGGCGTAAGCCACAAGACTGCGCAAGAATACAAAGACGGCCTCATCAAGGATGCCGTCCGCCAGAACGGACGCAAGATCATCGTTGATGTGGACCACGCCATAGAACTTTTCGGAAGGAGGAAGGATAATGGAAAGTAACACTCAACTCCCGACCGACTTTATCGGTAACCTTCTTGACGGCCAGGACATAATGCAGATCCTGCACATAAGCCAGCGCACACTCCAGACCCTGCGAAGCAACGGAACGATGCCCTACACACGTATCGGCAACAAAATCTACTACCTCCGCAGCGACCTCGAGAAGCTCCTCCATGACAACTACACAATGTTCAAAATCCGCGAACGCTATGACGACAGAAACAAATAAAGGCTCGGCATTCTCCCTGTTCAATGCCCCCATAACCAACAAATACCCCACAGCCGAAGTCCATCTGAAAGACATCTTCGACTACTTGATTTCAGGCAAAGCCACAGAGGGAACCGCCTACCTTCGGAGCATAACAGACAAGGCAGTGGCCAGAGCCTACAAAGCAACCCATTTCAACTACGCCACTTTTTCGGGAATATTCCGAAGCCGTGCAGACCGAGAACTCATCCGACATTCAGAGCTCATCTGCATTGACTTTGACCACCTGCCTTGCCCGGAAACCACTCGCAACAGACTCCTTGAAGACCCTTACTTCGAGACTCAGTTGCTATTCACCAGCCCATCAGGAGACGGCCTCAAATGGATAATCCCGATAGACATCACCACCGCATCGCACACTGACTACTTCCGGGCCATATCCAACTATGTCCGCCAGACCTATGGCATCGAAGCCGACAAATCCGGTAAAGACATAAGCCGTGCCTGCTTCCTGCCACACGACTCCAACGCATACCTCAATCCCAAATATCTCTGACAATATGAACAAAAAGATATTCAATCCTCAGGAATGGCTCCAACCTGCGCCAAACCATAGCACAGCCGTTCCGTCAGGAACACCATCCGATGACATCGAGACCATAACCTTCCGCATCGAAACCTCTGCCATCGACATCGCTCCGACATACGCCCAATGGCGTGACCTTGGCTTCGCCCTCTCCGACCATCTCGGAGAGGCTGGCCGAAGCTACTACCATCGCATCAGCCGTTTCCATCCCGATTACACACAGGAAAACACCGACTCACAGTACGATCGCTGTCTCCGCGCCCACGGTTCAGGCATCACCATAAAGACATTCTTCCAACTCGCCAAAGAAGCCGGAATCCAAGTCTCCACCCGTCCCGATATTATCAGATTATCAAAATTATCAACATCATCACCTGATAAACTTGATAAACCTGATAATGTGATAATGCCCGAAAAGGAGGAAGACCTTCCCACATTCTCCGACAAAATCCGTGACCACCTCCCTGAATACCTCAAAAAAATCGTAGCCGTGGCCGACAATGACAAAGACGCCGACATCCTTCTGCTAGGCTCTCTGACCGCCCTCTCCGCCTGTCTCACCAAGATCACCGGCATCTACGACAAACGTATAATCCACCCGAACCTCTTCACATTCATCACCGCCAGAGCATCCGCCGGCAAAGGTCGTCTCACCCTTTGCCGAAACCTCATCGACCCCATCCACGACGAACTGCGTCAACTCAACGAAGCCGAACGCGAGGAGTACAAGTCCAAGCTCAATGAATATAACGCCTCCAAGAACAAGAAATCCCTCGAAAAGCCGGAAGAGCCACCTCTCCGCCTCCTGCTTATCCCAGCCAACTCCTCCGCCACAGCCGTCTATCAGACCCTGAACGAGAACAACGGCATAGGCCTGATGTTCGAGACCGAGGGCGACACCCTCGCCAACACCTTCGACTCCGACTATGGCAACTATTCCGACGGCTTCCGCAAAGCCTTCCATCACGAAGCCATCTCCTACATCCGTCGAAAGGACAAGGAATATGTCAGCATCAAATCCCCCTGCCTCTCCACACTCCTCACAGGCACGCCCCAGCAGGTGCGCTCACTCATCAAGGATGCCGAAAACGGCCTTTTCAGCCGTTTCCTTTTCTATTACCTCAATGCCAAGAGCGACTGGCACGACGTGTTCGACAGCGGCTCCGGCATAGCCCTTGACGACTACTTCAAGCAGCTCGGTGAAGAGTTCCATTCTCTCCACAAACTTCTCCAGCCGATGCAACCAGTCCGTGTGGAACTCACATCATCCCAGATGTCCAGATTCAACTCCTACTTCTCCGCCATCCAAACCCGTCAGCTCGACAGCTACGGCGAGTTCATCGTGGCCTCCGTCCGTCGCCTCGGTCTCTCCACCTTCCGGATAATCCTGATTCTCACCGCCCTGCGAATCCTCGAAACCGGCGACCTCTCGTCACCCCTGACCTGTACAGAGCCCGATTTCCGTACCGCCCTGACAATCTGCGATGTCCTCATAGTCCACATCGACAAGGTTTTCAGCACCCTCCCGCAAGTCGAAGAGCCCACGTCAGCCGCATCCGCACCCAATACCCGTCAGCAGACATTCCTCGACACCCTCCCGGAAACCTTTGACCGCCAGACCTATCAGAAACTCGCCACCACCCTCGGCATCCCGGCCCCCTCTGCTGACCGCTATATCAAGAAGTGGATCGATGCTGGCAAGATCGAGAAAATTGAGTATGGGAAGTATAAGAAGACTCGTGTGTAGTATATCTGATTAAGCTATTGTGCTGATTTGTGACTAAATACATACAATATGAATATTTTTTGTTTATATTTGTCGTGAGAATGGATTATTCCATTCAAAGACATATTAAGAACGACGCGTTATGCTCATCTTGTAAAGTTGAAACCTGAGAAATTTCACATTTGATACAAAGATGGCATAGTGGTTCTCACGCTTTGCGTGGGCTGCTATTACCATATTGTATCATAGGCTTCTCAGGGCCTCAACTTTTGATGTGGCATTGCAGTTCCACGCTTCGTGTATTAATAACATCTCAAGGAACTGGAGATTTGATAATAAGTTGATTAAAGTTATGAATAGTCCGGTTGTTGAACTTAATACTGATAAGTTTCAAGTTCTGGTTGATATGCGCTTGTACAATAAGGAGGTCGTGACGGCTTCAATTTACAAATATTCCGGGCAGTTTTATATTTCACAGCAAATAGACGATAAGAATCCTAATTTTATTACTGTTGTGTTTGAATCAAAGGATCATAACAAAATTACAGAGGATATCCCGAAGTTGTTTTGCAACGATCTAATTGATCAGCAGCTTAGATATAATACTAATATCCAATTTGGACACATTCGCGATTTAATAGTTGAAGAGGCATTTAAGCCTATTAACAAATAGCTATAACCCTATAGAGACGGGAAATAGAAGATGTGTGCATGAAAGAATATATTATTCATCTGCAAAAATGAGATATCAACTTTTGCCATTCCGCTTCGAACGATTTGACGAGGAGCGTTATCTAATTACCAATGATGTAGGAGAATACATTTTCCTGCAAAATGATGATTTTGCCCTTTTCGTAAATGGTGAATTGGATCCACATAGCGAATTGTTTTACGATATAGAATCCAAACAGATAGCAACAACTGATAGAATTGAGGATGTGGTCTCGATGTTGGCGACAAAGTTCAGGACAAAGAAAAGCATTCTTAGGGATTTCACATCGTTGCATATGGTGGTGCCAACCTTGCGATGTAATTCAAGTTGTATCTATTGCCAAGTCGCTCGAAAAAATCTTGAAGATGATTCGACGAATATGACAAAACAAACGGCGAAAAATGTTGTAAAAACCATATTTCAATCACCATCACCATCTATTAAGGTCGAGTTTCAGGGTGGAGACCCATCAACAGATTTTGATATGGTGAGATACATCATCGAAGAGGCCGAATGGCAGAATCTGTTAAAGAGAAAAGACTTGGAGTTTGTTATATGTACAAATCTTACACTGCTTGACGAAAATATGGTTAAATATTTGAAAAAGCACAATTGTATGATTTCTACCTCATTGGATGGTCCTAAGGATTTGCATGACGCTAATCGTCCATTGCAAAACAAAGAATTGGATCATCACGCTCTTTTCGAGAAGAATCTTGCTATGATACGTAAGATTTGGGGAAATAGTGACTGTGTATCGGCCCTTATGACGACGTCTAAATATAGTTTGGGACGATTCAAGGATATTATAGATGAATATGTACGTTTAGGTTTCAATAGTATATTCTTGCGTTCTCTTAACCCATACGGCTTTGCCAAGCAGTATAAAGAGAGGATAGCATATCCGATTGAGGAGTTTATTACCAATTATATAGATGGCCTGGACTATATAATAGAATTAAACAAACAAGGGACTTTCTTTGTAGAAGGGTTTGCAGCTCTTTTATTAAGGAGGATGTTGACTCCATTTGCGACAGGTTTCGTGGATCTGCAATCACCGGCTGGCGTTGGTATTTCCGGTGCGATATATGATTATGACGGGAATGTATATGTCTCGGACGAAGCTCGAATGATGGCGCGTTTTAAAAATTATTATTTTCGGCTAGGTAATGTTAACGAGAACACATATCAAGAAATGTTTAATGGAGAGTTACTTCATCATATTATAGCATCGTCTTGTAATGAATGTCTTCCAGGATGCGCAGAGTGTGTATTTCAGCCTTATTGTGGAGCTGATCCGGTTCGTAATATGTCAGAGCAAGGCGATATGATCGGTTTTAGACCAACGAATGAAATGTGCAAGAAGACCAAAACTATCATACATTACTTGTTTGAGCTACTGCAAAAACATGATCCAGAGATAAATAGAATATTTTGGTCGTGGATTAATTAGAGATGTTATGAGAAAGATCATTTATATAATCTTTAGTATTTTAATGGCCACGTACATAACTATGGCTCAGGCATATCATAATAGAAGAATAAAACTATATTATTATAAGTGTAAAATGTCTACATCCAAAGATAGGCACGATGGAAACCCTTATGATGACTTGCATTATAGTGCGGATTCTATTGCGATGTTTGATAACACGTATGATTTGATATTATATAGACATCACGTGCCAATCGACACACTGTGGAACAATTGTCCAGATGCATTACATAGAGGACTGTACATTGTGACTCTCGGGACAAGTCTTTATATGCAGGATAGATATATGTCGTCTGGAAAATCAAAGCGTTTAAAAGTTTCTTCAGAAACATTGCTGATATTACGGCAAGAAGGGGTTTCAGAAGAGTACAACCCAAGGGCGGATCACGCATCTCATATGTCCCATTATTCGTCAAGTCGCTAGTTATGAAACAAATTCAGGGATTATCGTATAATATAGAAGAAGATATAGTCGGCCGTATCACATTGAATAAAAGACAGTTGTTTGGACGAGCTGACAGCATACTTGTTTCTGACGATTTAGATAAACCGTTGGCAGGATATCTGGCTACTATTACAAACAAGGAGTCTTTCAATGGGAAAGGAAAACCATATTGTATCGTGAATGACATCGACGAGTTTCATGATGGAGATGTAGTTGTTGTCAATAAGCAAGGAGAAGTGGTATTTGTCTATGAAATAGAGTCTGATCATAATGCTTTGATGGCAACAGAACGATGTAATCACCGTTGCATTATGTGTCCTCAACCTCCAATCGTACAAGAAAAAGACAAAACGTCTTTTAATCTAAAACTCATTTCTTTAATTAGCAAGAAGACAAAGGAAATAGGTATAACTGGCGGAGAGCCAACCCTTATAGGAGAGAATCTCTTTTTATTGATAAGACAGATAAAGAAAAAACTGCCTAACACGGCTATCAGCATTTTGTCTAACGGAGTGAAATTTTCAGATAAGGATTTTGCAATGAAATTAGCATTATGCCAGCATAAAGATTTGCAGGTTGATATACCGTTGTTTTCAGATATTTCCGAAGAGCATAATCGTATCGTTGGTGCCAACACTTTCTATAAAACAGTGAAGGGATTATACAATTTAGCCTTGTTCCACCAACGTATAGGGTTGCGTATTGTTGTGCATAAGAAAACATACAGACGTCTCCCACAATTTGCTGACTATGTTTACCATAACTTCCCGTTTGTCTCCCAAGTGGCATTTATGCAAATGGAAACAACGGGACTAGCTAAAGATAATTTTGAAGACTTATGGATAGATCCGTATGATTATAATGAGCAACTACGGGAGGCTGTTCTTTTACTTGCGGATAGGGGGATGCGTCCATATATTTATAATGCTCAATTATGCGTATTGCCAAAAGATATTCGGTGTTTTGCGCAACAGTCTATATCGGACTGGAAAGATATATATTTGGAAGAATGTGAGCAATGTCTCCTTAAGGGGAGATGTGCAGGCTTTTTTGAGTCAAATAAAGAATGCCATAGCTCTCATATCACACCATATTTGATAGATAGTCATTCTGATAAGAGTGACTTAAACCCAATTGTTTAACTAAAAATAGGAGGTACAATGAAAAAAGTTGCTTTTCTCATAGTGTCTGCTGTTTTAGCTAGTGTTAGCTTTTGCTCCAATGCAGCCGAAAGGGTTGTGAACCAGTTTGCTGAATCAACTCAGCAAATTAAGGAAGAAAGCCAGCAGCCGTTAGTTTTACAATCTGCTATTGATCTCAACAATCATAGTAGTTTGTTGGCTCACAGTTCGCATAGCTCGCATTCTTCGCACAGCTCACATAGCTCGCATCGGTCACACAGTTCACACTACTCTAGCAGATAGACACTAGAGAGACATTTGTGGTTGGGAGGGCGACTCGCCCTCCTTTATTTGTTAGTCCAGAAATGTAACGAGAATTATATTATTTATAGCCTAGAGCCTTATTGATCAGTTTTTGAGTCTCTTTAAGGATGAACTCATCTTTCGTTTTAATCTTTTTTAGTAATGATTTACAGCCGTGAAAAACAAAATATATAATATCTAAAAGTAAGCCAACAATTATATTTATTACATATCCAATGGATTGACCATTCCCATCGAAATGTTGTTTGATGCAATTGAATATGGTTATTATTAAAAACACAAGTAGAGGAATACCCAATAACGGAATAGCAATACTTTTAACCAAATCTTTTCTAAATCTTTTTTCGACATCTTTCCTTACTTGGCTTTCTAGTGCTTGAAGAGCAAGGTCGCCTCTATTCTTTTGTCTTTGTGCATCTTGCTTTGTTAATGAGAGCTCATTCCTTGTGTCTTGTAAATCATCTGTTATTTGCATCTTCCCTCTGGTGATTGCTCTTTCAAGTTCGACTTTAATTCTTTCATCGCTTTCCCCTTTCAGTCTTTTGGATTGAATGTCGTGTACAATTTCCTTTTTTTGTTCTTCCGGTAATAAGGCTATTTGTTGATTTAATTCATATATTGCATATAAGTCTTCTTGAACATAAGTGTCACTTTGAGGTTGAAAACCATTTCTGATAATGGAAGCAAATAAGGACATATAATTGTCTGCGTCAAAAGAATCACCTCCGTTATTCAAAGCCAAAACATTTATAATGGTCTCTATTTTAATGGATAATGGCAAACCTTTTATTGTTGGTTTGCTTTTCGAGTAGTTATTGATGGATATTTCTTCCGAAAGAATAAACCATTTATCTTTGTTGCGAAGAGATTCTGCGCAAGAAATTAGTCCAACATCATGATATAATGCTGTGCTACGTTTATCATGGCCAGTAGCATAATGAAAAACGGTGTTCAAATCATTCCTTTTACATTCTGATGCTTGTGCTTCGGCAATGGCTTTGTCAAGTTCTTCATTGTCAATGATTTTTATGGGGATGGAATCGTTTAAATATTCCGGCAGCGTCTGTAATTCACAAAAATAAGTCTCGAAATCATCCTCTGTTGTACAATTAAGGTTTAATGCACTTTGTGTGAAATCATCTTTAGCATTAGATGTGAGTTCATAGCCGTAGCGTATGAGGTTATTAATTGTTAGGTTTTTCTGATGCTCTACTTTGTGCTCGAATTCTTCTTTTGTTATGCGTAAGATGTATAGCTTAATTCCTAGATGTTGGAAAGCATCTTCAATAGAGATTAAGGCATTATGATATTTACTTGATTCTAATTTAATGAATAACAGAATGTTTGTGTCTAAGAGGCATTTTGAATCTTTGAATACATCTAATGTTAATTTATCTACACCTGTGGTATTACTAATTAGTTTTGCTGCAAAGGCTGATGTCCCATACTCCCATAGATATGCCATAACATCCGGATCTTTAGAACAAATGAATTTGTAAAACAATTTTGGGAGATTGTCATAGTCGTTTCGATCAATTCCTTTGATGTCCTTTGTTCGCTTATCTATCATAAGTCGAATACTATCTTTACTATGGATAACAGCATTGTTTGTTTTTAGTAAATCAGATACCCATTCATCAGAAAAAAAGCGAAAGAAATGTAATGTTACATCTAGCAACCAACTCTTGACAATATCTTGTGAAGTGTTGACTGCGGAAAAATATTTGTTGATGATTTTTTCAGTTCTTCTTGTAGACTCATTATAACACTCCTGAATTTCTTTGCGTCTAGAAGGTATGAGATAATAAAGGTTTGTAGGACTCTTTTTAATCTCAGAACTTAAACATAATGTGTTGAGTATTTCAGAGATGGCTGTTTCATCGACTTGTTTCCTGCCAATAAAATTTTTGTATAAAGATATTATTTCGTTAAAAGACACTCTATGCTCTACTGAGAATATAATTTTGACTAGTATTTGAGCAATGGCGCTTTTTGTTAATGTTTTTGTCTCTGATTTAACTTTTAAATATATAGTTCGAAGAGTTTTGTCCATAATACAAATTTATGAGATTAAAATTCCAAATGTTATTTTCTCCAAGATACAAATAATGCCTATTATAAGCAAATAAATTTCTAAATCTTCATATCTTCAAGATCTATCGAAATAAATCAAGAGAATGTGTTCAAAAATCTACTTGAAGCAGTAATAGGCTCCGGCCACGACACCTCGTCTGAGCTGCACCATTTCTGATAAGGCCTAAAGGAGTCGCGTGGCGGTGGCTTTGGACACGCCCGATATGGCTTGCACATCCTTGTTCGACACCAGCCCTGATTTCTGAATATGCTTGATGATCTTAATCATACGGGCATCAAGTTCCAGCTCGCTGTAAAAGTCATCATCCGTTTTGTAGATGCTAACCATTATCCCGGACAGTTTGTCACTGAACATGGGGTGGGGCCTGAACGCCTCAATGAACTTGAGATAATCTCCAGCGTGCTTTGTCCCCAAGCCTCGATGTCTCCAGACAAGTACAATGCGTGCGCCATCTTCTTGTTGAAAGGTATAGACACATGTTCTTCCCGAAGATTCACCATCGACCACTGTGCCGGAATCTGCCCTGGATTCCAGAACACGATTTTGTTTGAATATACCTTGATCTGTATTGGAGTGCTGTCCGAGTAATCCTTATGCAATGAGGTGATGACTTTTTCAGGATTTCCGTATTATGCATATCTAAATTTGATTATAATACAAGAGCCGTTTGATTGTAATATGAGCCGTTTTTGAGCCAATTATTTGTTCCTTTATGTGGTAATATTATATTAATAGTCATTGCTTTATGCGATTGTAAATTGTTTCTATGCTAATAAAATTTGAGCCATTAGTGAGCCTATTATTACACGCCCGAAAGCCCTCTGCCATTTCCGCTATCGCTCCAATGCCAGAAGACTTTCCCAATGGGCAGAGAGGTCTCAGCCGACTTCCTGCCGTCAGTCCGCTAATATGTTAATGACGGAAGCCCCGCTTCCGAACCAAACGCCCGGCAAGACATCCGTCATCTCCGCATCCGCTACGATGCCGAAAGACTTGCCTCTATGGGCAGAGCGGAACCGGAAGATTGACGCTCTCCGTTCCACTCCGACCGCCAAACCTCCGGCATTTCAAGCTCGCTCCGCTCGATAATACAGTAGCGGTGTCGAGACTTCAGCCTTTCTCCGCTTCTCTCCGAAAGCCGGAAGACTCGACCCATTCATCCCCCACAGCCCCGAAGGGGCCATAACCGACTCCGCTCCCAAAGTGCAATGCGAGCCTCATCCCTCGAATCCGAAAGTTAGACATAATCGGAGCTTAGTTGTGTAACAGTCGGCTCTCGCGCCAGATTACACAACCCCGATTATGTTAACTATCTCCGGCAGTGCGAGTTCGACCGTCCACCTCCGAATCCGCTCCGTCGGGGCGGCTGGCGACATTGAACTCCCTTTAGGGGCCAACGCGCTCCAGGCCCGTCAGGGAGTTCAGGACTTCCGACATACGATGCGTGGGTTTGTTCTCCGACCGCAACCTCTTCCTGTTAAATGCCGTCAATCCCTTGAAAGATGGCCGGAAGTCCAAAAGAGCCACCAGCCTTAGCAGCACGGCTGCGGGCCTTCTCCGTGATTTCCTCAAGTCTTCGAGCGGAGCTCTCAACTTCAAGAAATCACTATGTCGGCAAGGTATCGGCTTTCGCCGATGTTGTTTCAGATCGTTCGCATCCGCTCACTGTATGTCAGCTGTATTGCGGAAGACGACAGCTCCTTACGTCGCCGTCCACTTCCGCAATGTCTGTCCGGGAGAGGCTCGTTCCTCTACACTTCACAGGCCTGTCGGCCAGAGAAGCGCGGCTCGCCACTCCCCATAGGCAGGACAGGCACGGACTCCATTCCGCTCTCGCTCCATTGCGTCCGCACCAGACCTGCCGGGAAAGAGGTAAGGCTTCGCCTTGTGCTCTTTGACGCTCGCTTCATCCTCTTCGGAAGTGTCGTCCACTACGTTCCCGACACATCCTCCTAGGGCGAGCGGAGACGCGAGACTGCGGCAGCCGGTGTTCCGCTGCCCTCCACCCAGCCTCTCGCAGACTCGCAGAGCGGAATCGCTACGTTGTCACTCCGCTCACTGTTTTGCCGGGCCTATACGCTCCAGGGGCTTCAGTTCCTCCGTTGCGGCTACGGGATTTACGCAGAGTCTGCCGAGCCTGTGACCAGTCTCGTCATCCTTTCCTGCTCCAATCCCTGCGCCTACACTCCGTCACCCAAGCCCCTTCCGCCGGCCCGGCTCACACGTTCGAAGGTTGTTGCCGTTCTACTTTCATTCGACTGTCAGTGCCAGAGCCGGAAAGACCGCCATCTCTCGCCTCGAGCGTACATACCGTCCGGCTCCTGCCGCGCCTGTCGGCTTGCCTGCTCACTCTCCGGAAGACAGAAAGAACGATGCTGACGCATAGCCCTTTCCGACTTCCTACGAGTCGAGCGGAGGATATGCGCACGCTCCAAGGTCAGTGCGTAGTGGAACGACATCACACGCCGGGAGCGATGAGAATGAATATATTCACATATAGATTTATCCCTCGTTTTAGGTCTATAGGCAAAGCAAGGTATCGCAAGGCTATAGGCTCCACTTCTTTAGCCTATGTATTCAGGCTATTTATATTGAAGCCATAAGGCAGTATGCTATGAGTCACCTATGTGTTTAAGACTTGTGGCGGTCGCCGTCGCCGGTCAATATCCGTTACGGAGGGACAAAGGAATTCGTTACTGATTTTGCAAACTACATAAAGGATGAAGATATGCCACGATTTTACTCCAATACAAACTTTTCTGATTGCTGGGCATCGGCCGGAAACATCACCTATTATCACCGGAACGGCATCTGCTATTTCCGGAGCAAGGCTTATTCGGAGTTCAAAGGTACTGTTGGACAATTGGAACAGAAACAAGTCCATCACAGGGCGATTCTTGCGTGGCAGGGATTATCCCATATGCAACAACTGAAATGGAGGAAGCTTGCCGTTGGAGTCGCCTCACATCGCCCTCCGTCCGGCATCCCATACAGTTGATATGCTCGGGCTTGATAGGGGCGTCATTCGCCTCGACCCATTGCTTGGCAGTCTTTTTCCTAAGCGCGTCATCATTGTTCACCGTGGCCTTGCGTGCATCGCAATTCTCACAGTCCAATCCGCAGCATGCAATCAAATCCTTCATATTTCTTAGAAGCTGTTTTGAATTGTTTGAAATGTTCTTTGAGGTGAAAAATCTTCATTTTCTTCCCGCTTCTTCAGTCAGATAGCACCGCTATCTTCCTTGGAAGAAGCGGTCGAAACTGAAGTTTTTCACTTTCAAACCTTCAAACAAACAATTCAAAACAGCTTCTTAATATTTTGTTTATGCAAAATTAGATGGAATATCTCGGATTCCCGCAACGCATCCATAGACAAAGCATTTAACCAAACAACTGTTTTTCAGCACATTGTGATTCCACGAGGTGGACAAATGAACATTCAGAAGGAGATACTGCCACATCAATGGCATCTCTTTCCATGCCACTCAAAGACAGTCACGAAGAGCGACCGTGCATGGAACATGAATAAAAAAGCCGACCTTATTTGGGGTCAGCCTCTTTCATATTATATCTTGCGGAGAGGGAGGGATTCGAACCCCCGGAGCCTCGCAGCTCAACAGTTTTCAAGACTGCCGTAATCGACCACTCTACCACCTCTCCAAACTTATTCCCTCGATTGAGGGAATGCAAAGGTATATATTTTTTTTTGTTCTGCAAAATATGCTGGAACAATTTTGCAAAAAACTCAATTATGATATTGTTGCGGGCATATTCAGTCATCGGAGACATACCGCTCGGCACTTGACAGACTCAATGTGCCGCGGGAGTCAGCGACCGGCAGAATCATTTTTTCTCATCCGGTTTCTCCTCCGCACGGGTGAAGAAACGGTTCTGGAAAAAAATCAGATAGAAAGCGCCAACCGTGACGCAGCTGTCGGCGAAATTGAAGACAGGAGCGAAGAACAAAAGGCGGTCTCCTCCCACAAATGGTACCCAAGACGGCCAGATTGTGTCAATGAGCGGGAAGTAGAACATGTCCACCACGCGGCCGAACATCAGCGGGGCATAGTCAAAGATCACTCCGTAGAAAAGGCTGTCGATGATGTTGCCGAAAGCGCCGGCGGTGATCAACGTCAGGCCGACAAGGACTCCGGTCGGAACCACGGGCTTGCCATCCGGCAGAAGTGCCAACTTCCCTTCAGAATCCACCGATTTACGCACAAGCGAGGCTATCCACCAGCAGAGAGCGCCAGAAAGAGCGATCCTGAAGAATGACAGCAGGAACTTGCCGACGGCGCCACCGAACTTCATTCCGAAAGCCATTCCCTCGTTCTCGATGAAGAAAATCTGGAACCAGTTTCCGATGACGCTGAAATGCTCACCTATCTGCATGTTCGTCTTGACCAGGATCTTGATGACCTGGTCAATGACGACAAGTATGACTCCCAGAATCAGGAGTTTCTTACCCTTGGAAACCTTCACTAGTTCTGTCCTTTTTTAGCAAGCATCTCCTTGGCTTCTACAGTAAGCGTGGCATGAGGCACCAAACGCAGCCTCTCCTTCGGAATAAGCTTCCCTGTCTCACGGCATATTCCATAAGTCTTGTTCTCGATGCGCACAAGTGCGGCCTCGAGATTCTGGATGAACTTGTACTGCCTCTGCGCGAGCTGGCTGGCCTCCTCCTTGGAGAGCTGGTAGGCGCCATCGTCCTCGACCGTCTTGAACGACGGCGTGGTGTCCTCGATGTCGTTGCTGCCGTTGTGCATAATCACCCTTCGCAGGGTGTTATACTCTTTCCGGGCCTTGTCAAGCATATCATTGATGATAGTGCGGAACTCTTCAAGTTCCTCATCACTGTAACGCACCTTCGTCGTTTCGGCGGAAACCGCGTTGTCTTTGATTAACTCTGACATAGTGTAAATTGTATTTAGGTCTAAAAACTATCGCGACAGCACCATCTTGACCGAACCCTCGTCCCACTCGACATCAGCCGCTCCTTCCGGAGCATCCTTGCCAAGTGTGACAGAAAGTGCGAGTGTCTGGGCGGCGACGTAATCCTTGTAGCCTTCAAGAGCGGCGGCGATGTCGTCATAGACGGCACCATCGGCGAATATAGCCACGCCGATCTTGTCCGTCACCTCGAATCCGCTGTCCTTCCTGAGGTTCTGGATCCTGTTGATAAGCTCGCGGGCCACGCCTTCCCTCTTCAACTCTTCCGAGATCTGAATATCAAGGGCGATGGTCAGCTGACCTTCAGTGGCGACAAGCCAGCCTGGCATGTCCTCGGACGAGATCTCATAGTCGCCAGGCCTAAGCTCAACGACTCCCGAAGGAAGTTCCACTGAATATGCCAACCCGGCGGCCTCAGCATTCTGAATGGCCGAGATTGTCGCCTGATCGAATCCGCCGAAAGCTCCGGCGATCTCTTTCATCTGCTTGCCGTAAACCTTTCCGAGGGTCTTGAAGTTAGGCTTGATCTTCTTGGTGATGATGCCGGTGGTGTCGGAAATAAACTCGGCCTCCTTCACATTCACCTCATTGAGGATGATGGACTTGACCTGTTCAAGCTGCTCCCTGACCTTTGCCGAGATCACAGGGATGATTAGCTTCTGAAGCGGCTGACGAACCTTGATGGAAACCTTGCGGCGAAGCGCGAGCACCATCGATGTGGCCTTCTGGGCCAGATTCATCCTCTCCTCCAGATCTGTGTCGATGACCGCCTCGTCGCAAGCCGGCATATTCACATAATGGACTGATTCCGAGCCATCCGGAACGAGGTCCAGATAGAGACGGTCCATATAGAACGGAGCTATCGGGGCACCGAGCACAGCGACATCCACAAGCACCTCGTAAAGGGTCTGGTAGGCGGCGAGCTTGTCCTCGTCCATCTTTCCTCCCCAGAAACGTTTCCTGTTCAGACGCACGTACCAGTTGCTCAGGTCATCGCACACGAAGTCCTGGATCAGGCGGCCGGCGGTTGTGATGTCATAATCCTCATAAGCCGCCACCACCTTCTTCTTCAATGTGTTGAGCAGCGAGATGATCCAACGGTCAATCTCCGGCCTCTTTGAATATTCCACCTTGGCGGCCTTCGGATCGAAGCCGTCCACATTGGCATAAAGGGCGAAGAATGAATATGTGTTGTAAAGCGTTCCGAAGAATTTCCTGCGGACCTCGTCCACACCGGCCTCGTCAAACTTCAGGTTGTCCCAAGGCTGGGCGTTGGTCAGCATATACCATCTGAGGGCATCGGCACCGTACTTGTCCAGTTCCTCGAACGGATCCACGGCGTTGCCGAGGCGTTTGCTCATCTTGTTGCCGTTCTTGTCCAGAACCAAACCGTTGGAAATCACGGTCTTGTAGGCCGGAGTCCCGCTGATCATAGTGTGGATGGCGTGAAGCGTGTAGAACCAGCCTCTGGTCTGGTCAACTCCCTCGGCGATAAAGTCGGCGGTGCAGCCGAACTTCGGCGAATCCAGTCCACGGAGACCTTCCTGAGCGTAAGGCATCGCGCCGGAGTCGAACCAAACATCGATAAGGTCTGTCTCACGGGTCATCTTCTTTCCGGAAGGACTGACAAGGAATATGTTATCGACATAAGGCCTGTGGAGATCAATCCTGTCGTAGTTCTCCTTGCCCATGTCCTCAGGGTCGAAACCTTTGTCTTTTAACGGATTGCTGATCATAAATCCGGCCTCGACAGCCTTGTCGATCTCGGCGTAGAGCTGCGCGATCGTGCCGATGCAGATTTCCTCCTTGCCGTCCTCGGTGCGCCAGATCGGAAGCGGTGTGCCCCAGAAACGGCTGCGGCTCAGATTCCAGTCCTGAATGTTCTCAAGCCACTGGCCGAAACGTCCGGTACCCGTGGACTCAGGCTTCCAGGTGATCGTCTTGTTCAAGGCAACCATCTCGTCCTTGACCGCCGTGGTCTTGATGAACCAGGCATCGAGAGGATAATAAAGGACAGGCTTGTCTGTTCTCCAGCTGTGAGGATAGCTGTGGGTCTGCTTCTGGATCCTGAACGCCCTGCCGTCCATCTTCATCATCATACAGAGATCGATGTCGAGGGTCGGAGCGTCAGCCGGAAGAGAATCATCGAAAGCGTTCTTCACATAGCGGCCGGAATATTCTTTGTAAGAAGGGTCCACGTGCGTGCGGACATATTCAGGATCAAGGTCTTCGATCGGGTAGAAGCGTCCGTCGTGGTCCACCTGGGCCTGACGTTTGCCGTCCTTGTCAAGAACCATCATTCCCGGCACACCGTAGTTGGCGGCGACTTTCTTGTCATCCGCACCGAAGGTAGGAGCGATGTGAACGACTCCGGTACCGTCCTCGGTCGTGACATAGTCTCCGGAGATCACCCTGAACGGCTCCCCTTCCTCGATCGGCCGGAACCAAGGAATCAGCTGCTTGTAGCGGATTCCGACAAGGTCAATGCCCTTGAACGAACCGTCAAGCACCTTGTAAGGAACGAGTTTGTCACCTGGCTTGTAGTTCTCAAGCGGAATGTCGGCGGCCTTAGGATTGAACCAGGCGCCCACCAAATCCTTGGCCAGCACGTAGATGGCCTCCTTTCCCGTGTATGGGTTGAAAGAAAGGACACGGACATATTCATACTTCGGTCCCACGCAGAGCGCCGTGTTTGAAGGAAGGGTCCACGGGGTTGTCGTCCATGCGAGGAAATATACCGGGAAGGCCTCCGTCCCGAAGAGCGGCTGCGACTTTCCGTCCTTGATGACCTCGAACTGCACCGTGGCCGTCGTGTCGGTCACGTCCTTGTAGCAGCCCGGCTGGTTCAGCTCGTGTGAGCTGAGGCCTGTGCCGTCGGAAGGCGAATATGGCTGGATGGAGTACCCTTTGTAGAGCAGCCCCTTGTCGTAAATCTTCTTCAAAAGGTACCACAAGGTCTCGATGTAGCGGTTGTCATAGGTGATGTACGGATCGTTCATATCGACCCAGTAGCCGACACGCTCGGTCATATTCACCCATTCCGCCGTGTACTTCATCACCTCGCTGCGGCAGGTCTTGTTGTATTCCTCAACGGAAATCTTCGTTCCGATGTCGTCCTTGTGTATTCCAAGCTTCTTCTCCACGCCGATCTCCACAGGAAGCCCGTGTGTGTCCCATCCGGCGCGGCGGCTCACCTTGTACCCGGACTGAGTCTTGAAGCGGCAGATGGCATCCTTGATGGAGCGCGCCATTACGTGATGGATTCCCGGCTTGCCGTTCGCGGAAGGTGGGCCCTCGAAGAATATGAACTCAGGTGCCCCTTCCCTGACCTCAAGGGATTTCTCGAACGCGTGATTCTTTTTCCATCTGTCGAGAACCTCATTCCCGACAGAAACCAGATCAAGGCCTTTGTACTCTTTGAATGTCATAATTTTCTTTCTATTTTTGCATCGGAAAAACCATCGGTTCGCTTCCTATGCAATTAAGTCTGCAAAGATAGTGATTTCCGCGTTTTTTATCAAATAGGTGATTAATGAATATAATAGACATCATAATTCTTCTGTGCTGTGTTCCAGCCATATTCCGTGGCCTGTCCAAGGGGTTCATCGCCCAGATGGCCGCCCTGGTGGCTCTGGTGCTGGGGGCATGGATGTCATTCCACTTTTCCAATGTGGTGGTCGAATGGCTCAAGCCGGTGATGGATGTCTCCCCTGCCGTGCTTCAGGCGATAGCCTTCACGATCATCCTGCTGGGCGTTTTTTTCGCCCTCACCTTAGCCGGAAAAATGCTGGAGGGCATAGTGAAGATCGTGATGCTCGGGTGGCTGAACAAACTTCTCGGAGTGGTTTTCGCCCTGCTGAAAGTGGTTCTTGCCATAGGGCTTTTCATCCTCCTTTTCGACTCCGTCACCACGGCGCTGGAGATCGACTGTTCGAAGACGATCAGCGAGTCGCTTTTCCACACACCGATCAAGGATTTCGCCGATGTCTTTTTTCCTTATATGAAAGAATTGATATTCAATAAATAATGAGCAGAATCATTCTAATAGAGACTTCCACTTCCCTTTGCTCCACCGCCCTTGTGGAGGACGGGAAGGTCGTCTGTGAAAGGATCAGCGACGAGCCAAGGGCGCACGCCTCAAAGACAGCGCTGTTCGTCAGCGAGATGCTTTCCGAAAAAGGTCTGAAAGTGTCCGACTGTGACGCTGTGGCCGTCAGCAAGGGACCGGGTTCCTACACCGGGCTGCGCGTCGGGGTCTCAACAGCCAAAGGCCTCTGCTTCGGGGCCGGCATCCCGATGATCTCCGTCGGCACTCTCGACACACTCGTCTGGCAGGCTTTGGACGGGAATATGCTCCCGGAGGGCTGCCGCTACATCATCCCGATGATCGACGCCCGCAGGATGGAGGTTTACACGGGAATATTCACGCCTGACGGGAAACAAATCTCTCCGACCGTGGCTCAGATAATCGACGCGGATTCATTCAAGGATCAGCTCGCCGAAGGCCCGGTGCTGTTCATCGGTGATGGTGCCGACAAATGCAAGGACACCCTGACCAGCCCGAACGCCCGCTTCATCCAATGCTGCCCGAAAGCCGCCTCGATGATGCATCCGGCCATTGATGCATTGGAGGCCAAGAGGTTCGAGGATGTGGCCTATTTCGAGCCGTTCTACCTCAAGGAGTTCATCACGACGGTGAGCAAGAAGAAAATAATTTAATTCAGGAATATATTATGAAAATTGGTGTTGCCAGCGACCACGCTGGATTCGAGTACAAGGGAAAGATCTCGGCTCTGCTCAGGAAGAAGGGCTACGAGGTCATCGATTATGGAACACATTCAGCGGAGAGCTGCGACTACTCCGACTTCGCTCATCCGCTCGGCACCGCCATAGACAATGGCGAGGTAGATCTCGGAGTGGCTTTCTGCGGTTCAGGCAATGGCATGGCGATCACTCTGAACAAGCATCAGAAAGTGCGCGCCGCCCTTTGCTGGGGCACTGAGATCGCGCGACTTGCGAAGGCTCACAACAAGGCTAACGTGATTGTGATGCCGGCCCGGTTCATCTCTTACCAGATGGTCACGTCAATCGTCAACAAGTGGTTGGAGACCGAGTTCGAGGGAGGCAGACACGAGCGCCGCATCGAGAAGATTCCTATTTGCCAATAAGGAATGCCGCAGGACAAACCATTGGAAATAAAAGCGTTGATAGCGGACAAACAGTTCCTTTCGGGCAACTCCAGACTCTCTGAGAGCATTGAGGATTACCCGGAAGGAATCATCATTCCCATCGACAAGCCCTACAGATGGACTTCCGCCGATGTCATCCGCAAGGTCAAATGGGCAGCGTGCAGACACTTCCACAAGAAGAACCTGAAGGTCGGCCACGCCGGCACCCTCGACCCGCTTGCGACCGGAGTGCTTCTCGTCTGCATCGGCAAGGCCACCAAACTGGCCGAGACCCTTCAAAAGGAGGGCAAGGAATATCTCGCCGGAGTCTCGTTCGGTGCCACCACACCTTCCTACGACCTGGAGAAGGCCATTGATCAGGAATATCCCGTTGAAGGTGTCACGGAAGAATCTGTCAGAGAAGTTCTGCCTCGGTTTCTTGGCGAACAGGAGCAGATCGCTCCCCTCTTCTCAGCCAAGTCCGTTGACGGGGTCAGAGCCTACGAGCTGGCAAGGAAGCAGTACCGCGAGGCTCACAAGGAGAAGACTGACGTGATGACGGATTTCGACCACACTGTGGCAGAGACACTTAACAAGCAGATCATCAATATCTCCGAGATGGAATTAATCTCGTTCTTCCCGAACGGGAAAGAAAGCGGACAGGAATCGTCGGATGATGGGCTGAGACCCAACCCACGTATCAATGTCGTGGACACATCCGCCTTACACCTTCCGTTGGCGACAATCCGGATCAAATGCAGCAAGGGAACCTACATCAGAGCATTGGCCAGAGATCTCGGAGAAGCGCTCGGCTCAGGAGCGCACCTCAATTCCTTGAAGCGCACGAAATCAGGAGGGTTCACAGTGGAGAACAGTCTTTCAGTCAACGAGGCGATGGGAATTCTAATTAAAGAGTGACGCGGGATGACCTTGTCGAAGCGACTGAAAATACGCCTATAGTGGAGTCACGGAATTTCCGTCAAGGTCATAGATTTCATTGCGAGACACCCCGACGACACCTTTAACCTTTCTGAAATACTTGGTCGCTTCCTCAAGGGTCTTGCCGTCAGGAATGCGGATTGTCAGCGCGTCGATGATGCCGTAGTCATAGACAACATCCGCCCCGTACTTCGCGGCCGCTTTCTTGAGCGGCCCCTTGCCGACATTCTCATCATAATAAATGACCAAAGTGTTCGGGGAATACGCCAGCCCGGCCTGACGAGGCCTGACCGGTGGAAGTTCTCCGATCGCCGGGATGTCAGGAGAATCGTATGAATCCACCCGAGCCAGCTGTTTTTCAGTCCTGCTGATGGTGCTGCAACCGGTGGCCACCGTGAAAGCGGCGGCCAAGGCAAGTGACGAATCTGTGAGCAATCTTGTCATATCACAAAAAATCTATCGGCCATCTCTTACAAGATTGAAGCCAGAAGACGCCCATTCGGCCATAGATTCTCCATCGGCATAGACCAGATAGCCTTCCAGCTCATCCATCGACTCGATAAAGCGCTTCGCTTCATCCAACCCGATGACCATACAATATGTTGCGTAGGCATCAGCCAATGTGGCGTCCGGAGCGACAATCGTGGCGCTGAGCAGATTATGCGTGACGGGATACCCCGTGCGTGGATCGACCGTGTGTGAATATTTCCGTCCATCCTTGACGTAGAACTTGCGGTAATTGCCGGAGGTGACCACACCACAGCCGCTTCCGTCTCCCTGCCATTTACCGACAAGTCCCTGCCCACCAAGTTCCATATTTCCGTCAACAGGTCTGTCAACACCTATCGTCCACGGCTTGCCCGACGGATTCAAGCCTTCGCAATAGATCTCGCCTATGTTCACCAGCATATCCCTGACTCCAAGCGAGTGAAGATATTCAGCGATCTTGTCGCAGGTGTAGCCTTGCGCGATGGCGTTGAAATTCAATTTCGGGCATATTCCCGGAGTCAGCGGAGACATATTCACATCATATTTGTCCATCCCGCAGACTGCCTTGAGACTGTCCACGACGGCGGCAGACGGCAGCGAATCGTTCGTGAAGCCAAAGCCCCAGGCATCATAGAGCGGCCCGGAAGCCATATCCAACGCTCCACCCGTCTCGTCATAGAGTCTTTTCGAGATGGTGAATATCTCCCTGAACATCTCATTGGGAGCCACCGGCACGCCGGCGTTGAAGCGGCTCAGCTGCGATCCTTTGTTGTAACCGGACAAGGTGGTGTCAACCAGCGTCAGGATGGAATCCACCGACTTCCTTATCTCGCTTATGCCGGTCTTGACGCCGCTGTGGTTGAATTTCACTGAATATGTCCCTCCTTGGGCATAGCCCGTCAATTCCTGATAATCCGCCTTCCGGCCACAGGAAACCACGGCCAGAAGAGCCGCGAAGCACAGAGATATGCTTCTGAATATTCCTTTTATCGCTTTCATTTCTGCAATTATAGGCATTTCGCTTCAATAATGTGACATCATTGGACTAGTTTTTGCTTAAGACCTACCGTTTTTGCGTTTTTTATGCGATATTTGTATTTTCAATCGAAAAAGATGAAGATAAGAAACATTATTTTAATAGGATTGTCAGCGGCGATGCTCGCCCTCCCGTCCTGCAAAAAGGATAAAGAGAGTTCATCCACGAAAGACTACGTCGATGGGACGCTGACATTCTCGTCATCCGTGCCGACTTATGTACGGAAAGGTGAGAGCTTCAGCCTGACCCCGACAGGAATCACCCACCCTGGCACAGGATCCGCCGAGGATATCGGATACTATTGGTCGGTTTCGTGGGACACCGCGAAGGACACGACCAAGACAGAAACCGACAAGAGCGGCGACGGCACTTTCAAGTTCTCCGTACCGTCCAAGGTCGGAACATTCACTGTCAGCTGCGTCGCGTTCGCGGACGGTTATTACACCAAGACGAACTCAACCTCGTTCAGCGTGGTTGATGCGGCCCTTGACTCGACCGTGGTAGGAGCATATTCCAGCAAGGATCCGATATTCACTGACCCAAGGGACGAGGGGACCTACTACACGACAACTTTCGACGGCAAGACCTGGATGAAGAACAACCTCTATTATTCCGGTGCCGGCGTGTCATACGAAAAGAGTGAGGCTATGGACGCGATCTTCGGTCGTTACTACACTTGGAGCGAGGCCGTCTCAGCCTGTCCTGACGGCTGGCATCTGCCTTCCGACGCCGAGTTCACCGCTTTGGCCAATGCCCTTGCGCCTAAGGGGACGACCTTCTCGGAGAAAGAGAATTTCACCGGTGTCGCCGGCGGTCTGATGGTTGACGCGAAGTTCCTCGGCACAAGGATGTGGGAATACTGGCCACAGGTCAAGATCACCAACGAAACCGGTTTCTCAACCCTTCCTGTCGGCTATGCCACTGATCCGGGGGACGCTCCGAAGTTCACAGGACTTGACAGTTACGCAACATTCTGGACATCCGACTCGGAGAGCGACGAGACAGGCTTCTGCCGTTACATCTACGTGAAACAGAATGACATTCTTGTGGGAGCGAGAGACAAGGAATCGTTCCGGGCCTCTGTCAGATGCGTCAAGGACTAACGCAAGTCCGTTATCACATAAGAAGAATCGAGAGTCTTTTCGTCAAAACGGAAAGACTCTTTTGTTTTTCCAGACTCCTCAAAGCTGAGATTGGAGATGGTGAAGTTCGACACAGAGCCATCGTTAAGGGTTACCTCCGCTCCGACAAGCGTCGTCGTCCCACTTTTGAAGAAAAGCTTCAGTCCGGCGATGTCCATTGAGCTTTTTCCTCTGTTAAGCGGTGAGAGGACTGACGCGTCAACGATCTTTCCGCCAAATTTCGAGCCACCGAAAGAGACCTCCTTGAAGGCGTTGTCAACAGACGCGATCATCAATGCGGGATTGGTGGCATAGCTGTCGTATGAATCATCAACAGACTCCACCAGAGCCTCCTCCGAGATCCTGTCGATGGTCCAGCGGGTCCTGCCGTCGCACCAGATCTCCAGACCGTTGCCGTCAACCTTGAACGAATTGCCTTGCACCTTCACATTTCCCTCGCCTGTCATCTTGGCCTTCTTCGTCGGCATCGTGAACGAATAGTCGAACGAGACAAGCGAGGAAGACACCTTGCCGACAAACGCGTCAAGAGTCTTGCTCTTGGCGACAGAGACAGGAGACATCGCTGTCAGAGCGATGATGACAATGAATATTCTTGATAATGTTCTCATACTAATGAAGCCGACAAGCACAATCTGTGCCCGAGTGGAAGTAATTATTGATTCTTGTAAGCATCGATGATCTTGTCCAGTTCATCAAGGCTTGTGACAAGCACCTGACGAGGCTTGGAGCCTTCCTGAGGACCGACGATGCCGGCAGCCTCCAGCTGGTCCATAACGCGGCCGGCCTTGGCGTAGCCCATTCCGAGCCGCCTTTGGAGATCTGACGTGGAGCCCCTCTGGCTCATAACCACAAGCTTGGCGGCCTCCTCGAAGCGCTCATCGAGTTTTGTCATATCGACCAGACCTCCGGATCCTTCCTCTGTGTCATCATCGACCGGTGGCAGATAATACGGGTTGTTATAGGACTTCCTGTGGCCTTCCTGCGAGCCGATATATTCAGTGAGCCGGTTGATCTCCTCGCTGTCGATGTAGGCGCACTGGACGCGCTCCATCTCGACTCCGGCATAGTAGAGCATATCCCCCTTACCGATAAGTTTCTCGGCGCCAGGAGAGTCCAGGATTGTGGCCGAATCCGTCCTGGAGACGACCCTGAAGGCGATTCTGGTCGGGAAGTTAGTCTTGATGAGTCCGGTGATGACATCCACGGACGGCCTCTGTGTGGCAAGCACGACGTGCAGACCGGCGGCACGCCCCTTCTGGGCGAGCCTGATGATGGACGTGGTGATGCTGCGGGCCACAGCCTTGGCATCACCGCTGCCACCGACCGACATCGTCAGGTCAGCATATTCATCAATGATGGTGACTATGTACGGGAGGAAGCGGTGCCCTTCGGTAGGAAGAAGTTTCCGGTTGCGATACTTCTCGTTGTAAGTCTTTATGTTAGGCACGGAAGCCTTGCTCAGCAACTCATAGCGCTGATCCATCTCGATGCAGAGTGAACGAAGGATCTTGTCGGCCTTGTCGGCCTTCTTCACAATGGCGTTGTCCTTTTCCTCCTGCTCGTCATTGCCAGGGAGCACGGCAAGGTAATGCTTCAGAAGATGCCCGTAGGCCGAGAACTCCACCATCTTCGGGTCGATGAAGACAAGTTTCAGCTCCGACGGGTGCTTCGCGTACAGCAATGATGTCACTATGACGTTGAGTCCAACGGACTTACCCTGCTTGGTCGCTCCGGCCACCAAAAGGTGCGGGGCATCGGCCAGATCGAAGACCTTGACTTTCTGCTGGATGGTGTAGCCGATGGCGACAGGAAGCTCAGCCTTGCTGGTACGGAACGCATCATCGTTCAGCACGCCCCGCATAGGTACGATCGACGCCCGGTCATTGGCGACCTCGATGCCGACAGAGTCCGTCAGAGTCACGACACGGACTCCCCTCGCATGGAGATGCATGCCAAGGTCCTCCTGAAGTTTCTTTATCTCGGAAATCTTTACACCAGGCGCGGGATAGACCTTGTAAAGGGTCACCGTAGGGCCCACGATGGCCTTGACATCGTTGATCTGGATGCGATAGTTTTCCAGAGCGTTGCGGATTCTGGCGTTGTTCCTGGCCAGTTCCTCGTCGGAAACCTCGTTGCGGCTTGACGAATATGAATCCAGAAGCTCCAGTGAAGGGAATTTATAATCAGGCAGTTCGTCACGGACATTGATTCTCGGGAGTTCCTTCTTGATTTCAGTGGACAATTTGCTGCCTATGACCACTTCCATGGATTTTTCAGCAGGATCAGCCACCGGTTGTGGTGTTTCCCTTTCCGCTCCCTGAGCTTGTCGAAGAGTCGAATCCTGAGCACGCAAAGCCGAGGCCTCCGCCACGCCAGTTGTGCCTGTTACCGATGAACCCGTCCTAACCGCCGGCTCGGTGGCTTCGACGGTTGGTGAGCCCTGTCGAACCACAGGCTCAGCCACCGGTTTCTTTCCCAGAGACATCAGCCAATCCGAGAACTTTCTGGAAGCCAGAACAAGCCAGACAATCACCAGAAAAGCCAGCATGAAACCTGTAAGAATATTCCCGAAAACCACCGAGGCCCACTTCACGACAGACTCTCCGCACTCTCCTCCGAGTCCTCCGCCGAAAGCGTTGCCAAGTCCCGACAAATCTGAGACAAATGCCAGAATGAAAGACGATAGCATCGCCCCCGTGACAGTCAGAAGTGTTGTCTTGACCATCGAATAACGCCACCTATGCAGCAGCAAACGGACGGAAACGGCGAAAAGGATCACCACAAAAGCCAGGCTGCCAAGTCCGAACCATCTACGGACAAGCAGGTCGGCCCACCGGTATCCCATCTTTCCGGCCATGTTGCTCACCTCGACCGAAATGTCACCGACTGCGGAAGACAATGAACTCTGATCCGCTTTCCAGGTGAAGAAATAGGAAACGGTCGCCAGCAATGTGAACACTGCCAGCAACGCGACAAGGATTCCGGTCATCTTCGTCAGCCGTACCTTGTCCCCGTCATCCATATTCCTCCAGAACCCGAGCATTATTTTCTGTTCTTACGATTGCCTTTCTTGTTGTTCCTGCGGTTCTGTCCCATGCCCAGATTCAGCCCCGGACGCGAGAAATTGGAATCAAATGAAATCTTTGTAAGTTCCAGATCGGCGGGAACCTGAATCCTATAGCCGGAAAGTTTCTCAATGTCAGCGAATATGGTCTCATCGGCCACGCTGTCTTTGTTCCAGATCAAGTACTGCTGCCTCATGTAGATGGCCAGCGAGCGCAGCATGGAGCGTTTGACCTCTCCTTCCGGCTCTCCGGCGATCAAATCAATGATGCTCTCGATATTACGCCCATAATGGCTGGCCCGCACAGGAGTCTTGTCTATCGGGATATTCATCGGAGGCACGTCCATCGCCTCAGGATGTGGAGCCGGATACGGGGAATCGATGTCCAGATCATATCCCGCGATCATGTAAAGGTGATCCCAGAGCTTCTGTTCGTAGTTCTCCTGCGTGTGGACCTGAGGGTTCAGGGTCTCCATCACCCTGACTACCACACGGGCCTGCTCGCTTCGTTTCGCCCTGTCCGGAATTGCCTTGACCTGCTCGACCATATTCAAGACGATGCGGCCATATTCAGGCATCTGAAGTTTCTCCCTCTCCGTGTTGTAGTAGAGTTTTATAGAGTTGTCGTTCGCTTCCATAATAATTTTCATTTTGTGTCAAAAGGCAAATATACGAAAATTATTCCACCTCATCGGTAAGTACATACCAGATTATAGGAGTAATCTCCGAATATCCCATCCGGCGGTAGATGTCAGCGTAACGGGCGACCTGCCGGTGGTACCGACGGTTTTTCTCGCCGAACTTATAGTCGATGACCGTCACCTTCCCGTCCTTGATCAGCACCCTGTCCGGGCGGTAGACCTGACCGTCAGTGTCAATCAGCTGTGTCTCGTTCAGGACTTCCGTGTCCTCCGATGGGAACCACTCCGGATGCGCAGAGGTTCTTTGTGTAAGAATATCCAGATACTCTTCTTCCTGTCCGGCATCAATCTCACCGGCATCGAAGGCATGCCGGACGGCATCGGGCAAATCAGACAATGTGACAACCTCTGAAAGGATACCGTGTAGCACAATGCCATTGAGTCTGGCCTCGTTTCTGGCTTCATCGCAGAAAAAATCTATGGAGTCGGCGCTGTACTTGAGCCTTCCGCGCTCGCGGACGTCAGTGTCATCGTCTTCGGCAGACGGGTTAAGAGGGTATGACGGGTAACCGGGCATCAGTTCGGAGATGGTGTCCGCCTTCCGTTCCAGGGTGGAGTAGTCGTAAATGTCGCCTTTCGAGAAGACGATCTTGCTTTCGGACTCTTCTTTGACATAGCCCAATGGCTCCCCGTAACCGTGCAGATAGGCATATAGAATCTGTGAGAAATCCGTGAAGTCGCATGGCGGGACCACTTCGGTCGCTGAGCCTGTCGAAGCGACCGGCACGATGGCTCCAGTGATCTTCTCCGGCGGATTGGATGCGATGACAGTCAATCCCTTGACCGGCCTCGTCAAAGCCACATAGAACGTGTTGATGTTGTCCACAAGCTGGAACTGCATCTCTTTCTGACTCCCTTCCCGGAACAGCGAATCCTCGTTCGACGGCTTCCTCAACGACACGTTATAGACCCCGTCGGTGATTCCCTCAAGCTCGGTTCCCTCCACCGAAGGCCGTGTCCAATGCTTCTCGCTGCGGAAAAGCCCGATCTCCTCGGCGAACGGAAATATCACATGCTGGAACTCAAGCCCTTTCGACTTGTGGATCGTCATGACCCTGACAGATTCCGGATCCGAAGGCGAACTGATCTTAGGATCTGCCTCCTGCCAGGCTTTCAGGAATCCATCTATGGCGTTCCCGTTTACTGACACATAATCCTGCACGAAGTCCATCAAAGCCTGAACATACTGGGTCTCAGACTCAAACAGTTCTGGATCCCTGGCCTTGAGAATGCGCAGAAGCTGCTCGCAGAGGTCGGCCAAAGACAGGCACGACAACTCGGCGACATTGATGTCCAGTTCCCCCGCAAGGAAAGAACCGATGGTGTCGTCCTCATTCCCTACCGAAGACAGAAGCGACACGACCTGACGGGCCACAGCGGAGGATTTCAAATGCAGCGAATCATCGGAAATCACACTGATCCCGTTGTCCATCAGGAACATGGCCACTTCAGAGCCATGCCTGTTGCTCCTGACCAGAACAGTGATCTCGCCGTATCTCGCCCCGGCCTCATGCACTTTGTTCACAGCATCGAGAATCTCCTGCATCTCATCCTCCTTGCCGCAGAAAACGACCTCGACACTTCCGCCAGCGACATCCTTCGACTTCACAAGCTGCCCCGCGTCCGAATATATGTCATGGACCTTGAAGTCCGATTCCTCACCCGACATCCCATCGAGAACCGAGGAAGCATATTCAAAGAATCCATTGTTGAATTCGACTATATTCCTGAGGCTTCGGTAGTTGCTGTCAAGTGTTTCCACACCGCACTGAGTAAATTCTCCCTGAACCTCGCGCGCCATCATCCGCCAGTCGGAACCGCGCCAGCGGTAGATGCTCTGCTTCACATCGCCGACAAGCAGATTCTCCTTCCCCTGCGCGACACTATTCTCGATGAGCGGTCTGAAATTGTCCCACTGAATCCGGGAGGTGTCCTGGAACTCATCCAAGAGGAAATGCTCGAAACGCACTCCCAGCTTCTCGTAGATGAACGGAGCGTCCGTGCCGTCGATTATATTCCTCAGAATCACATTGGAATCGTCCAGACTCAGCACGTTCTTCTCCTTCATCAGAGCACGGAACTCCCGATCAAGGTCTCCGGCGATACCCAATTCATTCAGAATCAAAGAGATTTTGGAGGCCGTTGAATATACCTTATACTTTTCCGTAAATATCCCGCAGTACCTCTGAAGCAGCGGCATCAACCGTCCCTCCAACGGCTCATACCTCTTAAAATCCGCCTTTCTGAACCACTTGCTGAAATCCTCGCTGTTCTTGAATATGGTCGCAGACGGGTAAGCCGGCACTTCCTTAGGGTCCGACGCAGCGCAGACATAGACAGAATTGAAGCACTTCCTTGAAAAATCCTCGTTTGCCAGGCCCTCTTCTCCGGCCGCGCTGACAAACGCCTTGGCGGCTTCCTTCACCTCCTTGACGAACGAAGCCATCACACCTGCAAGCGCCTTCTTCATCCTCGCCAGATTCTCCTTTGAATATTCCTTCTCCTCGTCAATGCCATATTCCTCGACAGCAGCCCTGTGCTCATCCGATTTCAGGGTCATCGCGACAGTCTTAAGATTTTTCTCCAGATTGTAACGCTTGCCTTTCTCCAGATCATCCATCACGCTCTGTGTCAACCATTCGAGAAGATCTTTGTTGTCATCCGAAAGGGAGTCCAGAACCCTGTCAACGCTCTCGGAGACAAGCGACTCCCGGTCCAGTTCCACCTGATAGGTGGCGAACTGCCCGATTTCCCGGGAGAAGGCCTTGAGGGTCTGCTGGAAAAAGCGATCGATCGTGCTGACGGCAAACGCGCCGTAGTCGTGCAGGATATCACACAATACAGTCTGAGCCCTTTGACGGAGTCCGTCCTCCGACTCAAACGCCAGGACAAGTCCCTCATAATAAGGCGAATCCTTAGGAGACACCGCAAGCAGATGCAATTCTTTCAGAATCCTGCTTTTCATCTCGTCGGTCGCCTTGTTGGTGAATGTCACCGCTAGAATATGTCTGTAGGAATATCTTTCCTCGTCCGTCAGCAACAGTCTTATGTATGTCTTGGCCAGATTGAAGGTCTTACCCGAACCGGCCGAAGCTTTCATTATCCGTATCATCTTCTTATCCTCCTTATTCTCATCTTCATCATTACAATGCTTACCTCCCGCAAATCATTCTGAAATCACAAATCGCGCATGTGTCCTCATCATCCGTTCGCCTGAACGGCACATCAACCGAAGCGATCTCTGAAAGGAGGCCGTGGAGCTTTTCCTCGGTGAGCCTCATGAACGTCTCACTGACAGGGACTTCCTTGACCGGCTCCGTGAACAGGTTAGCCGGGGGGTAGATGACATTGACCATCCTCTGCCCGTTATAATTCTTGGACTCCCTGCAGAAAACATCATAGAGGTAAAGCTGGAAAGCGATCTTAGGACGTCCCGCGTTACCTGGTCCGAACAGAGCCTCCACAATCCCTTCGGCGTTGTCATCGGTGATGTTGACATCCTTGTCCTCAACCTTTCCGGTCTTGTAGTCAATAATCCTGATCTCTCCCGGGCGCAGGCTGTCCATCCTGTCAACATAGCCCACGAAATGGAAACCGTCTATGTCATGAAGGAATTCCTTTTCCAGTCCCAGAATCTCAAACCCGTCATATCCGGATGTTTTAAGAAGTTCCCGATCCCTGTCAAGTGTTTTTATGACATATTCCACAATCACATCCTGCACAACCAGATCGCGCCCCGTAACTTCCAGGGAATGAAGCTGTTCAAGAATCAACCCCCTCACTATCTCCTTTATCGCGGAACGTTTGCGCAGAAGTCCGGCAAGATATTCGTCAGTCACTTTTTTTCCTCCGGCCATTTCCGGTGAATAGAGCCTCTGCATCGTGCCGTGATAGACATCGCCCAGCATTCCGGCGTCCAGATCCTCGGAGACCTCGTTCTGCCTGCGGAGTCTCTTGACCGTGGCATAATAGAATTTCGCCGGACAGTCAAGGTAATTCTTCAGCGCCGAGGCCGAAAGTCTGGCATGCCTTACGGCCTCTACATCGGCCTCAGTCTTAACTATCTCCTTAGGAGAGAAATCTCCGGCGGCGTTCGCCTTGACAAAACCGCGTTTTATCGGCACTCCGAAATGATACTCAAGCTGTTTGATGTAACGGCTTTCCTCCCCGTTCTTCATGCCTTCGGTCCTGGAATCATAAACCAACGTCACCTTCTCCGCCCTTTGGATGAGACGGTAGAAATAGTACGCCCAGACAGCGTCCTGAAACTCGTAAGTCGGCAGACCGAAGCCCTTGCGGAGCTCCGGCGGGATGAATGACGAGCTGACGCTCCGCCTCGGAAACATGCCCTCGTTGCAGGACAGGATCATAACTTGCTTGAAGTCCAATGCTCTGGTCTCCAACGGCCCCATGATCTGGAGACCTTTCAGAGGCTCCCCGTTGAACGGAATGGACACCGGGCCGAGAAGCTGGTCGAGAAGCCGCACATAAGTCATCGGAAGGACCTCAAGACCGGCCGTCTGCAATTGGCTGATAGCATTGTATGTGGCCTTCGCGAACTCGAGCTCGATTGCCATGGAAGAATCCGCGGCCAGCTTTGGAGCAAGTCCTTTGATCAAGGTCTTCTGGTAGTCAGCGAAAGCCGAAATCTGTTCCTTGGATGCAGCTTTCGGATCAGTCACCGCCGGCCTGAACAACAGATCAAAGACCGGAACCCCGGAAAGATCCTCCTGTGGGATGTAGTACTTCATGCCATCCTTGATCGCCTTGATTCTGTTCCTCACAGCCGCGTCCCCTTGAGTCACCTTTCTGAATATGCTTGAAGAAAACAATGACCAGACCTGATTGTGGTAATAGAACCATTTCCCGTCTTTCTTCCTCAGATGCATCTGCATGGCCGAGACCAAAGTCATGAAATCAAAGAACGCGCTGTTCCTCATCGGATAGCCCATAGTGACGTTTATGTCCTTGATCTCCTCCGGAATGGAGTTCAGCACTGGAATCAGCAACGACTCGTCCGGAAGCACGACCGCGCACCTCTCGTCCTTGACAACAGACGGAATCAGTTTTGTCTGGCCTACCGAGGACGGGACGCTTATCACCTCAATCTCAGGGATTTTCAGTCCTTCCAAATCCATCTCGAAAGCCTGCGGGAAATCCTGGACATTCCTGGACATGAAGAAGGAGGACTTGTTAAGCGGATTTCTCACCATCTCTCCTGAATAGTCCCAGCAGAACTCCGCGATTCCGGCGTCCCGCATCCGCCTCATGACCTTTTTCTCGCACTCGTTCAAGGCGTTGAGACCCACGAAGACATATTCATCCACATCTCCGAACGCGGCTTTCAGCACATCCACCGCCGACTCCGAGTCAAGCCGCACCGCCAGGCTTCGGTAAACCATTCCCTCGTACGCCAGCCCTTTGCCGGAAAGCCTCTTCCGGAAATCATTGTAAAGCGGCAGAAGAATATTCCAGATCTGCAGGAAGCGCTCCTTCACATTCGGATTGTCCGAGTTCAGGTTCACCGTCAGCCGCCCATCGCTGCTGAAATGGCTGATGAAGCTCTCGATCGCCTTCCGCTGGTTCTCAGTGAGGTATGAATATGAATCCTGAATCTCCTTGAACTCAGCTATGTTGGCGAACAGCTTCGCCGGATCGACCAGATATTTGTCAACATCATCGAAATCCCCCAAGATCACGTCTCCCCAGAAGATGAACTCGTCCAGAGTCTCATGCTTAGGGTTAAGATCCTTGTAGCATTCGTACAGATCCAACAGCAGGTTCACCCTGTCCGCCGGCTTGTCCCCCGATATTCTAAAAAAGAAATCATTGATCGTCAGCATCTTCGGAGCCACAATCGGGGTCCCGACCTCCTTCACGGCCTCGCCGAGGTACTTAGTGAAGAATACCTGGCTGCGCCTGTTCGGAAATATGAAGCACAGGCCGGAAATCCCGCCCCTTGCCATATAATGATCCGCAACTTGTCTAAGGAATGGTGTCATATCGGTTATAGTTTATATTCTTCTGTAAACAATTCAATCGTCTTCAATACGCTCCATGCTCCTGATGGCTAATTAATCCGTCAAAAGCCAACGCGGTTTTCTTTCTAACGAATATAACAAATATATTTTTCCCTGCAAAGATAAACCTCGTTTGTGCCAAAACTCTTCACAAGCGGGAATTTTTCAAAGTTTTTTCAAATATTTTCTAATTTTGAATAATTCTATTTTGTAAATTCAAAAATTGGCATTAACTTTGTGACATCAAACGATGCTTTATCGTTTTATTTCATTTTGTTTGACTTTAAAAGATTTTGTTATGAAAAAGAAATTCAGATGTTTGGTTTGCGGTTATGTTTACGAAGGCGAGAACCCTCCTGCAGAGTGCCCGCAGTGCCACGCTCCGGCGAGCAAGTTCGTAGAGATCAAGGATGAGGGCGGCAAGCCACAGTGGGCCTGCGAGCACCACATCGGTGACGGCCGTGTAGAGGACAAGGAAGTTGTCCAGGGTCTCAAGGATCATTTCAACGGTGAGTGCACGGAGGTCGGAATGTATCTCGCTATGAGCCGTCAAGCCGAGCGTGAGGGCTATCCTGAGATCGCGGAGGCCTTCAAGAGGTACGCTTTCGAAGAGGCGGAGCACGCATCCAAGTTCGCCGAGCTTCTCGGAGACGTAGTCTGGGACACCAAGACCAACCTTGAGAAGCGTTACCAGGCCGAGGCCGGTGCCTGCGAAGGCAAGCTCGCCATCGCTACAAGGGCAAAACAGCTCGGCTACGACGCCATCCACGACACCGTTCACGAGATGGCCAAGGACGAGGCTCGCCACGGAGCCGGTTTCTACGGTCTCCTCACCCGCTACTTCGGCAAGTAGCTCCCGAAACCGGTGGAGGGTAATCCACTGACAACAAGCATATTAAAGAATCGTCTTCAGTTGGAAACAGCTAAAGACGATTCTTTATTTTATTCTAAATCAACTATTTACGCAGCACTGGTTACAAATCCTCGTCGGTGAGGCCGAAGCGTTCGGCGATGTCATCAGGAATGTCTCCAAGGTCGTTACTGTAGTCGATCCCGCCCCAGGCTTCCTCCATAGCGCGGCGGTCTTTCTTGGTCGGCCGGCCAGCGCCTGGATCACGACGGAGAAAGAAGGTCTCGACTGGAGCCTTTAACTTATCAATCTCAGATTGAGGGGTTAGATTCTCAGCATAGTCCGGGACCAGTTTCGCGCCGAGGCGATGGTCGGTCAGCTGCTTGATTCTGTACGAATACTGCACGGCTCCCTTGCGGATTTCAACAATCTCTCCGACCTTCAACATTCTGGAAGGCTTGGCATTCACTCCACCGATTTTGACCTTGCCTCCTTTGCAGGCATCCGTGGCCTCGGTGCGGGTCTTGAACACTCTTATGGCCCAAAGGACCTTGTCTATTCTTTCTGTGTCTGCCATAACCTAACTATTCCATTCACGAATATGCGGATCCGGGGCCTCGGCCTCGACAAAGGAGCTTGGTTCGACTTCCTGATCCGTGTACGAATCCTTAACAAGACGCTTTTCCACAAGAGCTTCCAGTAGAACCGTCCCACGGGCTGCCGGGATGAGGAAGAAGTCGTTAACCTCAGACGGGACAAGAATCGAATGTCCTGACTTCAATGAATATGACTCCACACTCTTGGAGCCTCGGTCATTCTCGACTTGAATCTGCACCGAAGCCTCCCCGGAAGCGCAATAATAGACTGCGAAACCGCCTGGCTGCTCCGAGAATATGTGCAGTCCGTCCTTCAAGTCGAGTTTCGTGACTACAAATTCAGGGCACGATGCCAGTTTGTCTCCAGTGACAGGCTCAGGGACAAATTTCTTGAAATCAATCAAGTCAAAGGCTTCCTCTAGCAGCAGTTCCTCTGAATCAAGCGATTCCAGACCCCAATTATGGAGATTGAAGACAAGCTCGGAACTCTCGGCGATCTCGACAATCTTGAGTCCAGGTCCGGCGGCGAAGACGGTTCCCGGCTTGATCAAGAAAGCCTCACCCTTGCGCGGCTTGACGATGTTCAGGACATCCTTTACCGTCCCGTCCTGACATCTTGCGTAAAACTCGGCCGGATCAATGTCCCGATTGAAACCCAAAAGCAATTCAGCTCCCGGAGCGGCCTCCTGAACGTACCAAAGGGCAGTCTTGCCGAACGAGTCATAACGTTCAGCCGCAATGTCATCAGCGGCGTTCATCTGAAGGGGCTGCCAAGCGGTCACATCCATAACCTTCACCATCACAGGGAACTGCAGTCCATAGAACTCGAACACATCATCCCCGACTACCCTTTCCAGATAGGTTCCCATCAGCTCGCTCAGAGTGTTGCCACCGAACCAGCCGTTATCGATCATCGAATCCTTGAACCCGAGGTCGGCGATCTGATAGCTGACGTGTCCCCAAGGCACATCCGCACCTTCATCCACAAACCTTAACGGGTATAGCTTTCTATTGTTGTCTTCCATATTTTTGAATATAATCACTATTCCACACCAACCTGCGCCTTGACCTTGGCGACAAAATCAGCCGGGATATTCTCATAATTGGCAAAATCAGCGATAAGCGCCGCAGTGTCAATCTTTTCAAAATATTCACCTACGTTCTGAGGATCCTCGTTGATGAAACTGGCGCACTGCGCAAGGGCGAGGAACGGATCAGGAAGCATCATATAGGCATCGACATATTTCCCGAAGATGAGTTTGGTCTCCGGTGTGATGTCCATCATCCTGTGCATCAAGCCCTTCTTGCCGTTCAGAAGATCTCGGTGCGAGGCGGCATATTCATTAAACGAGCATTCGATGACAAGTTCCTCGGAGGCAAGTGTCTCAGGAAGGAATATGACCGCCGAGAGATCGGCTCCCTCATAGCCCCACACAGCATCTTTTCCGGAGACTTCAGCATCGTGGGCGGCGAAGCGGGAATATGGAACCTCCACTCCGTTCACAGTCACCTTCTCCGGTGCGAAAACACCTGCGAGGACAACCTGCACGTGACGTTCAGGGGCGATTCCACGATAATTTCCCTGACGAGGAGCAATGGTGAGCCTCAACGAAGATGCATCCGAAACCTTGGTGACCTTAGTGGTGGCATATTCAGTGCTATAGGCCTGTGTGGCGCCATCGTCCTCATAGACAGAGGCAGTGTTTTCGCCATCGCCCGGAGCCACAAAAAGTTTCAACGTGTTGTCCTTCTCCTGAAGTGATTTGATCTTGTCCGAGGCCATCGGAATGACGGCACCGGCCTTGATGTAGTAAGGATTCTCGTTGATGGTATATCTCAAAGTATCCACCTGACCTCCTTTGAACAGCGTTCCTGTGGCCACATCGTACCAGTCACTTCCCTCCGGGAACCACATCACACGTTCGGCGAGTCCCGTCACGGAATCCGCAGGCTCGCAGACAACTGTCGCAAGTATGTCATTACCAAAGAGATATTCCTGAGTAAAATCGTAGGCCTGGGAGTCTTCAGGATATTCATAATAAAGCGGACGGCACATCGAGATGCCAGTGTCGTAGGCCTCGCGGGCTGTACCGTAGATGTACGGCGAGAGGTCGTAGCGAAGTCTGACAGCGGCGCGCATCGCGTCAAAATGATCCGGGAACACCCAGAACCGCTTCTCCATCGTCAGATCCTTCGTCGAATGAGTCTTGAATATAGGGGTGAACACTCCCGACTGGAGCCATCTGGTGTAAAGCTCCGGATCGGTCGCCTTGACTCCCTTAGGCTGGAGATGCCCTCCGATGTCGTGTCCCCAATAGCCGTAGCCCACATTGGATGCGGTAGAGGTGAAATATGGCAGATAACCGAGCACCTGCCACGAAGCCAGACAGTCTCCGGAGAAGCCGATCTGGTAGCGGTGGCTGCCGATGCCTCCCCAGCGATGGTATATCATCGGACGGCGGGCATATATTCCTTGATCAGCAGACTGACGCACCATATCGTTGAAGAATGTGTAGTTCAGCCAGAATGTGTTGTTGAGTCCGGGAACATACTTGCTGAACTTCCATTGCTGCCAGTCGAGCCACCAGAAATCGACTCCCTGACGCTCGAACGGGCGTATCACGGAATTGAAATAAGCGTTCGCCCAGTTAATGTCGTCCATCCGGAACGGCACGGGGGCCTTGCTTCCGTCCGGATTGATGTACCCCTTCGGGCCGTCATATTCATCAGTCCTTGAAAGATAATCCTTCACGAAGCGGTCGTAAGGTTCCTCGTAAGGTTGGATTCCGGAAGCCGGATGCAGGTTCAGCGTGGTTTTAAGCCCAAGATTATGAAGATCTTGCAGGCAGTTTTCCGGGTTAGGGAAAAGTTTCTTCTGCCAGGTGTAGCCAGTCCAGCCGATCCTCTGGCCAAACTCGTCCTTAGGTGCCTTGTACCTCCTCAGCGACCAGGTCTCGTGCCAATCCATATCCAGAACCATCACATCGATCGGGATGTCCAGCGAGCGGATCTCCTTTCCAAGCCCCACGAACTCGAAGTCTGAATATTGCCAGAAACGGCACCACCAGTAGCCAAGGGCATATTTCGGCGGCATAGGAATACGACCTCCGATTCTGGTGAAGTCTGAGACGGCGGCCTTGTAGTCGTGACCGTAGGCGAACAGGTAAAGGTCTTGCCTGTCAGTGGAGTCTCGATCCGCGACCCAATGTCTCCAATCCGAGTCAACAGGCACAAACACCTGTCTGTCAGACTCATCCATGACGGCCCAGCCGTCCCGCGAGATGACTCCCTTGTCGTAAGGTTCCTTGGTCTTGGCACCGTCGCAACCGTCCAGCGTCCTCGTCGTTCCGAGCAAATTGCCACTGTCATCCATCCCCGGATGCCAAGTCACTGTCCTGACACCTTTCTTTGAAGCCGGATCCGTCATACGGAACATCACCTTCAGATTGTTCTCATCGAATTTCCCGTTTCCTGAATATGTCAGCGTGATGTCCTGAGTTTTGATTGTCAGCTTCTTGCCGGACCTTTTCACTGTGTAAACCGGTACCGGCAGTTTCCTGTTGACAACGCCAAGGGTAGCCCTGTCCTCGAACTTTCCGTCAGCAGCCCACTCCATTCGCACCAGCCGGCTCTCCAGCACCGTGAACCTTGCGTTGCCCGAAACGACAACCGCCTTTGAATCAGCCACCGGATCATCCCCGGCACTCTGCGCCGAAGCCGAAAACGCCGTCACAACGCACAACGCGCAGACAGCCAAATCTTTCATTATGACACTTCTCATAGCCTGTATAAATATTACAGTACAAATATATTCAAAAAAAACGGGCACTGATTGCTCAATGTCCGTGTTAGTAGAACGGCAAATCAACTTATCGAACCTATTTATCAAAAATTTTGCCAAGGTTGTAGAATTCGGGCAAAAGATGAAAATGCGAATTTGAATATATCTAAGAATATCCTTGTTAATCAGAAATATTTATTTATCTTTGCAATGTTGTGTGAATAAGAAAGGCAACAAGTAAAAGCAGGCATCTTTTCCCTAAAAAGGGATGCCTGTTTTTTATTTCTCCCATACTACCGAGGGGGTACTACAACAAGGACGGCTCTGCTCTCTCGCCTTTCTATTAATTCACACAAAAATGAGAGCAAGCCAACATCTTGTGATAGTCGCCATTGAAGTGGAGATTATCAGACTTGTCAAAGTGCGAGCCTATAGGCGAGTACGTTTCGGCAAGGTTGAGAGAGTGCGCAGCCACTACAGACGTTATTAGGGTGATTTCTGTAGTCAGTCATCACTCTGAGCCGTAAGGCTCTCTGCTTCACCCCTCGGTTTTTAATTGTATCAATCCACAGACTGTATCAATATATCCTTTGAAAAGCCTCTTGGCACAGCAATATTTCATATCACCTTAATCTTTTAGATTAATCTGACACAAAACCTATGATGCGGAGGGAAATTCCGGATATCCAATTTTGGTAGGGACACTCTACCAAAAGATGATGGTCATTGACCATAGTAGGGGTGCAAAAAGACAATCTCAAAATCTGTAATCCGCCTAATATTTCATCGGGGACGGCTTCGTACATATAGCCACCAACAGTTAGACACGAAATTTTTCCCGTGAATTTTACATCAAATATCAAGAACCTACTTGACTTTTCATTCCTACTACCCTATTTATTATAAAACAATCTTTAAAATGACGTACAAAAGAACACAAAGGGCATTAAGACCCGAAACTAAGGCTAAGATTTCAGCAAAACTGAAAGGATGCAAAAAGACGCTTCACCACCGTCAAAACATATCCAAAGGTATGACCGAATACTGGTCAAAAGTTCCACCAAACACAACCGATGAAAACAAAGCATAATACACCACTTATCAAGGTTAAGTTTTTGGTTTTTCAAGGACGCTCACAATAATAAAAAGAATAATAATTATGAACCATTGATTTCTTTAGACAAGATAAAAATCATCGCTCCGATAGAGAGCATACGTTCTATGAAAGAAGAATATTTCAAGGTAGAAATAAAAAACAGCGAGGTAGTATCATATTCATTTACACAGACCACGCCATTCCTATTGTATATTAAAAAGGACATAGAGGAACAAGAAGCAGCCTTTGAATTCACAGGTAAGATTCTTTTGGATGATTACCCTATGCTGATTTCAAAGGACACGTTCAAAAAATGTTTGGAACATATTGGACAAATGGGAATCTGTGATATAGATTTTGATTGCATCATTAATCAAGGAGAAGTCTGTAAAATCGACATAACGAAAGATATTCCTCTTGATGATTGTCCCAAAGTATCCGAATACCTAAGGACACATCTGACCAACAATAAGAAGTATCTTTCGAGAAGCGAAGCAGGGAACCTTATCATCGAAAAGAACGTCAAAACCAAGGGATGTAAAAGAAGACTTACCATCTATGACAAGCAAAAGGAAATCAATAAGGCTTGCAACAAAGATTTCTTATCAGCCCTCAACGATTCCAACAAACTGCTTGATTATTTCCACGGTAAGGCTAGATTCGAGTTGAATCTAAACAGTAAGGAAGCCATAAGGAAGTGTTTGAATATTCCCGAAACCACATTATACAATGTATTGGAATCGACTGCCAACCCTATTCTTGAATTCATAGAAGATGTCATACAAGATGACGGACAAGTGGCAAACTGCTCATCATTGACTGAACGGAAGAATCTCGCTTTCCTCAGAGACTGTGATATGGACATCAAAAAGGTTGAGGCGGAAATCAGAACATACGCCAGCAAAGGCACGCACATCTCGCAAGCCCTAAAGCCATACCGACAACTTCTCGACAAACTAAAACACAACGGACAAAGCCCAAGAATCAAAAGCAACCTATGCAAATTGCTTGCGGAAATTTTGATTATCGCAGTGCTATTTCCATTTTATGTATAAGGACGACCAACGACTGAAATGTTTTATCGTATTAACTGGGAGATAATCAGAATTTTCATTACTTTTGCCACGACATATTGCGAAAGTGTTTTCGTGTTCCTCTATGGAAATGTGGAAGTTTTCAAATCTCTGGAATTACGGAATACGTCTCGCTCGTATTGACTATGTTGTACGCCTATATCTATGGGCTGATACTCCATATCAATCCGAGTGTGGAGTATCAGTAGTTTATCGAGAAAAGGTTCTTCCACAACCTCCATAGAATAAGCGAAAAGGGCTCCACACTTTTCGTTTATTATTAGAACCGCCTAAGGCAGCCAAGGCTAAAAACTATTTACGTTCGCTTATGAACAGTTCAGACATTCTCATTTTCATAGTCGGGCTAATAGTATGCTTCATATTCCCTCCATTGTTTTTCATCTTCATCCCAATCTGTATCATATACCTTGTTATGTTCTCTATTCATAACTCTCAAATAGAAAAAGAGAAGAAAAAAACAGAAAAGGATTTAGAGATATTCCTTAATAATATGTCTATCGACAACATAGCCATAAAGAGGGCAGAAATGGAGATGCTGGCCAATTCTCCTTTCGCATCTGAAATGGAAAAGGCAAATGCAAAATTCTTCAATGATTTTGTAGATAAGAATGGCTACTTAAATGGATACAACTATAATACTGACACCTACGATATCCAAAATCAAGACACTATGAATCTACAGGATGCAATTCTCGAAACACTTAAATCGAATGGCAAGCCGATGACTTGCCAAGAAATCGCAGACTCATTAAACTCCTCTAAATTATACGAGAGAGAGGACGGAGAAGATATTCCAGCATCACAAGTATCTGCAAGAGTAAACAATTATCCGCTTCTATTCATCAAGGATAAGAGCGTCAAGCCGATGAGAATATCCGCAAGATAAATCATCAGCAATATACTCTTTTCAACTTCACTCGAACAGATTACTGTTAAGATTCTACGGGCATCTTTCGGGTGGATGTGATTATTGTTCCTTTTCTGATGATACAGTTCTTGCCGTTATAAGGGTTATCCGAAGACAAACCGTAATTCTTTAGGTAGTTGTAGGACACGCCTAGGGCATCCCTACTCCAGTTGTCGAATAGGGCTTTCAGATTTCCATAATAGTAATGAAGACCATCTTTTTCAAGGTGGATGACCGTTCGTTCCTGCTTTCCGTTTTTGAGCATAGTTTTCGAGATTTACCACAAAGGTACACAAATATTGCCAGTTATCAATATATGCAATATTTTCTTTTATAAAAGTTGCACATATTAAACATTTGCAGTATATTTGTACTGCAATCAGAAAAGGAATGGTTATGGCAACACAAAGAAGATATTCAGTAAATCTCGCTCCAAGCGGTTGGGCGGTTTATGACAACGAGACCGGAGAAAAGGTCAAAGGATTTTCGGGACGTTCGTTCGGTCGCATTGATGCCTTGAAATATCTCTATGACCTATACGGATGGAGTTATCCTAAAGGAGGATTTCGGTCATAAATTACTGTCATATTGATTTCAAACGTCAAAATATTCAAGGGTATGGAAAAGGTTTGCCTTTTATGCAGGGTCAGCACACAAGCGCAAGATTACGAATATCAGATTTCAGCCCTCACTGAACTCTGTAAGTCCAAAGGTTGGGAAGTGGTCAAGGTGTTCGCAAACAAGGTCAGCGGAGCGAAGAAGAACGAGGAACGTTCCGAAATCAAGGAACTGGTGGAATTCGTAAAGACCAATAAGGTAGATAGAATATGTGCGACCGAAATCAGCCGTATAGGAAGAAATACGTTGGAAGCATTGAAAACAATCCAGACCCTTAGCGAACATAAAGTCAATCTGTATCTCGCAAACTACAACATCGAGACGCTTGACCGCAACGGAAAGCCAAACCCGATAGCCAGCCTTATCTTAACCATCTGCTTGGAAATTTCATCATACGAGCGTGGTCTGATTAGAAGCAGAATGGAAATGGGGTACAACGAATATGTTCGCCAATGTAAAGAGCAAGGAAAACCGATGGGAAGACCTACTGGCTACCAAAAATCAGAAGAAGCCTACAAGAGCGAATACAAACAAGAAATCAGCCTGTTGAGGAAAGGTCTTTCACTAAGGAACATCACTTCTATCACAGGAACAAGCATCAACACACTCAGGAAGTTAAAGGCTTCATTTGTTAAATAGAAGACATTTTTGTATATTCATAATCGGAGGAAAAATCTCACCTCATATTTTTAACAATGGACACATAAGAATGATTTATCTACGGAAATTTCCGTAGGAGGACTAAGCCCTCCTCGGCATACAAGAGGTCAGCGTCTTACTGACGATGGCAGCCAAAAGGCGAATAAGCGACCACGGCATTATGTGGTGTAAGTCTTTGGGTAAATGTATAACATAAACGACTTAGACAATGATTTGATAAATGAATTCAAGACTTTAGGAATCAGTGATGAAAATGATATGATAATCATACTGAACGGACTTGATGGCTTGGCTGAAATAGGATACACAATTTACAAAAAGGGAAGAAACGATGATTAAGAAAACAAGGAAACTTAGCCACGATGAAAAGATAGTGGAGAAAAGGAAACAACTTGCAGAAAAGGGCAAAGTGGCGGCGATTTGGACACGTGTGTCATCAGCAGACCAATACAAACAGAACTACTCGATAGACACTCAAAAAGCGGCTTGCCGTGAATATTGCGAACGTAATAACATTCGCATAAAAGGATACTTCGGAGGCGAAAACGAATCTGCGAAGTTTGCCGGAGAAAAATTCTTGGATATGATTGGAACTGTCGGAGAGAATCCCGAATATAACACTATTGTAGTCTTCGATTTTGACAGATTTTCAAGGAACTCCATTGACGGTATCACCTACAAGAGTACATTGAAGAGGAAAGGAATCACAATAGAATCCGTGAATCAGCCTATCGACACAAACAATATATTAGCGGAGCAGATTGAGAATATTCTGATTATTATGGCAGACATTGACAACGCTATGAGGCGACACAAATGCCACGATGGAATGGTAGCCTGCATCAAAAGAGGTGAACTGTACTCCAGACCGCCATTTGGGTACGATTCTCGAAAAGAGGGGAAAAGACACATTATAACCATCAACGAGGATGGGAAAACATTGAAAAAAGCCTTTGAATGGATAGTGGAGGAACCGGAAATTTCGCAAGCGGAAATAATAAGACGATTGGAAGCACGTGGGCTCAATATCAGCAAACAAAAACTATCGCAATGTCTGCACAACAGTTTCTATTGCGGACTGCTGGAGCATCGGTATTTGAACGGTGAAATCATCAAAGGGAAACAAGAGGCAATGATTAGCGAAAGCACATTCTACAAAGTTCAAGATATACTGGCAGGAAACAATAAAAACTATCAGCAAGCGGAAGAGACACCGGAGTTTCCGCTTAAAATGCACGTATTTTGCGCCAAGGACAATCACGCACTGAGTGGATACACCGTGAAGAAGAAAGGTCTGAAATACTACAAATGTGGGGTCAAAGGGTGTGGAACGAATGTGTCCGCCAAAGAACTGCATAGCAAGTACGCTGAAATCCTCAACGGTCTGAATGTCCCCGAAAGTTTATTGCCGATATACAAAAGAGTAATCGAAAGGAAATTCAAGGAAAAAGAAAACGATAACCTCATAAGCAAGAATGCCATTGAAAAGAACCTAAGCACACTTAAAACAAAATTGAAAAAGGCAAAGATGAGATTCTTGACAGAAGACGGTATTGACAACGATGATTACAATGAAGTCAAGTCTGATTTGGAGACGAAAATCGCAAATTGTGAAAAAGAACTGAAAGATTGCTCACGAGACCTATCGAACCTTGCGGAATATACTGACGTGGCATTCAAAATCGCCTCCTCACTTGGTTCCACGTGGGGTGAGATGGATTTCAAGGTATGTCAGAAGATACAGAATCTGGCCTTTCCAAAGGGTATAAAATGGGATGGTGAAAAGCGTTGCTATCGAACCGATGGAATGAACGAATTCTTTAGGCAAATCGGGCTTCTACGGGGTTCTGCGAGAGGTGAGGGGATAAAAGAAACGGGCACTGATTACTCAATGTCCGTGTTAGTAGCGGGGGAAGGACTCGAACCTCCGGCCTCCGGGTTATGAGCCCGACGAGCTACCAACTGCTCTACCCCGCGATGTTGGGCTACAAAGGTAGGAATATTTTTCTGAAATGCAAAACATATTTCAAAAAAATGTTCGGATCTGAATCACTCTGTAGGAAGTCTCCTTCTGAAATTTTGGTAACGTGCAAAATTTCAGAAGGAGACTTCCTACAGATATATGTTCTACAGATTTCTTATCCTTATATATTCATAAACACCTTCATTCCGGCGATGTCGGTCTTGGCGAAGGATTTCTGCTCGCCGGTTGTGAGGTTCTTGAGCTGGATGACGCCGGCCTCGACCTCGTTGCCACCGTTGATGGAAAGGAACGGAATGGACTTCTTCTCGGCGTAGTCAAACTGCTTCTTGAGTTTTGACGGCTCCGGATAAACCTCAACGGAGACACCTTCTGAGCGCAACGCGGCGGCGACAGGAAGGACGTAGCGAAGCTCTTCGACACCCATACAAGCGAACAGAAGCGTGGTGCTGGAAGCCAATGACTTAGGGAACTTATCCAAGCCTTTCAAGACATCATAGATCCTGTCGGCGCCGAAGCTGATGCCCACTCCTGACATATCCGGAAGACCGAATATTCCGGTAAGATTGTCGTAACGACCGCCTCCGCAGATGCTTCCGATCTGGAAATCAAGGGCTTTCACCTCAAAGATGGCTCCTGTGTAGTAATTCAGGCCACGGGCAAGGGAAAGATCGATCTCTACCGGGCATTTTACACCGGCAGCATCGATCAGGCCGAAAAGTTCCTCAAGCTCGTCAAGACCTTTGAGGCCTGTCTCGGAAACGAGTCCGGAAGCGGAGCCGCCGTTCATCAGCGAGCGCATCGAAGCCAGTTTCCCGGAAGTGGAACCGGACAGTTTCAGAATCTGCTCGATCACGGCGATCGCACCGTCGGTCAGACCTTTCTCACGCATCTCCTCCTCAACGCTCTCAAGGCCGATCTTGTCAAGTTTGTCAATGGCCACAGTGATGTCAACCACCTTGTCCGGGAATCCGCAGATCTCGGCGAAACCCGTCAGGACCTTCCTGTTGTTGATCTTCACGAGCACATTCACGTCCAGAAGGCTGAACACCTTGTCCACAATCTGCACGAGTTCAAGCTCATTGACCTGAGATTTGCTGCCGATCACGTCCACGTCGCACTGGTAGAACTCACGGTAACGTCCCTTCTGCGGCCTGTCTGCCCTCCAGACCGGCTGGATCTGGAAACGCTTGAACGGGAAGGAGATCTCGTTCTGGTGCTGGACCACGAAACGGGCAAAAGGCACGGTCAGGTCGTAGCGAAGACCTTTCTCACAAACCTCTTTGGAAAGAGCGACACTGTTCACTCCCCCTTCCTCATTGCGGTAATCCTCAAAGTTGACCTTTGAGAAACAGTCACCGGAGTTCAGGACTCTGAACAGGAGCTTGTCCCCTTCCTCGCCATATTTTCCGAGCAAGGTTGACAGATTCTCCATAGCCGGAGTCTCGATCTGGGCATAGCCGAAAGTCCTGAAGACCTTCTTGATGGTGTCGAAGATATAATTCCTTTCGGCCATATTCTGCTGACCGAAATCACGTGTCCCCTTAGGGATTGACGGTTTCTGACTCATAATCGTTATTTTTCCACTTTATCGGCCTTGTAGCCAAGTTTTTTGATAGCGTCCGCAAGGGTCTTCTCATCGGTCTTACGGCGGTCGTACTTGATCTTGATTGTCTGATCCTTGAGAGAGACCTTCAAGTCCTTGACTCCCTTGAGGAACGCCAGATTCTCATTGAGTTTGTTCACGCATTTGTCACAATGCATATTCGTCGCGAAAACAACCTCGCCGACATTCTTGTCGGCGGGTGCCTCCGTCGCAAAACCCTCGAAAGGAGCAGCCTGAGCCGCGGCAAAAGGCGCAGCCAACATCACGGCCGCGACCGCTATCAATAATATTCTTTTCATAATCTACAACCTTATGGCAGCAGCGTGGTTATCCGCGCCAAGGTTCATCCTGCAAAGATAGTGATTTAATCGTTCTTTGTCGCCCTCCAGAGCGTCAATCTCACGCCAAGATTGATCCGCCGTCCCATAATAGGCCCCCAGACACAGCTGGCATCGAAGCCTGGAGTCCAAGGAGTCCATTCCCCGGCGGCGTTCCTATCCCCCACCAGCACGTGCATCTGGGTGAAATTCGTGATGTTCTCAACCCCAGCATAGATGTCGAACCCACGGAAACGCCTGGTTATCTGCGCATAGAGCAATGGATAGACCGGAGTGCGGCCATCAGGATAAAGCAGTTCCCCACCATCATCCTTCAGATCTTTCATAAAGTCATACACCCTCGCCGAACCGTTCACGGAAGCGGTGAAATCGAATATCCATCGGCTCAGATTTGTCTTATACTGAAGGTTCAGCACCCCCTTGAAGCAGCTGAGCATCGGCTTCTCCACCAATTCGCCACCATAATTCTCCTGCCGGGCGTTGGTGTAGCGCCCGGTCAAAGCCACGGTGAAGCGGTCAAATGGCTCGACATTGAAATCCACCTGCCAGTTATCTGAATATGAGCGTCTTCCATTGGAATCAAAGAACCAGATGTCACGTCCGCCGTTCACATCTGTGCCCGGCATCTCATAATCCACCATCAACTGACGCGCGAACTGGGTTCTGAAATAATCAAAGCTGACATAAGTCTTGGAAGGATCGACCCCGAGCGGCATATAAAAAGTAAGGTTTCCTCCGAATGTCCACGAATCCTCAAGCAGCCGCTCCATACAATTCCCTTGGAGCCTGCTGTGGGTGGACATCACACCGATATTGTCTGCGACCGGATCCGCGTACCTCAGTCCCCTGCCGCCGTTCGCTCTGGCCACGAACCATTCCGCCGGTGAATATTTCAAAGTCACCCTCGGAGCCAACTTGAACCCGCTCCCCTTGTACCAATCAGCGCTGACTCCGACAATTGATGTGAATATGTCCCCGGCGTGGAAGGTATATTCCCCGTAAGCACCGCCGAAGAAATGATCCGCAATTCCGGAATATGGACGCTGCCCATTCCAATTCTCACCACTCCACAGGCCGTAGTCCAATTTTGCGACAGCCTCGTCAATGTGGTCGAACGTGCCGGAAAGGCCGACAGTGAAGTCGTGCGACTCATTCAACATATTCCTGTAGAGGAGGTTGATGAAGCCCGACTGTTGGCTCGCAAGGTAGGATGACGCGCCGAACCAGGAGTCGCTTTTCTGCCACGACCAGTCCGCTATGGCGGCTATGCTGGAGGAGCCGTCCTCGCGAAGAGGCTTGCCGACTTTCAGGTAGGCGTTCAGGAGACTGTTCGTGATGTCGGTGCCCCAATGGGATTCCGAGAGATATTTTGCGAAAGAGTTCCCTTCTGTTGGTTCCAGGATAGACTCATCTGAAGCCCAACGAGGTTCCATCCCGCTTTTGTCATAGCCGTCCATTCCGCCCTGCCGATGGTCCCGGACAGCTTTCACGCCCCAGCGTACCTGAAGTTCGGGAGTATAGTAAAGCCACCTGTTGGCCACATTAAACTGCAACATCTTAGGATCATCACGGAAGCCATCATCGTTCATATCGTAGGTCTTGAAGTTCCCGCTGACGTGTCCTAACAGAATCGTATAGACCGTCGGGCTGAGTTGCCAGGCCGATGTCGCATTGAAATCCGCCTTGGTGTCGCTCATCATCGAAGCCTGGATGAAAAGCGGTTTCTCCTCGGTAGGCTTCTTGTGCTCAAGATTGATCTGTCCGGTCATTGATTCCAAGCCGTTGATCACGGACGGGGAGCCTTTCGCGATCTGGATGCTCTCCAGCCATGGCCCTGGAACATAAGACAGTCCATATGGAGCGGTTATCCCCCTCATCACCGGACGGTTCTCGTCCAGCATCTGCGTATATGTCCCGGAAAGGCCCAGAAGCCTTATCTGACGCGCTCCCGTGACAGCGTCCGAATAGCCGACTGTCACGCTGGCCGAGTTCTCAAAGCTTTCCGCAAGGTTGCAACAGGCCATCTTCTGAAGTCCCGAGGCCGAGATAAGTTCCGTCCTCAAGGTCTTTCCTCTTGAGATGCTATTCTCCTGATGACCGACAAAAACCGTCGCGTTGAGACTGTCTTTCCTATCCTTATATATAGAGGTAGTGTCAACCGACTGGGCTGACATGCCAACGGACAACACCGTGGCCATAATAGAAGCAATGATAGTCTTTCTCATAATTCACATCATAAGCCAAGCGCGTAGTGCGCCGTACCTTCAAATAAAGTTATACGCTGGATGCAAATATAATAATTGATTATTAAGAAAATGATTAAATTTGTACAAAATCTCGCAACCAGAGAAACCAAAACGTTTTCAGGCTATATGAACACAAAAGAATTCGTCAAATGGGTGCTGGCCGTGCTGTGCGGCCTGTTCATCTGGGGCATCGTGAAGTTCTTCATGTTCTTTATGATGCTCGGCTCAATGATTGCCTCTGCGGCTTCATTCTCCGGAGGCTCCGGCGCCGTTATTCCCAAGGAGGGTGTCCTGCTGATGGACATGTCTAAATTCGAGATCACTGAACAGACTCAGGAAAGCAACCCGCTCACCTCCATCCAAGGCAGAGAGATCGCTTTGGTCGGACTTAACGATGCCGTCAAGGCAATCCACAAAGCCGCCGAGGATCCGGGTGTGCAGTACATCCTCGTAAAGACAGACGGCGCCTCCACCAGCCTTACCAAACTGGAGGAACTCCGCAAGACCCTCACAGATTTCAGGAAGAGCGGCAAGGCAGTGATAGCATATGGCGAGGCGTTCACATCCGGAAGCTACTACCTCGCGTCAGTGGCCGACAAGATCTACACGACGAGGCATCACGGCGGCAACAACTTTATGTTGGGAATAAGCGGGAGGATGTTGTTTCTCAAGGATCTGCTCGACAAGCTCGGTGTAAACTACCAGCTCATCCGCCACGGCAAGTACAAGAGTGCCGGCGAAATGTACGTCAAGAACGCGCCAAGCCCTGAGAATATGGAGCAGAACCAGGCGATGATCGACTCCATGTGGGAAACGGTGGCCGCGGAGACCGCAGGGAGCAGGGGTGTGAGCGTGGACTCACTCAACTACTTCATCGATCACCTTTCCATAGCCCTTCCTGAAGATATGGTGAGCCACAACCTCGCCGACGAGGCTCTCTCCGTTGAGGAATATAAGGGGAAACTCGCCGACCTGGCCGGCAAGGACAGTTACAAGGATGTGAAATTCATCCCGTTCTGCGACTATGCCGCCGCCAAGGCAACGCCGAACCTGACCGCCAAGAAAAACATCGCCGTCATCTATGCCAACGGGAATATCCTTGAGCAGGACGACCCGAACAACATCAGCGGCGACCGTTTCGCCGGCATCATCGCCAAGGTAAGGGCGGACTCAACCGTCAAGGCTGTCGTGTTCAGGGTCAACTCTCCTGGCGGTACAGTGCTGGCTGCCAGCAAGATCAAGGAAGAGATCGACCTCACCAGAGCAGTCAAGCCGGTCATCGCCTCTTACGGTGACTATGCTGCTTCCGGCGGTTACTGGATCTCCAACAGCTGCGACCACATATTCTCAAACGCGACGACTCTCACCGGTTCGATCGGTGTGTTCTCCGCCATCCCTGAGTTCGGGAAGACTCTTAAGGACATAGCGCACGTGAATATGGTGCCGGTCAAGTCCCACAAGCATTCCGATATGCTTTCGCTGACCCGTCCGTTTGACGCCGGGGAGACAGCCTGGATGCAGGTCTATGTTGACGACATCTACAACAGTTTTGTGAGCATAGTCGCGCAGGGACGTGATATGACTTTCGAGGCGGTGGACGAGATCGCTCAGGGACGTGTCTGGACCGGAGCCGACGCACTTAAGATCGGTCTCGTGGACGAGATCGGAACGTTGGAGGATGCGATAAAGTACGCGGCGTCGATGGCCGGGGACGCCGATATTGAGAACTGGGGTATAGCAAGTTACCCTAAACCTTTGACGATTATGGAGCAGTTGCTGCAGCAGTTTGGCAAGACCACTAACCCGGAGGAGGCCATGGCCAACGCACTGGCCGGAACTCCGCTGGAGGGCGTGGCGAAGAATCTGCTTGACTGGCAGAGGAGCTGGGCGAAAGGCCAGGGAGACCTTGTCTTCGCGAGAATGCCGTTCGAGATAGAGATCAGATAAGACGGATCACTGTGACGGTGGCTGTGGCCTTCGTCACCTTCACGGAGTCATCGATGCGATGACCTACCAATGCGAGAATATGGAAGCCTTCGTCAGCGATGACGAGGGCTTTTTTCTTTTCAAGAATATCAAGTTTAAGGTCCACGAACATATCACTGAGCTTCTTGCGGCCACGCATTCCAAGCGGGCGCATCCAGTCGCCTGGTTGCCAATGTCTTATTGTGAAAGGGAACGGGAGATCCAGTTTAGTCTCTCCTACGCTTGTCTTCACGTCCTTCACATCGTCCGACAGCAAGACGGAGAACTTTATTCCGTTCAATGAATATGTTCCTGGGCCATTGATGGTTAGGTCAGTCGCTTCGGCAAGCTCTGCGACCGGAGATATAACAATCTCCCGAGCCGAAGTCACGGCAAGATATTCATCAGCAACGAACGTCCTGCCACTGACGGTACCGTCACTTTTCAGGACAGAGGCAAGGTCCGCGACCACGGAGGAAGTGAACCCGAAAGGTTCCAAAAGACGGAAAAGGACATATTCCCAATTCTTTTTAGCCGTAAGCTTCTGATGGTCAATAACAGGAAGGCCATTACCATCAAGCCGTACAATCTCCGCCGAAACCGAACGGACATATTCATCAGCGATGGATTGAACCTGCGCGAACCGCTCCATATCCTCGTTCAACGTTGTCAGGAACGACGGATTCAACCTTCCAAAAAGCGGGAATATCTCATTGCGGATGCAGTTGCGCTTGTAGGCGGAATCAGCGTTGGTGCTGTCCTCGTGCCAACACAGCCCGTGCGATACGGCATATTCATAAATATCCCCGCGTGAGAAATCGAGAAGCGGCCGGATAAGTCGGGCGTCCGAACCCAGAAGGGACGAACTGCGGCGCATTCCGGTCATTCCTTTCACCCCAGTGCCACGCAACATATTCAGAATCATAGTCTCAGCATTGTCGTTGGCATTGTGAGCGACAGCCAAAGCGGCAAATCCTCGCTCCCGACAGACCTCCGCGAACCAGGCGTAACGCAGCTCCCTCGCCGCCATCTCGATGCTTACACCATTCGAGGCGGCATATTCCTCTGTGTAAAAATCTGTTTTTATGAATATCACGCCGTGGCTTTCGGCCCATTCCCTGACAAGAGTCTCGTCCGAGTCACTCTCCTCTCCCCTCAGGTGGAAATTGCAGTGAGCCAGCGCGAAACACCTCCTGACCGAGGAATTGAGAAACAGCTCCGCCATACACATCGAGTCAACCCCGCCGCTGACAGCCAAAAGAACCGCCTCTCCATCAGGAAGCAGCCCTTTCAGGATTCTGTCAAAACGTTCCTGCATATTCAGGAATTTTATTTCTTGCTTGCGAACGTGTACGTGAAGCCGAACTGGAGAGCCTGCGCGAACTGCACCCGCCTGCCGGTGTTGCCGTCCTTGTCCGTGATGAGGACAGTGTCGTCGTAGATGAGGTTGGTCGTGATGTTCAGCGAGAAGAACCTGCTGAGCTTCCACATCATGCGGGTGTCCCAGTTCACACGGATGTTCTTCGGATTCTTCAGATAGTTTGAGAACAGGAGCAGATGCGTCGAGCCCTCGAAATTGTCATTGACCTTGACCTTGGCATCGGCAGTCAGCTGGGCACCGAACTCGAAACGGGCTGGTTTATAATAGTTTCCAGTCTTGTAGTAGATGTTCTTGTCATCCTTGGCGTCCGGATAGACCTCGGTATCCTCGTACTTCTTCTTCCTCCCCATACCATAGTTCTTTCGCAGCTTCTCGCTTCCGACGATTGTGAAGCCTCCTGTGATAGGCGCCATATTGACCGTCAGCCATTTGCTCGGCACCCAGTCAATACCAAGACCCAGATTGACAGTTCCCGGAGAAAGAATGCTGGACTTGAGCACACGGGCGTTTCTCCAATCCTTGCTGGATGGCTCCTTGTCCTCCTCCACGGCCGGAGTCGGGTAGTTGTAACCGTTGGCGAACTGGCTGAGGAACGTGAACTTGGCGGAGTAGTTCAAAGTCTTTGTTGCCTTGTAGCCCCAAGTGCTCTCGAACAGGATCCGGTCCTTGTTCTTCTGGATGATCGGCTTGTCGGCGGAATAAAGGAATCCGTAGTCCAGCTGGATACGGTTGTTCCAGTACTTCTCACCTTTCTTCCACTTCGCGTTGCCATCAATGTAGGCGCTCAACGCATAGTTGTTGTAACCTCCCTTCGCCCAGTTCGTGAAACTACTCTGGACAAAGTTCAGGTTCGTCATCAACGACTTGTTCCAATAGTCCGGTTTCGGAGCCACGACCTTTGTCTCCTCTGTCTGTGTCAGAAGCTTTGCGGCGGCCGCCGCGGCTGACTGGGCGTTTCTCCATGTCGTGTCCGTCTGCGCCGGCGCAGCGAGAGACACGAGAGCGAGAGCCACAGACAGCAACACAGCGCGTCTTATTGATTTCACGTTCATAGTCAGTTTATTATATTCATTTAATATGAGATGGCAAACACCACCCTCTGCTTTGAAGGTTTGCCGGAGTAGATGTCCTTGCCCTCCTCCTCGCAGACAAAGCTGTCCACAGGGATGCAGCGGATCGTGGCCTTTGTCTCGTCCTTGATCTTCTGCTCGGTCTCGGCCGTGCCGTCCCAATGGCAGAGCAGGAACTTGCCTGTGCCGATCTTGGCCTTGAACTCCTCCCAGTCGTCGCACTTCTCAACGTGTGACGCGCGGAAGTCGAACGCCTTCTGGTAGATGGTCTTCTGGATGTCGTCCAGAAGGGCGGCGATTGACTTGTCAAGCCCCTCAAGGGCGACAGTCTGCTTCTCCAGGGTGTCTCTTCTGTGAACCTCTACAGTGCCGTTCTCCAGGTCACGAGGTCCCATAGCCAGACGTACAGGGACTCCCTTGAGCTCCCACTCGGCGAACTTGAATCCAGGACGCAGGGTGTCACGGTCATCAATCTTGACAGTATGTCCTTCGGCCTCAAGGGCTTTCTTCAACTGAGCCATCTTGTCCAAGATCTTCGTGTGATCCTCTTCGGTCTTGTAGATCGGAACCATAACGACCTGGATAGGGGCCAGAGCCGGCGGAAGGACAAGTCCGTTGTCATCGCCGTGAGCCATCACGAGGGCTCCCATAAGCCTCGTGGAAACGCCCCAGGATGTGGCCCACACGTACTGCTGCAGGCCTTCCTTGTCTGTATATTTCACATCGAACGACTTGGCGAAGTTCTGGCCGAGGAAATGAGATGTTCCGGCCTGGAGAGCCTTCCCGTCCTGCATCATCGCCTCGATGGTAAGGGTGTCGAGCGCGCCGGCGAATCTCTCGTTAGGACTCTTGTGTCCCACGATCACAGGCAGAGCCATAAACTCACGGGCGAACTTCGCGTACACCTGAACCATTCTCTGTGCCTCTTCCTGAGCCTCCTGCGAGGTCGCGTGGGCCGTGTGGCCCTCCTGCCAAAGGAATTCGGCGGTGCGGAGGAAAAGCCTTGTGCGCATCTCCCAGCGGACAACGTTAGCCCACTGGTTGCACATGATAGGGAGATCCCTCCATGATGTGATCCAGTTCTTATATGTGCTCCAGATGATGGTTTCGGAGGTAGGTCTTACGATAAGCTCTTCCTCAAGCTTCGCGGACGGATCCACGACAACGCCCTTTCCGTCAGGGTCGTTCATAAGCCTGTGATGGGTGACGACGGCGCACTCCTTGGCGAATCCCGCCACGTGCTCGGCCTCCTTGCTGAAGAAGGACTTAGGAATGAAAAGCGGGAAATAGGCGTTCACAGCGCCGGTTTCCTTGAACATAGTGTCAAGGGCGTGCTGCATCTTCTCCCAGATCGCGTAGCCATAAGGCTTTATCACCATACATCCCCTGACGGCGGACTGCTCCGCCAAGTCTGCCTTAACAACCAGATCATTGTACCACTGAGAATAGTTCTCAGACCTTTTTGTCACTTCCTTTGCCATATATTCTTTGCTGTTTTTGTCAATTATTCTTATTATTGTGCAATATTCCGAAAGGTATGGATTTTGTTCACTAGAGAACATTTGTGTGGCCGACACCTTTGGATACGGCCACGAAGTTACGAATTAATTGTTAAATATAGGAGATTCAGAAATGAAAACACGCACAATCCTCTTTATCTCGGCGCTTCTGGCACTGACTTCGTGCGGTTCAGCGGCGCGGTTTGCCAGTGATGCTTCCAGGCAGAAGTATCAGGATGGAATCTACTATACATCCAATGCCAAGGTCCATCAAGCCGAGGAGGCAGCCACCTCCGCAAATGACGAGGAGACCGACCTTCTTGTGGCAAAGACAAAGAACTCCCCGATCTTCATGAAGAGCGGAGAGAAGGTTGACACTCTGTTCATCCCTGAGAACAAAGCGGCGAGAATAGATTTCAACAACACTGACAACACCACATCCGTTTACCTCTACGACAACGGTTTCGACACCTGGGCCGCCTACCAACCTTGGTACGCGACATCCTGGTATTCCTGGAACCGTCCTTTCTACACCTCGATCTACTGGGGCGCGAATCCTTGGTACTATGGTGGCTGGTACTCACCGTGGCACTATGACCCTTGGTATTATGGATATTCCTGGGGGTGGGGCAATCCGTGGTATTACAGCGGATGGTACGACCCTTGGTACTGGGATCCTTGGTACTATAGCGGATGGTACGGTGGCTGGTATGGAGGCTGGTACGGCGGCTGGTACGATCCGTGGTATTACGGAGGCTGGGGCTACGGCCATCATCACCACCACGACCGTGACTTCTTCGGTCCTGGCAGCGGACGGGTTTACACTCCACGTCTTAGCACAACCGGCTCAAGCAGAAGAAGCGGAATCGGGTCCTCTTCAAGGAGCGCCGGAGTGAGAAGTTCCTCAATGACCAGATCAAGAAGCGGCATCGGATCAACAAGATCCTCAATGTCAGCGACTACCACAAGGTCTTCAAGCCTTGGCGGACGCACAAGCGGCACAAGGTCATCAATATCCTCGGTCAACAGGCCGGCATCCTCATCCGTAAGATCCTCATCAGCAAGATCATCCTCGGTAATGTCTTCGTCTGACAGGTCCTCATCCGTCAGGTCATCGGTCGGCGGCACTGTCAGATCCAGCGGATCATCCTCATTCGGGACCTCTACCGGCTCATCTTCAGTCAGGTCATCCTACGGCAGCAGCCGTTCGTCATCCTCTTCATCCTCGACGATGTACTCAAGACCGGCAAGCGGTAGCAGAAGCTCAAGCGGAACGACATCCAGCGTATTCTCTACAGGATCAAGCAGAAGTTCCTCAACAGGCAGCCATAGGTCTTCGGGATCTTCCTACAGGTCTTCGTCAAGCAATGATTATTCTTCCGGCTCGACGAGGAGCTCAAGCAGCTACTCCACAGGCAGGAGCTCAAGTTCATATTCTTCCGGCAGCTCAAGCCGTAGCAGCGGCTACTCAGGTGGCGGTTTCTCCGGCGGCGGATCATCCAGAAGTTCAGGTGGTTCGTACGGCGGAGGAGGCGGCTCCAGAAGCGGTGGCGGAAGAAGGTAACCATTAATAACAATTGAAATGAGAAAGGCAATATTCACTGCGCTTTTGTCATTGACCGCTGTAGCGGCCGGGGCGCAGACTATGTACGACGGGCTGACATTCAGCCTGAACAACTACTACGGAACGGCAAGGTCGATCGGTATGGGCAACGCGATGACGGCTGTCGGCGGCGACCTCGGGTCAATCGGTATCAATCCTGCGGGATCGGCAGTGGCGGGATACTCCCAGTTCACAATCACGCCGAATCTCACGCTCAGTTCGATGAACTCATCCTACAGCGCCTACCCTGTCGGAGGAGTTGACAACTTCTCCAATGAGAGACGCGAGAGTCTCACCAGATTCTCGATGCCGAACATCGGTGCGACATTCAACTGGAAAACCGGCAGCGGGAGCGGTCTGACCGCCATCACTTATGGATTTGTCGTCAACGGGACGAACAATTTCACCGGCAAGATGATGGCAGGCGGCAGGAACGACAAGACAAGTTACATCAGTTCCATGGCTGTGGCGGCCGAAGGTTATGACATGGATTTCCTTAACGGATATTCCATCAACAGCAACAACGAGAGAGTAGACAGAGGTTGGGACTACCCCTACTACTACCCTGATGATTACACCAATGACCCTAACAAAGGCTCATACGCGCCATGGAATGTGATCGCGAACGTCCAGGCAGGAGCGCTTTCCAATTTCGGAGACTCTAACGATCCGGCCTATTACTGGCGCTACATAGGTGCGACAGAAATCTATGAGAAGACTGGAGAGAAGGATGCCGACGGCAACTACATCTACAACATTTCCCTTCCAGGAGCGTTGAGCCAGGCATACGGCAGGAACGTAACAGGAAGCAAATACGACGCGTTGCTCAATGTCGGGTTCAATTTTGGAGAGACGTTCTTCCTCGGAGCGAATCTCGGAATAACCTCCCTCAACTACAACTATGATGAATATTTCAAGGAAGCCGCGGAGAACCCGTCGGCATTCGAGATGGACTTCGGAGAGAAAGGCAAGACCTACTTCAGCGACTATCGCACCCGTTACTCCTACACGGCGGACGGAAGCGGAGTCTACGGCAAGTTCGGATTTCTTTGGAGACCTGTGGACGGGATACGCATAGGTGGAGCCGTTCAGACACCGACAATCATGGAAATCAACGAACGTTGGAGACAAGACGTCAATGTCAACTACACCGACGCCTCATTCAACGGGTCGGCCAAGACGCCTGAGGGGGACTATTCCTACAGACTACGCTCGCCTTACAGACTCAACGCCGGAGCAGCGTTCACCTTCGCCGGGATGGCTCTTCTAAGCGCGGACTACGAGATGACCGACTACAGCACGATGAAGTTCACGAGCAAGGAAGGCGGATGGAATGACGACAGTTTCAGAAATCTGAATGACGAGATACGTGACTGCATGGGAGTGTCGCACATGGTCAGGATCGGTACGGAATTTAAGCCGGTACCGGAATTTGCGGTGCGCGCCGGCTACAATTTCACCACCACTCCTGAATATGTATATAACGGAAATGAGAAGACGAAGTTGAACGACAGAATCAACGCATTCTCCATAGGCCTCGGATATTCATCAAACGGATCGTTCTTCGCGGACATCGCGGCAAGGCTGACTATGCTGTCGGACGAATATATCTCACCTTACGCCGACTACCTTAAAGATCTGGCTTCTCCGATGATCCTCAACAAGAGGGACCTCTACAGCATCACGGCGACCTTCGGGTGGAGATTCTAAAGGTATTTCAGATAGGAGATTGAATCCGGACCTTCGTTGAAAAGGAGGTCCATGATGGAAAGATTCGGAACGAAACCGTACTTTTGGGCAAAGACCTGGAAGTACGGTTTTTCCAGATTCAGGTCTTTCAATATGTTGTCCGGACGTTTCGGGTGGATGAGTTCCCGGTAATCCATTCCGTAGCGGCCGGAATCCAACGGAATCTCACGGGAACGGACGGGGACATATTCATCGGTCATCCTCAGGTCCACCGAGACGCCGGTCTTCCGGAGGAAGAACCTGATCAGTTGTAAATCAAGGTCGAACAACGTCTCTGGTTGTGAATTCAGGATTCCGAACAGTTCGTCCTTGTAATATTCAAAATAAGCGGAGGACTCGTAGGCGGACGCAATCGCCCGTTCGGTACGGATCAGCCAAGGAGTCGAGTAATCCACCTTGATCTCCGTTATCGGCAGCTCATGGGTTCCGCTTTCGTGAATGATCGGGAAATTAAGGCTCTGAGGGCCGTCGGCGGCATAGTAACGGAAGCGGTTCCTCCAGGATTGCTTCTGGTAATGCTCGCAGGCCTCAAGATAAACGACAGAAAGCTTCACCCTGTCCGGAGACAAGATGAAGTCTTTAGCCATCAATGCGAAATAGCTGATCGGCGGGAACCAGGCCACACTCAGCAGCACCGCCGCCTCTTCTTCAGACCTATTCGAATTCTCCCTTCTCGTGGGAGTCGTTTGCCCTGATGATTCCACGCTTCGAGCTTCTGATGAAATTCAGGATCGTGTCACGCTCCTCGCTCTGAGGGAATCCGGCCTCGACCTTGGCGCAGCCGTCGGTGATGTTGTAGCCGGAGAAGTAAATCGTGTCGTAGATGTCCTTGATGTTGCGGATCACCTCCGAAGAGAACCCGCGGCGGCGGAGTCCCACGATGTTCACACCTGAATAGCAGATCGGATCGCGGCCGCAGAGGACGTAAGGAGGGATATCCTTGTTGATCTTGGACATTCCGCCGACCATCGCGTGACATCCGATCTTGGAGAACTGGTGAGCCTTCGCTCCGCCTCCGACAATCGCCCAGTCATCAACCACGGTCTCGCCGGCGATGCCGACGAAGCTGACAAGGATGCAGTGATTTCCTACCACGCAGTCGTGGGCCACATGAACGTAGGACATCAGCAGAGTGTTGCTGCCGATCTTCGTCACGCACTTGCCGCTGGCCTTGGTGCCACGGTTGATCGTCACACACTCGCGGATGGTGACATTGTCGCCGATCTCCACGTATGTGACCTCACCCTCATATTTAAGATCCTGAGGGATGGCGCCTACCACAGCACCTGGGAATACCTGGCAATTCTTTCCCATCTTGACGTATGAATATATCATCGCATGCGGATGGATCTTGCATCCGTCGCCGATCTCCACGTCGTCATCGATGAACGCGAAAGGACCGATCTCAATGTTGTCGCCAAGTTTCGCCTTAGGGCTCACTGACGCTAATGGTGAAATTGTGTTCATATCTGTTTGTTTTATCAGCAAGATTTCTCACGGATGGCCTTGGCGGTCCGTGTGTTGATTGTATGTCCCGGCTTGAATGCGGTCACCTTGGCCTTGAGCCAGCCACCGGCTAGCCTCAGGTCTCCGATAAGATCCAGAAGCTTATGCCTTCCGCACTCGTTCGTGAAATGAAGTTTGAGATTGTTGAGGTAACCGTTGTCGTTTATGGCAAGCTCAGGCACGTTGAAAAGCGCGGAGAGCCTCTCGACCTGCTCCGGCTGGACCGGATGTTCAACTATCACGATGGCGTTATCGACATCCCCACCCTTGACCAGATTGTTCTGGAACAAGTACTCTATCTCGTGGAAGAACACGAAAGTACGGCACGGGCCGATCTCCTTGGCATAGTCCGTGGACTCATCCCAATGCGCGGTCTGCACACCAAGTACCCTGGAGCCGAAGTCCACGGTGATGTCCATCGAAGGCGCGTCGGCCGGAGTGATCCTCACGAATGAGCCGGTCTTTTCGTCACGGATCTCAATCTCCTCTGGAATAGTGACATATTTCCTGTCAGCCTTCTGTTCTTTCAGGCCGTCCTTGGCGATTGCCTCCACATAATAACGGGCGCTGCCGTCCAGAATCGGAACCTCGACATTGTCGATTTCAACAAGGGCATTATCCACGCCCATTCCCGTCAGAGCTGACATCAGATGTTCAATCGTGGACACAGACGCCTCTCCTTTGGAGATAGTGGTACTTCTGGCCGTCGATGACACATTCTCAGCCAAAGCCTCGACGAACGCGTTTTCACCGAGGTCCACTCTGTGGAACACTATCCCAGTGTCCTCGGGAGCCGGTTTGAGAATCATCTTTGAGATCTTGCCGGTGTGAAGCCCCTTACCATGGAACTCATATTCACCCGCAAGGGTCTTTTGCTTATTCAAAGTCATAATCTATCTTTTGCAGGCTGCGTAAAATATAGCAGTCTGCAAAGATAGCATGAAATATTTGAATATTCAAGGATTACCCTGCCACTTCGTAGCTATTGGCTACTATTCTTCGCCTTGACGCTTGAAAACGGCGTAGCTGCGGAGGTAGTTCTTGAGCGGAAGGGCCGGCGAGCCAAGGAACACCTGACCTGACTTACGAATATTTCCGATCACGCCACACTGGGCTCCGATGGTCGTGTTGTCGGCGATGTTCAGATGCCCGGCGATGCCGACCTGGCCTGCGAGGATGCAGTTCTTGCCGATCTTCGTCGAACCGGCGATTCCGCACTGGGCGGCCATCACGGTGTTGTCGCCGATCTGGACATTGTGGGCTATCTGGCAGAGATTGTCGATCTTGACTCCGTTGCCGATGATCGTGGACTCCATCTCGGACTTGTCGATGGTCGTCCCGGCCCCGATCTCGACATTGTCGCCGATGATGACATTGCCGATGTGCTCGATCTTCTCCCAAGTCCCGTCAGGGAGCGGCGCGTTGCCGAATCCGTCGGATCCGATGACAGCGTTGGCGTGGATGATCACATTGTCGCCGATGACCATTCCCGGATAGATGACGACTCCCGGGTAGATGATGCAATGCGAGCCGATCACGGTGTTGTCGCCGACATAGACATTCTCGTAGATCTTCGTGTAGTCCCCCACCTTGGCGTGATGCCCGACATACGAATGGCTTCCGAGATAGACCTTCTTGCCGAACTTGGTGGTCAGGAACCATGATGAACGGAAGCCTCTGTGCCTCTTGTCCGTACGTCTCTGGGTGGAGACATATTTCAGGAGATCGGCCAAAGACTTGTAGGCGTCATCGACCCGGACCATCGTCGAGGTCACGGCCTCCTTAGGAGTGAAATCCTTGTTGACCAGCAGGACACTTGCCCTGCATGTGTAAACGTATTTCTCGTACTTAGGGTTGGCGAAAAAACACAGCTGCCCCGGTTTGCCATGCTCGATCTTGGCGAACGATGTGACCGTTGCCTGAGGATCGCCTTCCACGGTTCCCCTGAGCACCTGAGCCAATTGCTTTGCGGTAAATTCCATCTTCTTTATGGCGATTAAATCTACAATTTCCAATTACGGAATGCAAAGAAAGCAATTTATTTTCATATTCACTAAAATATTCTTATCTTTGCATCGTTGTGAGAGATAGGGGACGAAAGCGTCTCCTATCTTTCGCTTTGTAAAACCAGACTTTATGCGGAAAGAACAGATCATAAGCAGCATTGAGGAGGCCGTGCGCGCCCGCGGATGCTTCATAGTCGATGTCTCGGTCAGCAATGACAACGACATAGTGCTCACCATCGAGAAAGAGGTCGGCGACATGGACCTTGAGGATTGCGTTAGCGTCAATGACGCTTTCCTGGCCGCTTTCGACAAGGACGCGGAGGACTATTCCCTGACCGTCACATCCGCCGGACTCGACCAGCCGTTCAAGGTTCTCAAGCAATATGAAAAGGCGGTTGGCTCCGCTGTGGAGGCAAGGCTTAAAGGCGGGAAGAAGATCATCGGGGTGCTCACCGGAGTGGACGAGGCAGGAATATGCCTGAGATATTCACAGAAAGAAACGGTGGAAGGCAAGAAGAAAAAGGAACTCGTGGAGCACGAGGACCGCATCGGGTTCGCGGAGATCAACTCCGTTGTGCCGCACATAGTGTTCAAGAAATAAGAATATCAAGAATATAAATATGGAAAAGAAAGAAGAAATCACTCTTATTGACGCCTTCAAGGACTTCAAGGAAGAGAAGAACATCGACAGACCGGTGATGATGGGTGTGCTCAAGGACGTGTTCCTCACCCAGATCGCCAAGACCTATGGCTCGGCCGACAATTTCGATGTCATCATCAACGTTGACAAGGGAGACTGCGAGATCTACCAGAACTTCGATGTGGTCGAGGAGGTGGAGAATCCTAACACACAGATCACTCTTGATCAGATCAAGGCCGAGACCGGTGATGACGACTACGAGATCGGGGATGTCTATACCAAGAAACTCTCCCTCGCGTCTTTCGGTAGAAGAGGAATCCTGAACATCAGGCAGAACCTTCAGGGCCGCATCATGGACATCGACAAGGCGAATGTATTCAAGGCATATTCCGACAAGATCGGCGAGATATTCACGGGTGAGATCTACCAGACTTGGTCGAAGGAGGTCATCATCCTTGACGATGACAACAATGAGCTTCATCTGCCTAAGGCCGAGCAGATTCCAGGAGAGAGATTCAAGAAGGGAGACACCCTCCGCGCCATCATCAAGAGCGTGGAGATGAAGAACAACACCACCCCTTACATCACTCTTTCCAGAACATCCAACGAGTTCCTTGAGAAACTCTTCGAGCATGAGGTTCCGGAGATATTCGATGGCCTCATCACCATCAAGAAGGTTGTCCGTGTACCTGGCGAGCGCGCCAAGGTGGCTGTCGAGTCCTACGACGAGAGGATCGACCCGATCGGAGCGTGCATCGGCGTGAAGGGATCAAGAATCATCGGAATCGTGCGCGAGCTCCGCAACGAGAATATCGACGTGCTCCAGTGGACGAACAACACGCAGCTTCTCATCCAAAGAGCCCTCAATCCTGCAAGAGTGTCATCAATCGACCTCGGCAACTCGGAAGAGGACAAGATCAAGGTTTACATGCAGCCTGACGAGGTCAAGAAAGGTATCGGTCGCGGAGGATGCAACATCAAACTGGCCGGAATGCTTGTCGGCAGGGAAATCGAGGTTTGGAGAGAGCTTCCTAAGGACGAGGCCCAGGAGGAAGAGGATGTCCTCCTCAGCGAATTCAGCAACGAGATAGACCAGTGGGTGATCGACCGCCTTGAGGCCATCGGATGCGACACGGCCAAGAGTGTGCTCGCGTTCACACCTGAGGACATCGCCAAGAGGGCCGACCTTGAGGACGAGACCGTGGCTGAGGTGTTCAAGATCCTAAGGGCCGAATTTGAAGAATAGTCCAGGCCGAATAGCGGACAATATTAATTTAAAGGGGTTGAATATGGCAGAAATCAGACTAAATAAAATCATCAAGACTTACAACATCGGGCTTCAGAAACTTGTGGACTTTTTGGCCAGCAAGGGAGTTGAGGTCGAAGCCAATCCTAACGTGAAGATCTCGGAGGATCTTCTTCCGGCGATTGACAAGCAATTCGAGAAGGACAAGGCCAACAAGCAGGCTGCGGAAAAGATTGACATCAAACTCAACGAGATTCTGGAAAAGACATCCAGAAAGCAGCAGGAAAGCGCCAAAGAGGAAGAGGATGAACCGGTAAGGGAAACTGTCATCAAGACAACCATCTTCACTCCTGTCGAGCCTAAACCGGAACCTCAAGCTGCTGTTCATGAAGAGACGGAACCTGAGCGCGAAGAGGAAGTGGAGCCGATGGCTGAGCCAGAGCCACAGCCGGAACCACAACCTGAGCCACAGCCTGAGACCCAGGCGCCGGTCGAGGAGCAGGTAAAGGAACCGGAAACGAAACCCGAGGCAGAGCATGTCAAGGAGAGTCCGGTGATCGAGGAGCCTAAGCAGGAAGTCGTGGTCGAATCCAAGCCGGAGAAAAAACCGGAGAAAAAGGTGGATAAACCCGTCAAGAACGTTACCCCTGAGCCGACAACCCCTGCTCCAGGGAAGGATGTCCGTGGCGGCGAGAGACCGCTGAGCAAGCACGAGAGGAAACTTGCGGCCAGACAGAGGGAGGAACAGGCGAAAGCCAGACACCAGCAGCAGGCACAACCTCAGGCTCAGGCACAACCTCAGGCTCAGGCACAACCTCAACAGCCTCAGGCCAAGGAGGAAAAGCCAGCGGAGCAAAGTTCCACCCCTGGGCTCAAAGTCTTGGGGAAGATTGACTTGTCCCAGTTCGAGCCTAAGAAGGGTAACAAGAAGAGAGAGAGAATAGCCAAGGGAAGCCAGAAGGTTGACGTGGCGAAGGAAGGCAAGCAGGCTGACAACAGTTCCCGCAAGGATAAGAACAAGAATGCCAAGCAGGCTCAGGAGCAGGGCAAGGGCGGCAAGAAGCGCAACCGTGGGACGGACCGCTTCAAGCCGGCCATGACCGAGGAGGAGCAGGAGGCGATGCAGAAGGAGATCCAGAAGCAGGTCAAGGAGACCTACGCCAGGATGAACGACAACAAGAAGAACAACTTCGGAGCCAAGTACAGAAAGGAGAAGAGGGAGCAGGCCGCGGCCAAGTCCCAGGAGGAGATGGCACAGGAGATAGCCGAGAAGAAGGTCCTCAAGGTCACCGAGTTCGTGACCGTGAACGACCTCGCCACCCTTATGAACAACACTCCAGTCAACGAGGTCATCAAGGCTTGCATGGATCTGGGTCTTATGGTTTCCATCAACCAAAGGCTTGACGCAGAGGCGCTTGTGCTTGTCGCCGAGCAGTTCGGCTACAAGGTAGAGTTTGTGACCGCCGACCTCACCGAAGAGATCGAGGGAAGCAGCGAACAGGCTGACCGCGAGGAAGACCTTGTTCCGAGACCACCGATCATCACTGTGATGGGACACGTTGACCATGGTAAGACATCGTTGCTCGACTATATTCGTAAGTCAAACGTCATCGCCGGAGAGGCGGGAGGTATCACCCAGCACATCGGTGCCTACAACGTGAAGCTTCCAGACGGCAGGAGGATCACCTTCCTTGACACCCCTGGACACGAGGCGTTCACCGCTATGCGTGCCCGTGGAGCCCAGCTCACCGACCTTGCGATCATCATCATCGCGGCCGATGACGCTGTGATGCCTCAGACAGTCGAGGCCATCAACCACGCCCAGGCGGCCGGTGTACCGATGGTGTTCGCCATCAACAAGATAGACAAGCTAGGCGCCCAGCCGGAAAGGATCTACCAGCAACTGGCACAAATGAATATCCTCACTGAGGCATGGGGTGGGAAATACCAGTGTCAGGAAATCTCCGCGAAGAAGGGACTCAACGTCGACAAGCTTCTTGAGAAGGTTCTCCTTGAGACCGACCTTCTTGACCTCAAGGCCAACCCGAACAAGAACGGCGTCGGAGCGGTCATCGAGTCATCCCTTGACAAGGGACGTGGATATCTCGCCACGGTACTCGTGCAGGACGGAACACTCAAGACCGGAGACATGGTGCTGAGCGGCAGTTACTACGGCCGTGTGAAGGCCATGTTCAACGAACGTGGACAGAAAGTGAAAGAGGCCGGTCCTTCGACCCCTGTTTCAATCCTCGGTCTGAACGGAGCGCCGAGCGCCGGTGACAAGTTCAATGTGATGAGCGACGAGAAGGAGGCCAAGGCAATCGCCAACAAGCGTGAGCAGCTCCTGCGAATCCAGGGCATCAAGACTCAGAAGCACATGACCCTTGAGGAGATCGGACGACGGATCGCCATCGGCAACTTCAAGGAACTCAACGTCATCGTGAAGGGTGACGTGGACGGATCGGTGGAGGCTCTCTCAGATTCCCTCATCAAGCTCTCAACCGAGCAGGTTCGTGTCAATGTGATCCACAAGGCTGTGGGAGCGATCTCCGAGTCCGATGTGATCCTGGCCGAGGCTTCGGATGCGGTCATCATCGGATTCCAGGTACGTCCTTCCACGGACGCAAGGAAACTGGCCGACGAGCAGGGAATCGAAATCCGTCTCTACTCCGTCATCTACGACGCCATCAACGATGTGAAGGACGGTATCGAAGGTATGCTTGAGCCTATCAAGAAGGAGGAGATCACCGGAACGGCGGAGGTCAAGCAGACCTTCAAGATCTCGAAGGTCGGAACGATCGCCGGCTGTCTTGTCAGGGACGGTAAGATCGCTAAGACGGCGCAGTGCAGGCTTATCCGTGACGGTATCGTGGTTTACACCGGCGAGCTCGCTTCGCTCAAGAGGGGCAAGGACGACGTGAAGGAGGTTTCCGCCGGAATGGAGTGTGGTATCGGCATCGACAAGTTCAACGACCTGAAGGTCGGGGACAATATCGAGGCGTTCGTGATCACAGAAATCAAGCAGACGCTTGATTAAAAAGACGATAAAGTTTTACAGTGCGGACAGCCTCGGCGACATCATGGACGCGGAGGATGTCCGCACCGTTTTGTAGGGCGATGAAGTCGGCGACCTGTGTGGCAGGCAATGCGTCAGCCGGAGTGATGCCCAGAGGCCTGAAGAGGAAGCTCTTGCGGGAAAGGCCCACGAGAATTCTCTTGTCAAACTCCTGAAACACAGCCATTTCACGCAGCAGTTGCCAGTTCTGTTCCACCGTCTTGGCGAAGCCGAAACCGGGATCCAGAATCCAATCCTTCACCCCGTGCCGATCCGCCTCGGCGGCTATCCCTTCAAAGAACTCACGGACAGCCTCGGTGACATTGTCATAGTCGGTGAGACTCTGCATATTCTTTGGAGTGCCACGGGTGTGCATGGCGATGTACGGCAGATGAAGCCGGCCAAGCAGCGACCACATCTCCTCACTTCCGCCGCTGACATCGTTCACTACGAAAGGGCCGACGATGTCGCCCTCGCGGGACAAAGATAATAAATTTCCCATATTGTCGTAACTGTAACCCGTGCCGTAGCACGTGATGGCACAAATATCACGGGGTGGTAGTAATTGTTTCAGTGCCATCATGTGGAAAACAAGCCTATAAAAGAGACCAGCCTTTCTAAAAGCCGGTCTCTCGGTTGCTTACTTGCCGGGCTTGGCCAGGCAGAAGGCGATATACGTGTCAATTATCTAAGGATATGAGCTGAGCATAAATTCTTCAACATTTAGCCCACTCGACATTCAACTCTGCTTTATTTAACAATGACTTCACATTTTTCGCACGTACAGACTCGTATTAGTTCCCTGACTCGAGGAACATATACTGAGCAGAATTCCAAATCTATCTCTCTATGTTTTTCGGCGTTGGTTATAACTTCCATGATAAGTATTTCACCTCTTGAGTTGACAATAATTATTTTTTTTACAAACGCCCATTCAATGCTAAACTCCCCTGCCTTGTCATTGCAATAAATGCCAGTTTGATCAAAAACGACTTTCCAATCAGGAAAAGATAACACCTCTTTAACGTCCCGTAAAAAAAATATCATGACTATAGTTATCCCGATAAGGAGTAGAATAGAGCCAATGATGGCTTTATCTAAATGCACGCTAATGCCTTGAACTAGATAATAAACCAAAAGAAACAAAATTATGGCTCCTGTGATAAGATTAAAAACTATCGTTTTTATTCTATCCTTTTGTGACAGAGATATTAATTTGTAATCTGATTTCATGATCCTACTTTTTATTGTCAGTACAACTTTGCATAAAATTACCAACGATTATTTGGGATGTAGTATTGGCTGCATTATAACCGGAATCAATCAATAGAACATCAATTTTATACAAGTTGTCAGCTCTATCTGAAACTTCTTTTCGTAGTTCTGTTCTTGCAGCCTGCCCGCTTAACCCCTTTCCTGAAGATCTCCATTCTTTCTTGACTTCTTTTCTCGCCGTCTCAACATAATTAGATGGGCTAAGATTACTTGTTGCTTTTTTAGAAGCCTTCTCTAATTTATTTAAAGGGAAGACTTGTGAGGCACCTCCTGTGATCGCTCCGAGCGCCGCGTCGGTGGCGACTTCCCTGCCATCCACGCTGCCGCTCTCGACAAGCTGGCCGACGGTGCTTGATGCGGTGCTCGTGGCGGCGCCGACGGCTGCGCTGACGGCAATTTTTCCTGCCAGAGTGGTCCCCATGGACATTCCAAAGGTCAGGCCGGCCACCCCTCCTTCAATTGCCCCGCGAGCGGCGGCTCCGAGCACCTCCCTTCCGGACTCGCCGGACAGAAGGGCGATGCCTCCGTTTATCGCCGCGCCGACAACGGCGCCGACGACCACCCGGCCGATGACCTGCCCGTCCTTGTCCACGTAAACCACCGGATTGCCGGCGCAGTAGGCATAAGGGGACAGGTGACGGTAGCCCTCCGCCATCGGGTCCACGGAGAGGAAGCGTCCGAGGGCGGGGTCGTACATGCGGGCGCTGAAGTCGTAGAGGCCGAGGGAGTTGGATGTGTACAGCTCGTTGCCGAGGAAGCGGTACGGCTGCGAGGCGCCGGGCCTCGCCAGCTCCATGCCGCCGGTCTCGCCGCCGATCTCGAGCGAGCCGCCTGCGACGGACACGCCTCCTTCCACGGGATGCGCCCCGGCGTTGCCGGACATCCCGCCGCCGGCGAAGGCCATGCCGTACGGGTAGTAGTGGTTCACCTGCACGGCCTTGCCGTCCGGCCTGGCGACGACCCTGACGCTGCCGAGATGGTCGCGCAGGAAGAACAGGTACTCCGGGCTGGCGCCGTCCATGGCGATCAGGCCCCCGTCGAACAGGATGTACTTCAGAGTGTCGTCCGCGCACACCAGATTGCCGCGGTACTCGGTCCGGGACAGGGACCTGTCCTTCCCGAGGACCGTCCTTCCCCGCTTTGTTCCGTCAGGAAGATAGGTGAACGTCTCCGTACCGCCGGCGTGTCTCATCCTGGCGGGCCGGTTCTGCCTGTTGTAGGAGATGAGGGAGACCTTCCTGTTCAGGTCGGACGTCATGTTGCCGTTCCTGTCGTAGGTGTACTCCACGACCTCTGACACCCCGTCGCGGAAGTCCGCCGAGCCCGTCACCGACGGAGCCTGGGCGGAGTCCGACACGGACGCGAGCCTGTTGCCGTCGTATGTCATTGACAGATTGTCCACGATGCCCTTGAGCGAGGAGGTCATGTCGCCCTCGCGGGACAAAGATAGCAAATTATCCATATTGTGGTATGGTACGATGCAAAAATGGGCAAAAAGGCAAACCAGACTCAGTAGGTTAACCGGCCTAAACGCATAAATCAAATATGATTATTTTGAATTTATCTATATTATATACCTGCATACAAAGCTGTATGACAACGAGTTAACAACTAATGTTAGCACTTGTTAATAACTTTGGTAAAAATAATTTGGAAATACGGCTGGTATTGGGATATCTTTGTAACCAGAGACGGGAGCCAATCACAACTGGCCGAGCCGACTGATTTTTAAAGTTTATTTTTTATTTTTTTGTAGCCATGTAGACACGCAATCTTCAAGGCACAAAAAATGGAGCGCAAATCTTGGCGGACGTGAGCTCCATTGAGTGCCACAGACTGGAAATTCAGGGATTAGTCGCCCCTGACAAGATGCTATAGCGATTCAAAGGTAGGGATTAATTCTCAATCCCGCAAAAATACCCGACAAAATCGCTTTGCGCAACCGATGGCGCGCCCTCGACAAAGGAGGGCGGCCACATTTCAATCCGGGCCACAAGCCCGGACATGTCAAACTTATGCATACTCGGGGCGACATGTGCCCCGACATGCGCAAAACGTTAAACCAATGAACATATTAAAATCTCTTCTGTCCGCGGACAGAGACAGCCTCTCATCGAAGAGGCTGTGCGGAATCATCGGATGGCTGTGCTGCTCGGCCGTCCTGATCATGTGTACGGTATGGGACCGGCAGGCCCCCGACATGATCTCAGCAATCCTCTACGCGTCCACCGCGCTGCTCGGAATCGACAGCGTGACGGACATCTGGAAGGGCAGTGCAACCATAAACAAGGACAAAAATGAAAAGTAAAATCAGACAGTTAATCGCCTGCGCGGCGACATTCATCATGGTCTCCATGTCAATGGAGGCCCAGACCTCTCCGGTCTGCAGCGTCCCGTCACCGGAGGCGGCCAATCTCGGGACGTACGGATCAGTCCCTGTCAGCCTTTTCACCGGCATCCCGGACATATCCGTGCCGATACACGAGATGAGGGTCGGCTCCATGACGTTCCCCGTCTCGCTGAGGTATCACCTTGCCTCGGTGAAACCCAACCAGTACCCAGGCATTGTCGGACTGGGCTGGAGCCTTCAGTGCGGTGGCTGCGTCACACGTACCGTCCGGGGAGTCCCAGATGAGAAGATGACAGGCAAATATGAGAACGGATTCTATGGACACTGCTCACAGATGGCCGGAATCACACCGACCCGTCTGGACAGTCTGACAAGAAACTGCACCGAATCTGAAGGCTCGGAATGGTTCGAGATTTCCGCCGACGAGTTCTCATTCAACTTCTTCGGACACAGCGGCAACTTCTATCTCAACCCGGAAGGCGGCTGGACTGTCGTCAGCGATGAGGACATCAGTGTGGAGTTTGACCCGGCGAAGGACTTCATGGACATATCCGGCCTCGCCGGGCGCATTCCGAATGTCAGCGGCTGGCCGAACAGGGACAAGAACAAACGTCACTTCATCAGGTTCACACTGGTGACACCGGACGGCTGCAGGTTCACCTTCGGAGGCTCAGACGCCACGGATTTCAGCGTTCCGTATTACTCCAGAAAGAGCGGGGACCTCATTGCCACGTCATGGCATCTGAGCGAGATAAAGACGCAGGACGGCCGCACGGTCACATACCAGTACGCGAACGGCAGTGATGGCAATCCCTACGACCTTATGGTTGACATAAGATACAGTCCGAGTGTGTGCCGTACAACAGGCTTCCCGTCATCGGGAGACAACGGTGTCAATATCGGACGGCGCGGATTCACCGGTTTTCTTCTTTTCCCCGCAAGACTATGCCGCATCACAACGCTGAATGAGACATTGGAATTCGAGTACAAGGCGGACTGGCGGTATATTGACGCGTACTCAGAAAACCACACCGGGGGCGCGTTGTACTGGAGCGGCAACGGGAATTCAAGGATCTCGCCCTGGCAGATGTTGGATTCTTCCCCTCATGATCAATTCGGATTCCTTTTCCCTGGATTCGACTATTCGACAGATCCGATCGCCAACGAAAGCATAGCGTCACTCCTTGTGGCTCACGTGCTTTACGGCATCCGCATCAACAGGGCAGGAGACGACGACACGACCGTCCTCTTTGAATATCTTGAAGAGAGCCGCCGCAAGCTTGGAAGGGTGGCCTGGAGGACAGGGCTGACGAACATTGAGACGACATACGTAGAAGGAGTAGGCGTAAAGTACCCCTTCTATTCGATTCCTGCCGAGACCACGGATCTTGGCATGCCGGAATACAGGTTCGCCTACGACCCCAACCACATGCCGAACGGCTACATCCTGCCGCAGGCCGACCGTTGGGGCTACTGGAACGGACAGACCCACAAACTGGCCGATTCCAATCTGGAGGCTCCGGCAAGTGTCAACGCCACAAAGAGCGAGACCCTCGTTGAGGTCATCTACCCGACAGGCGGAAGGACCGTGCTGGAATATGAGAGACACGACTATTCAAGACTGGAGAACGACAGCCATGTCCTGATGGACAAATATGGAGTTTCAGGTGGGCTGCGTGTCCGCAGGATCACCAACCTTTCCAGGGAGGACAGCATCGTGTCCACGAAGGTGTTCCACTATCGAGAGGGAATCTCCACATCGGCGCGAAGCAGCGGGGTAGCAAAAGCCCCCGACCCTGTCGCGGTCACCTACAATGCCGGCAACAATTATGTCTGGACACCTCTTAAGGGAATTTCTGGTCCTTATCCCGTGTCCATGAGTATTTTCAGCATGTATAGCTTTGGCCTGCCCGTCACAAACCTTAACAGCCCTGATGTTGGCTACTCGTGCGTGATAGAGGAGACGCTGGACGCTGATGGAACCTCTTTGGGCTATGTTGTCAATCGCTTCAGCAACTACGGGACTGACATCCACGGGAACGCCCACGATGACATTTCCGCATATCATTCGTACAACATTTCAGGCATTGGAGGCGGCTTACCCTACACGAGCAACTCAGCCGAGCGCGGACATCTCCTGTCCCGGTCATGGCACCGCGCCGACGGCACTGAGGTCAGGTCTGAGTCCTACAGGTACACCAGAGTCAACGACCATCCCATGCCGACGGCGACGCAGAGGACGATCTATCTGGACAGGTCCAAGGAGAATTTTACCAGCGCTAAAGTGGCGTGGCTGACGCTGACCAACACCTACAGCTACCTGCCGGAGTCCACGGTCGTCCGTGAAGGTGAATATTCCGACAGCACATGGACGCATTATAACTCTGCCAGACAAATCATCTCAAAGTCCGAGATGTCAAGCGACGGCACGCAAAGGACGAGCCGATACACATACCCGTCAGACCATTCAGGACAGTACCGGTGGATGATCGACCGGCACATCATGTCCCCGGTCGTCACGGAGGAAGTGTCTTCCGGGACTCTCCGCAGGACGGCGAGGAACACATATTCGAGCAATGAATCACACAATGGCCCGATATGCTATCTGTCCAAGATCGAAACGTTGTTCGGCACGGACGGGACGGGGAAAACGGACTATGAGGCTCTGTCCGTTGATGAATGGGGCAACCCTACCGAGATTGTAGAGAACGGAGTCCACAGTGTGCTTCAGTGGTGTGGAAACGGTCAACGCCTCATGACAAGGATTGAGGGGATCACTTTGGAGGAGTACGAGGCACTACCGGAACTCTCCGATGAGGCCAGACAGCAGTCAGATGATTTCATTGTACACCCCTTCATTCCAGATCCTGTTAAGCGAAGCGTCGGTGGGAAGTTGGTCTGGGACTATGCTTATGACACCTCCCTGCGCTTGATTCAGGTGATGATGCCTGACGAACTGATTTTCCGCTATGGTTACGACGCTCTCGGCAGACTTTCGGAGGAGTCCATCTTTGAGACGGACAATGACGGGAACGTCGGGAAAAAGATTGTGAGGAAATATTCATACCATTATCATAATGACTAGAACAATGAACAATATGACACATTTTGCGCGCAAGGCGGCCGCATCCTTGCTTGCGCTGTTCTTTTCCTGTGCCGCCATGCCGGCTCAGGAAACCGCGACTCCTGTCGAGCCTGTCGAGCCTGTCGAGCCAGCCTATCCGACTTTACCGATATTCTCGTTGAGAAAAGGCTACGCCACCGATGTCAGCCTGATGAAGCTCGTCGGGGCCTCGACGTCCGCCATCGACCGCTCGTGCACCCTGGTCGTCGCAGACACCCTTGACGTGCACTTCAAGCTGAATGGATTCTCTTACAACCGCGGGTTGGGGGATCCGTTCCCGGCGGGAGAAAGCCATATCCTCCTGAGGCTCTATGAGGTCTTGGACAAGGGCGATAGCCTTATCGCAAGGTTACCGTTCCGTGTGGACGGATCCACGATGCGGACGTATATCAGTGAGGACTACGAACGTCAGGACAGCGTGATCCTTTCCATCCCGCCCGGAGAGTACCTGCTTGAGTATGACGGATTCTCCGACAGGATTGTTGAGGTTCCTGACATTCAGGCGGTTGATGACGACGAAGAGGACGAATCCGGTGCAATCGCCGCCGGTGCGTCGAACTCCGAGGCCCTCTCATGCCGCTCGTCGCTGTCTTTGTCACTTGAATGCATTCCACTCCTGAGTGATTCGTACGTGGCTACCAGCTGGAACGATGTCACGGTCCTGACCAGCCGCGACGGCGGTGAGATGTCGATGATGACGACCGTCACCTGGCTCGACGACTTCGGCCGCGAGGAGTCAGTGCATCAGGTGGGGTTCACCCCATCGCACAAGACGCTGGTGTCGCTCACTGAATATGACGGACACGGCAGAGTGTCCAAAAGATGGCTGCCGGCGTTGGCGACACCTCAAAGGGTGATCCTGCCTGGACTGCATACGGTCACGTATCTGGATGCCCATGTCAGGCCTGAGGACATCATGCCCGGATCCTCGGAGGCCAACCTTGGCGACGGTGCCCCCTACTCCGAGGTCATCTATGACGGCAGCCCGCTTGACAGGCCTCTGATGGAATACGGTTCCGGAGAGGCATGGAGGCAGGCCGGGCGCGGCATACTTTCGGAACACATGGGCAACAGTGCGGGTGACGAGCGTCTCGTCTGCCACCGCATTGAAGTCCAGGCTTCCAAGAATGACACATCCTTTGTCATAAGTTCGGAGGGGCTCTACCCCGATGGCTCCCTGAAGGTCGTCTCGGTGACGGACGAGGACGGAAAGGAGACGCTCACCTTTACCGACAGGCATGGCAGGGAGATACTTTCGAGACAGGTGATGAAAGAAGGCGGGGAGTGTCAATATCTTGACACATACAGCGTCTACGACGGCCTCGACCACCTTCTCGCTGTAATTCCACCCGCCTTGTCAGACCGTCTTTCCATCGGGCAATCGCTTGATCCGGAGGAAACAGAAAGGTATGCCTATCTGTATCTCTACGATTCCAAAGAAAGGGTCTGCGCGAGGAAGCTTCCTGGGATAGGATGGATAAGGATGGAATATGACGACGCGGACAGGCTTGTGTTCACACAGGACGGAGAGCAGAGAAGGCGCGGAGAGTCCACGTTCATGCTGTACGATATCCACGGCAGGGAGTGCGTCACCGGAGTCTGCGGTCATGACGTCCCTACGGGGAACATGATATCTGGTTTCGCGCTAGCTGAGTACGTTGGCGCGGGCGGGGCGCTTGACGGCTATGCATGCTCGGGTGTGACGCTCGTCTCGCCACAGGTCATGTCAGCCTTCTATTATGACAGCCACGCGTTTGTTGATGATTTCGCCACCGGCCTTCCGGACAGCCTTGCCATGTACGGCACTCATATTCCCAGCCTGATCGGAAGGCGGACCGGATCATGCCTGCATGAGGTTTCGGAGGGCATCAGCGGCAAAAAGGTGTGGGGGCTTGTCAGATATGACGGCAGGGGGCGTGTCTCACACACGGAAATGTCGTATCCGGACGGAGGCTGGGACACCGAGGATGTGGTGTATGACTTCCTCGGCAGTCCAGTCCGCCGCCACCTCGTCCATAGGAGAGGAACGGGCTCCTCGTCAATGATCAGTGAGGACCTGACCTACACCTACGATGACTCCGAGCGTCTGCTGGAGGTTCACCATTCACTGAACGGTGGGACTCCGATCCTTCTTGCCAGGAACACCTATGACGAACTGGGCAGGCTGTCTGGCACTGAGAGGGGGAGTAACGACGCCCTTTCGTCCACATATTCCTACAACGTCCGCTCATGGCTGACCGGCATCGACGGATCTCTGTTCAAAGAGACCTTGCACTACAATGAGTTGAGAAGCGACCGGCTGGGAACCGACCGCAGGAGGTTCGGCGGTGATGTCTCCTCGATGGAGTGGAGGTCCGGTGCCGGCACCGGAACCCGCAGCTACGATTTCGCCTATGACGGCCTCGGCCGCCTTGTGTCGGCGGACTACGGCGAGCACGGGGACCATGTCGTGGGCTACGGCACAAGTTACAGTTACGACAATATGGGAAATTTATTATCTTTGTCCCGCGAGGGCGACATGACCTCCTCGCGCAAGGGTATCGTGGACAATCTGTCAATGACATACGACGGCAACATGCTCGCGTCCGTGTCGGACTCCGCCCCGGCTCCGTCGGTGACGGGCTCGGCGGACTTCCGCGACGGGGTGTCAGAGGTCGTG